>FWPU01006115.1_pt1 | contig 24697 bp, 31 predicted proteins | sample 2228361 | NCBI WGS metagenome assembly FWPU01 (sample SAMEA103939777, study PRJEB20133) | metagenome | reverse complement strand
GCGTAGATGTCGATGCCGACCCACGAGGGCGGATTGGCCTTGTCGCGGAAGAGCGGCTGCACGCGCTCCAGGCCCTTGGGGGCGTACGGCTCCAGGAGGCCGGCCCGCTTGAACACCAGCATGTTGGTGGCGGCCACGCCCCAGATCACGTCGGCCTGCATGTTGTCCTTCTCGGCCATGAAGCGTGCCGAGATGTCGCCGGTCGACAGCCGCAGCATCTTGATGTCGAGGTTCGGCAGCGACTTCCTCACCGCCTTCATGTAGTCCGTGACCTGCTCGTTCTCGATGGCGGTGTAGACGACGATGGTGTCGCGGGCGGCGGCCGGCGCGGCGGCGCCCGCGAGCGCCAGGACGGCGAGCACGGCGGCGAGGCGTCTCCTCGGGAGCATGGCTGTCCTCCCTGGCGCCATGGCGGTCAGCCGGCCGTGAAGCCGCCGTCGACCACCAGCTCGGCGCCGGTCATGTACGAGGACTCGTCGCTGGCCAGGAAGAGCGCGACGCTGGCGATCTCGCCCGGCCGGGCGATGCGCCCGAGCGGGATGCCGGCCTCGAACTCCTTGCGGAGCGCCTCGGTGAGGTAGGGCTTCTGCAGGGGCGTGTCCACGATGCCGGGATGGATGATGTTGCACCGGATGCGGTCGCGGGCGAACTGGATGGCCCGCGACTTGGTCAGCGAGATGAGCCCGCCCTTGGCCGCCGTGTAGGCGTCCTGGGCCCGGGTGAAGCCGACCAGGGCCGACACCGAGCCCATGATGATGATCGAGCCGCCGCCGGCCCGCTGCAGGTGCGGGATGCCGTGCTTGGCGACCCAGAAGACCGACTTGAGGTTGATGGCCATCACCCGGTCCCACCAGCGCTCGTCCGTCTCCAGCACCGAGCGGTCACGGTCCTTCCACAGCACGCCGGCGTTGCTGTAGAGCACGTGGAGCGCCCCGAAGTGCCGAACGCCGTCCTCGACCATGCGGCGGACGTCGTCCTCGACCGCCACGTCCCCGGTGACCGCCAGCCCCTGTCCCCCGGCCTCCTCCACCAGCCGGACCGTCTCCCTGGCCGCCGGCTCGTCGATGTCGGCCGCCACCACCCGTGCCCCCTCGCGCGCGAAGAGCACGGCCGCCTCGCGGCCGATCCCCATGCCGGCGCCCGTGATCAGCGCGACCCGGTTCTGGAGTCTCATTGTTCATCCGGGCACGGGCACCCGGGCTGTCGCCCGCCCGTGCCCCGCCGCGACCCCCCTCGGCGATTCCTCCCCCGCCCGATCCGCGTCCCGACGCCGCGCGACGCGGTCCCCGCGCCCGCTCATATCCGCTCGAAGTTGCGCATCAGCTCCCAGTCGGTCACGGCCTGATCGAACGCCGCCTGCTCCAGGCGCGCCGTGTGCAGGTAGTGCTGGACGACGCGCTCGCCGAACGCCGCCCGCGCCACCTTCGAGCGCTCCAGCTCCTCGACGGCCTCCCGCAGCGTCTTGGGGACCTCGGGCAGCGTGGCGTCCTGGTAGGCGTTGCCCTCGTACAGGCGCGGGGCCTTGAGCCGGCTCTGGATGCCGTGCAGGCCGGCGGCGATGGTGGCCGCGATGGCCAGGTACGGGTTGGCATCCGCGCCCGGGATGCGGTTCTCCACCCGGAAGGCGGAGCCGTGCCCGCAGAGGCGGAAGCCGCACGTGCGGTTGTCCCACCCCGCCACGATGCGCGTGGGCGCGAACGAGGCCGCCTGGTAGCGCTTGTACGAGTTCACGGTCGGCGCGTAGAAGTAGGCCAGCTCGCGGGCGGCCGCCAGCTGCCCGGCCAGCCACGACCCGAACAGCGGCGGCAGCGCGCGGGGCGGCCCGGGCCCCGCTCCCGCGAAGAGCGCCTTGCGGCCCGTGCGGTCCCAGAGCGACGAGTGGAGGTGAAAGGAGGAGCCGGCGGCCGCCGCGTCCGGCTTGGCCATGAACGTGAGGCAGCAGCCCTGCAGGTCGGCGATCTCCTTGGCGCCGTGCTTGTACAGCGCCGTCCGGTCGGCCATCTCCAGGGCCTCGGCGTACTCGAGGTTGATCTCCTCCTGGCCCCGGCCCCACTCGCCCTTCGAGGTCTCCACCGGAATGCCGGCGCCCTCCAGGCCGTTCCGGATGGCCCGGATCAGCGGCTCCTCGCGCGTCGTCTGCAGGATGTGATAGTCCTCCAGGTAGCCGGCCACCGGCGTGAGGTCCCGGTAGCGCCGGGCGCGCGCGGCTGCGAACGACTCCCGGAAGCAGTACAGCTCCAGCTCCGCCGCCACCTTGACCACGTAGCCGGCCTCCGCCGCCCGCTGGACCTGCCGCTTGAGCACCCAGCGGGGCGCCTCCTCGATGGGGGCGTCCTCGTCCGCGTAGACGTCGCAGAACACGAGCGCCGTCCCCGGCAGCCAGGGCAGCCGGCGCAGCGTGGCCAGGTCGGGCACCACCTTCATGTCGCCGTATCCGCGCTCCCAGGACGTGAGCGCGAACCCCGGCAGGGGCTCCATCTCCATGTCGACGGTGAACAGGTAGATGCAGGCGTGCGTCCCCTGGCGCGCGACGTGCTCCAGGAAGTGGCGGGCCACGACGCGCTTGCCCATCAGCCGGCCGTAGGTGTCGGGGAAGACGGTCAGGACGGTGTCGATCTCGCCGCGCCGGACGGAGGCGTCCAGGGACTTGAGATCCAGGCGGCCCGGCATGGCGCGGATAGTAGCGTATCCGGCGGGGCTGTGCCATCCTCCCCCGGATGATCGCCCGCGGCCGCCGGGTCGTCGTCGCCTGGACGCTGTACGACTTCGCCAACTCCGCCGTGGCCGCCATCGTGGTGGCCACGATCTTCCCCCGCTACTATGCCGAGCTGGTGGTCGGCAACCAGGAAGGCCGGGGCGACCTGTGGTGGGCCCTGGTGAACTCCACCGCCATGATCGTCGTGGCGCTCACGGCGCCCGTGCTGGGCGGCATCGCCGACCACGCCGGCGTGCGCCGTCCCTTCTTCATCGGTTTCACGCTCTGCTCGGTGGCCGCCACCGCGCTGCTGGCCACGGTCGGACCCGGCATGGTGGTGCCGGGCTACCTGCTGGGCGTGGCCGCCCTGGTCACGTACGAGGCGGCCTTCGTCTACTACAACGCCTACCTGCCGCGCATCGCGACGCCCGGCGAGCAGGGGCGCGTGTCGGCGGCCGGCTTCGCCGTGGGGTATGCGGGCTCGCTGGCGGCGTTCCTGATCGCCATCCCGCCCGCCCGCCTGGAGGCGTACTGGCTGTGCTTCCTCACCACCGCCGCCCAGTTCGGGCTCTTCGCCCTCCCCGCCTTCCTCCTGCTGCCCCCCGACAGCCGGCAGGCGGTGCCCTTCGGCTCGGCCATGCGGCGCGGGGTGCAGGACACGCTGGCCACCCTGCGCGAGATCCTGCGGGCGCCCGAGCGGACCGCCATGAAGCGCTTCCTGCTCGCCTACCTGGTCTACGAGGACGGCGTGAACACGGTCATCGCCTTCTCGGCGGTCTTCGCCGGCAAGACGCTCGGCTTCACCTTCACCGAGACGCTGGCGCTCTTCATGCTGGTGCAGATCGCGGCGCTCGCCGGCTCCGCGGCCTGGGGGCCGCCGGCCGACACCCGGGGTCCGCAGTTCGTCGTCACCCTGATGCTGCTGCAGTGGACCGTCGTGACCATCCTGGCCTGGTTCGTGGACGCCAAGTGGCAGTTCTGGGCGGTAGCCGTCCTGGCCGGCACCGGCCTGGGGGCCATCCAGGCGGCCAGCCGGACCTTCATGGCCACGCTCATCCCGGCGGGACGGGAGGCGGAGTTCTTCGGCTTCTATGCCCTGGTGGGCAAGACCGGCGCCATCCTCGGCCCGCTCGTCTTCGGCGGCGTGTCGTGGCTCATGGCCGGCAACCAGCGGGCGGCCATCCTGGCCGTCGGGCTCTTCTTCGTCGTCGGGCTGCTGCTGCTGCTCCGCGTGCGGGCCGGCGGTCCCACGGGCCGATGAATCCTTCTCCGGCCCGGCCCGCCGCCCTTACAGTGGTCGGCAGGCATGGGGACGGTCCTGCGGCTGGCGCGAGCCTATGTCCTCTTCATGGCGGTGGTCTTCCTGCTCGGGCAGGTCCTGACCGGCACGCTCTCTCCGGGCGGCGCGCTGGCCGGGGCCGCCGGCGGCGTTGCGGTCTGGCTCAGCCGCCGGCTCGCCGCCCGTCCCGGCCCGCGGGCCGCCCTCGGGGCCTGCGTGGCGGCCTCGCTGCTGGGCGTGGGACTGCACGCCCACGAGTACTACTCGGCGCCTCACGCGCGCGGCAGCTACTACGCCTGGGTCCTCGTCGGTCCGTTCGTGGTCGCCCTGCTGCTCCTCGGCCGCGGCGCCCTGCCGCCGGTCAGAATCAGAAGTCCCCGTCCCTGACGTAGGGGTAGCTCCAGAGGGTGACCTGCAGGAGGCAGGACTTCACCCAGGCCGCATACATCTTCTCCACCTCCTCGGGCGAATGGCCCTTCCGGGCCAGGAACGGCCTGAGCGTGAAGGTGACGGGGTAGATCAGCAGGAAGAGGTCGCGGAACGGCACGATGGGCGCCGCGTTCACCCCGTCGGTGCGGTTCTTCCGGGTCCGGTGATGGCGCAGCCCGATCTCGTGCTGGTAATCCAGCCAGCGCTGGTCGTACTCGGCCCGGGCCGTGTCGAGGATCCACTGCCCGAACCGCCGGCGCACCGCGGCCAGGTAGTCGCCCAGGGGCCGGCCGTCCGTGCGGCCGGCGAAGGCGGCGAGCAGGTGCGGGTTCGAGGCCACGAATCCGTACCAGACGTCCAGGATGGCCTCCACCTGGTCCCTGACCACGTCGTGGGAGCGCCGGAGGTGGCGCACGTCCTCGTCGCCGAACAGCACGCTCTTCTTCATGCGCTCGAAGTCGTCCATGGTCACGGGGGAGCGCCCCACCGCGCCGGTGCCGTAGGTGTACCCGGGAATGGCGCCGGTCTCCGCCATGACAGATCCTCCTCGCCTGTCGTCGTCGGCGTCGCATCGCGCCGCGGGACTCATGGTCGCGGACGGGCCGGCTCTTGTCACGACCGCACTTTTCGGTAAGGTAGTTACCCGATGGTTCCCCGCCCCGCCCCCGCCGCCGGCGAGGCCGCGAACGGACACGCCGTCCCGGTCGCCGCCATGGTGGAGAGCATCGTCGGCTGCAAGTGGTCGATCCGGCTCCTGGCGCTGTGCGCCGAGGGCCGGACCCGCCCCAGCGCGCTCCTGCGGGCGTGCCCGGGCCTGTCGGCCAAGGTAATGAACGAGCGGCTGCGCAAGATGATGCGCTTCGGCATCCTGCAGCGCACGGTGTTCGGCGACCGGCCCCCGGTCGAGGTGGAGTACCGCCTGACCCCCTTCGGCCGCCGCTTCCTGCGCATCCTGACCGAGGTGCGCCGCCTGCAGGAGGCCGTGGACGGGGGAGCGTTCCGGGCGGCCGGCGGCGCGCCGTCCCGGGCCGCCGGCGATCGTCCGGCGCTGAGCCCCGGTGGCCCGCGCCCGCGCTAGGCGATCGAGAGCGGGACGGGCGGGATCAGCAGCACCAGCAGGAGCAGGCAGAGGAGCCCGACCAGGTAGCGGCCGGGACTGAGGGGCGTGACGTCGTCGAGCGGCGGCGTGTGGTGGAAGCCGACCAGGAAGAACAGCAGCGCCGCCCAGACGAACCAGTTGGCCGATCCCGTCACCACGCCCAGCAGCAGCAGGGCGCCGAAGGTCGTGAGACCGACCAGGCGATGCCGGCGGCCGAAGAGCGCGTACGCGATCCGCCCGCCGTCGAGCTGCCCGACCGGGAACAGGTTGAGCGCGGTCACGAAGAAGCCCGCCCACCCGGCCACCCCGACCGGGTGCAGGAAGACGTCCATGCCGTCCGGGATGGGACCGAACTGCCAGTAGACGATGGCCTTCAGCAGCAGCGGGTCGCCGAACCGGACCGCCTCCCCGGCCGGCACCAGGTCCACCGTGGACCAGCGCAGCCCGATCAGCATGGCCGGGATGGCCACCAGGAGGCCGGCCAGCGGCCCGGCGGCCGCGATGTCGAAGAGCGAGTTGCGGTCCCGGGCCGGCGAGCGCATCCGGATGATGGCGCCCAGCGTGCCGAACAGCACGATGGGCGGAGCCGGGATGAAGTAGGGCAGGCTCACCGAGGCCCGGTGGTACCGGGCCGTGAAGTAGTGCCCGAACTCGTGCACGCCCAGGATGGCCAGCAGGGTGGCGGCGAACGGCAGCCCGCTGAGCAGGGCGCCCGGGATGGTGTCCCGGCCCATGGCCGGGAAGGTCGGGGAGCCGAAGAAGAGGGCGCCGGCCACCAGCGTGCTCAGGCAGGTGAGCGCGAAGAGCAGGACGTTCAGCCCCACCCGCTGGCGCGGCCCCGCCTCCTGCAGCGGCAGCGCCTGCACCACGACCTCGCCGCCCTCGGCCCGCAGGAACGGCGTGTAGCCCAGGGGCCGGCAGCGCTCGACCAGCATCTCGAGGGCCCGCGCCGGCGCCACCCGGAGACGGCCCCGGTACACCACGGCCGGTCCCAGCGCCTGCACGTGGCGCACGGCCAGGACGTCCTCCACGCCCGGCCGGAGCAGCTCCCCGGCGAACAGCAGGTCGTCGGCCGGCGGGCGGACCACCAGGGGCCGGGCGCGCGGCCAGAGACGCATACGGTCAGCCTACCATGCGGCCAGACGGCCGACGACGCGGCGCACGGCCGGCAGGCCGCCGTCGAGGTACACGACGCCGAGCACGGCCTCCAGCGCGGTGGCCAGGATCGACGCCCGCTCGGCGCCCCCGCTGGCCGCCTCGCCGCGCCCCAGCCGGAGCAGCGCCCCCAGCCCCAGCTCGGCGGCCCAGCGGGCCAGCGTCGGCTCGGACACCAGCTCCGCCCGGCGCGGCGTCAGCACGCCGACCGGCGCCGCGGGATCGGTCTCGAGCAGGTGCTCGGCCACCACGAGACCGAGGGCGGCATCGCCGACGAAGGCCAGCGCCTCGTTGTCCGGCAGGGGCGGATGCTCGTGGGCGTACGAGGCGTGGGTGAGGGCCTGCGCCAGCCGGGCCCGGTCACGGAAGCGGTGGCCGAGCCGCTCCTCCAGCGCCGCCACCCGGACGGGGTCCACTCAGGCCGGCCGGCCCCGGCGCGGCACTACGGACGGTACTTGCGGAAGGCCAGGGTGGCGTTGGTGCCGCCGAAGCCGAAGGCGTTGGAGAGCGCCACCTCGACGTCCTGCTTGCGCGCCTGGTTCGGCACGTAGTCCAGGTCGCACTCCGGGTCCGGCGTCTCGTAGTTGATGGTGGGCGGCAGCACCCCGTGATGCAGGGCCAGGATGGTGGCGATGGCCTCGACGCCGCCGGCCGCCCCCAGCAGGTGGCCGGTCATGGACTTGGTGGAGGACACCGCCAGGCGCGCCGCGTGCTCGCCGAAGAGCCGCTTGATGGCCAGGGTCTCGAAGCGGTCGTTGTAGGGGGTCGAGGTGCCGTGGGCGTTGATGTACCCCACCTCGCCGGGCACCAGCCCCGCGTCCCGCAGGGCGGCGGCCATGGCCCGCATCGCGCCGTCGCCCTCCGGATCCGGCGCCGTCATGTGGTGAGCGTCGCCCGACATGCCGTAGCCGACGATCTCGGCGTAGATGCGCGCGTCGCGGCGGCGGGCGTGGCCGAGCTCCTCCAGCAGGAGGATGCCCGCCCCCTCGCTGGGCACGAAGCCGTCGCGGTGGGCGTCGAAGGGCCGCGAGGCCCGCTCCGGCTCGTCGTTGCGCGTGGTCATGGCCTTCATGGCGCAGAAGCCGGCGATGGTCAGGGGCACGATGATCGCCTCCGCGCCGCCGGCGATCATCAGGTCGGCGTCGCCCCGCTGGATGACCTTGAAGGCGTCGCCGATGGCGTGGTTGCCGGTGGCGCAGGCCGTCACCACCGACGTGTTGGGCCCCCTGGCGCCGAACCGCATGGAGACCAGGCCGGAGGCCATGTTGACGATGAGCATGGGAATGAGGAACGGCGACACCCGCTCCGGCCCTTTCTCCAGCCGGACGCGCTCGCCCTCCAGCAGCGTCTGGATGCCGCCGATGCCGGACCCGATGATGACGCCGAAGCGGGTGCCGTCCACCGCCCCCGGGTCGAGCCCGGCATTCTCCACCGCCATGGCCGAGCAGGCCACCGCGTACTGCAGATAGGGGTCGAGGCGGCGCGCCTCCTTCTTGTCGATGTACTGCAGGGGGTCGAAGTGCCGGACCTCGCCGGCCACCCGGGTCGCGAAGCGGAAGTTCCCGCCGGCGTCCCGCTCCTGGGCGTCGAACTTGGTGATGGGGCCGATCCCCGAGCGCGCCTGCGTGAGCCCGGCCCAGAACTCCTCGACGGTGTTGCCGAGCGGCGTCAGCGCCCCGAGCCCGGTGACGACCACGCGGCGGCGCTCCACGGCCTAGGAGTTCTCCTTGATGTACTGGATGGCGTCGCCGACGGTCACGATCTTCTCGGCTTCCTCGTCGGGGATCTGGATGTCGAAGTGCTCTTCGAGCGCCATCACCAGCTCTACCGTGTCCAGGGAGTCGGCGCCGAGGTCCTCGATGAACTTGGCGTTCGGCGTGACGTCTTCCTCGTCGACCCCGAGCTGCTCGACGATGATCTCCTTCACCCGCTCTTCGATGGACTTCGCCATCAGCCCGTTACCTCCCGACAGGATGAGGTCCCCGCATTCACAGATAGAGCCCGCCGTTGACGTGGAACACCTGCCCGGTGATGTACGTCGCGCCGGCTCCGGCCAGGAATCGTACCACCTCCGCCACCTCGCGCACGGTGCCCATGCGCCCCAGGGGGACCTGGCTGATCAGCGCCTGCCGGGCCGTCTCCGGCATGGCCGCGCTCATGTCGGTCTCGATCAGTCCGGGCGCGACGGCGTTGACCAGGATGGACCAGTGGGCCAGCTCGCGGGCGGTGGCCTTCGTGAACCCGATCAGCCCCGCCTTGGCCGCCGAGTAGTTGGCCTGGCCGGCGTTGCCCATCACGCCGGCCGTGGAGGCGATGTTGATGATCCGGCCGCTCCTCTGCCGCATCATCTGCCTGGCGGCCGCCCGCGTCATCAGGAACGCTCCCCGGAGATTGACCTCCATCACCTGGTCCCAGTCCTCGTCCTTCATCCGGACCAGCAGGCCGTCGCGGGTGATGCCGGCGTTGTTGACCAGGACGTCCAGCCGCCCGAACCGCTTGCGCGTCTCCTCCACCATCCGCTCGCAGTCCTCGCGGCGCGCCACGTCGCCCGGAACCGCCGCCACGGCCCCGCCGCTCGCTTCCAGCTCCTTGGCCAGGCGCTCCAGCCGGCCGGCGTCGCGCCCCGACACTACCACGGCCGCTCCGTCCTCGGCCAGCAACGCGGCGATGCCGGCGCCGATCCCCCGGCTGCCACCGGTGACGAGGGCCACGCGCCCGGCCAGCGGCGGCGTCATGCGAGCCCGGCCAGCGCCGCGTCCAGGCTGGCCGGATCCTCCACCGCCCAGCCGCGGGCCCCCGGCACGATGCGCTTGAGCAGCCCGGTCAGCACCCGCCCCGGGCCCACCTCGATGAAGGCGGTCGCCCCCTCGGCGCGCAGGCGCTGCACGCAGTCGGTCCAGCGCACCGGACTGGCCACCTGGCGGACCAGCGCCTCCCGCACCTCGGCCGCCGTCCGGCTCACCCCGGCATCCACGTTCCGCACCACCGGCAGCCGCGGGTCGCGCAGGGGGACGTCGGCCAGGACGGCGGCCAGGCGCTCGGCCGCCGGCGCCATCAGCGCGCAGTGGAACGGCGCGCTCACCGGGAGCAGCACGCTCTTGCGCCCGCCCCGCCGGGCCGCGGCCGCCACCGCCCGCTCGACGGCCGGCCGGTGCCCGGCGATGACGACCTGCTGCGGCGAGTTGACGTTGGCCACCTGGACCACCTGGCCCTGGGCCGCCTCGGCGCAGACGGCCTCGACGGCGGGCAGGTCGAGCCCCATGACGGCCGCCATCGCGCCCGCCCCGGGCGGCACCGCCTCCTGCATGAACTCTCCCCGCCGGCGCACGATGCGGACCGCGTCCCGGAAGGCCAGGGCGCCGGCGACGACCAGGGCCGAGTACTCGCCCAGGCTGTGGCCGGCCGCCAGCGCCGGCTCGAGCCCGCGCTCGGCGGCCACGGTCGCCGCCGCCACGCTCACGGCCAGGATGGCGGGCTGGGTGTTGGCCGTCAGCGCCAGCTCGCTCTCGGGGCCCTCGAGCACGAGCCGCACCAGGTCGAAGCCGAGAACGTCGCTGGCCTCCTCCAGGACGGCCTTGGCCGCCGGGGAGGCCTCGTAGAAGCCCCGTCCCATCCCCACCGCCTGCGAGCCCTGCCCGGGGAAGAGGAACGCGATCATTGAACAGGGCACCGGCGCCCGGGCTGTCGCCCGCCCGTGCTCCTCGGCGATGGCCGTGCGCGGTTCATCGCCCGGTCGGCGTCCCCGCAGGCCGTCGTCACCAGCGGATCAGGGCGGCGCCCCAGGCGAAGCCGCCGCCGAAGGCGGCCAACAGGACCAGGTCGCCCCGCCGGATGCGCCCCGCCGCCAGCGCCTCCTCGAGGGCCACGTACACGGAGGCGGCGCCGGTGTTGCCGTAGCGGTCCACGTTCACGAAGACCTTCTCCATCGGCAGCCCCACCCGCTTGACCGCGGCCTCGATGATGCGCAGGTTCGCCTGGTGGGGGATGAAGAGGTCCACGTCGGCCGCCGTGAGGCCGTGCTTGCCCAGGATCGTCTCCGTGCACTCCACGAACATGCGCACCGCCACCTTGAAGACCTCGTTGCCCTTCATCCTGGCGTAATGCATCCGGGCCTCGACGGTCTCCCGGGTGGCCGGGTGGCGCGAGCCGCCGCCCGGCATGTAGAGGAGCTCCCAGTACTGCCCGTCCGAGTACAGGTCGGCGTCGATGAGGCCGTGGTCGCCGTCGCCCGGCTCCAGGATGGCCGCCCCGGCCGCGTCGGCCAGCAGGATGCAGGTGCCCCGGTCGGTGAAGTCGGTGATCTTCGACAGCGTCTCGGCGCCCACGCACAGCACCCGCCGGTACTTGCCGGTCTCGATGAACTTGGCGCCGATGGTGAGGCTGTAGATCGAGCCGGCGCAGGCCGCCAGCACGTCCACCGAGCCGGCCCGCCGGCAGCCCAGGCGGTGCTGGACGATGTTGCCCACGGTGGGGAAGAACATGTCCGGCGTGGTGGTGCCGACCACGATGAAGTCGACGTCCTCCGGCACCAGGCCCGCCCGCTCCAGCGCCTGCTGCGCGGCCCGCACGGCGAGGTCCGACGTGGCTTCCCCCTCCTCGGCGACCCGGCGCTCACGGATGCCCGTCCGCTGCACGATCCACTCGTCACTCGTCTCGACCATCCGCTCCAGGTCCTGGTTGGTCAGCACCCGCTTGGGGGCGTAGGAGCCCATGCCGATGATCCTCGCCCGCGTCATTCGCGGCCCCCCTCTCGTCCGCCGCGCGCCACCTCCGCCTCCAGCGCGGCCTTGATGTGCTCGTTCACCCCGGCCCTGGCCCACTCCCCCGCCACCCGGATGGCGTTCTTGATGGCCTTCACGGGCGAGGCGCCGTGGCAGATGATGGCGGCGCCGTCGATGCCCAGCAGCGGCGCTCCCCCCATCTCCGTGTAGTCCACCCGCCGCTTGAACCGCTCGAACGCCTTGAGCGCCAGCGCGGCCCCCAGCTTCGAGCGCAGGTCGCGCGTCAGCTCCTCCCGGATCATGGCGCCCAGCATCTCGGCCAGGCTCTCCGAGATCTTGAGGGCCACGTTGCCGGTGAAGCCGTCGGTGACCACGACGTCGCAGCGGCCGTTGTAGATCTCGCGTCCCTCCACGTTGCCGACGAAGTTGAGCGAGGAGTCCTTGAGCTGCTCGTAGGCCTCCTTGGTCAGCTCGTTGCCCTTGCCCTCCTCCTCGCCCACCGACAGGAGCCCCACCCGGGGGTTGTCGAGGCCCAGGATGTCGCGCGCGTAGACGTGTCCCATCACCGCGAACTGGAGCAGGTGCCAGGGCTTGGGGTCCACGTTGGCTCCGACGTCGAGGAGGACGGTGAAGTGCCGGAGGTTGGGGAGCACGGCGGCGATGGCCGGGCGGTCCACCCCGGGCAGCACGCCGATGACGAACATGGCGATGGCCATGGCCGCCCCGGTGTTGCCGGCGGAGACGAAGGCGGCCGCCGAGCCGTCCTTGACCAGCTGGGCGGCCACCCGCAGCGAGGAGTCTCGCTTGCGGCGCAGGGCCTGCGAGGGGCTCTCCGCCATGCCGACCACCTGGGAGGCGTGACGGATCTCGAGGGGAAGGTAATCGGCGCGGAGCCGGGCCACCTCGCGCTCGATGGCGGCCCGGTCACCGACCAGGACGATCTGGGCCCCGAACTCCCGGGCCGCGGCCGCCGCGCCCTCGACGACGACGGCGGGGCCGTAGTCGCCCCCCATGGCGTCGACCGCGATCTTCATGCGGGCCGGGCAGGCCGCACCGGGGCGGCGGGGCTAGGCGCCCTCGATGGCGATGATCTCCCGACCCTTGTAGTAGCCGCAGTGCGGGCAGACCCGGTGCGGGAGCTTCGGCTCCCGGCACTGCGGACAGGTCGACCGGGTGGGGTCGGCCAGCTTGTAGTGGGTGCGGCGCTTGCGGCCGCGCGCTCGGGAGTGGCGTCGCTTCGGCAGCGGCATGCGGTGGTCCTTCCTCCGTCAGTGGCCCGGTCGGTCGGCCAGGGTCTTGAGCACGGCCAGCCGGGGATCGGGGGGGCGCGCGATGCAGCTGCACGCCGTGACGTTGCGGTTGCCGCCGCAGACCGGGCACAGGCCCCGGCAGTCCGGGCGGCAGAGCGGCTTCATCGGCAGCGCCAGGGTCGTCTCGGTCTCGACCAGGGCGGCCAGGTTCAGCTCCCCGTTGTCGTAGAAGTCGAGGTCGAGGTCGTCGGCGCCCAGCTCGACGTCGTCGCTCACGGCCGGCCGGGGCAGGTAGCGCACGTCCACCGGCGCCCGGACGGCGACCGGGAACTCCTCCAGGCAGCGGCCGCAGGTGACCGGGACCGACGCCGCCACCTCGCCCTCCACCAGGACGTCGTCGCCGTCGCGGGTGAGATGCAGGCGGACGCCTTCCAGCCGCCAGGCGCGGTCGGCGAACGGGGCGACGAACTCGCTGGCGTCGGCGATCGTCAGCCCTTCGTCCAGGATGTCGGCAACCCTGATGATCATGGCTTCCATCTCAGGCGGGAACCCCGCGTAAGTCACTGTCGTCAGTGATTTTTTCCGAAAACCGGTTCAGTGTATCGGCGAGGGTCGGTCAAGTCAAGGAATTTGACCCCTCCACGGCCGTTTGCTACGCTTCGACCGGAACTTGGCTCCCGCGCGGCGAGGACACCTCGCCGGGCGCCGACCAGGAGGGTCCGGTCATGTCCCACATGTTCAAGACGGCGATCCTGCTCGCGGTCCTCACCGCGATGCTCGTGCTGATCGGCGGGGCCATCGGCGGCCAGCAGGGCATGCTGGTCGCGTTCGTCCTCGCCGTGGCGATGAACTTCTTCTCGTACTGGTTCTCGGACCGGATCGTGCTGGCGATGTACCGGGCCCAGCCGATCGACGAGGCCCAGGCGCCCGGCCTCCACGCCATGGTGCGCCGGCTGGCCGGCCGGGCCGGCATCCCGATGCCGCGGGTGTACCTGATCCCCACCGAGACGCCCAACGCCTTCGCCACCGGCCGGAGCCCGCAGCATGCCGCGGTGGCGGTGACGGAGGGGATCATGCGGCTCCTCGACGAGGAGGAGCTGGAAGGCGTGCTGGCCCACGAGCTGGCCCACGTCGCCAACCGCGACGTCCTGATCTCGACGATCGCCGCCACGCTGGCGGGCGCCATCACCTACCTCGCGCACATGGCGCAGTGGGCCGCCATCTTCGGCGGCGGCCGGCACAGCGACGAGGAGGGCTCGAGCCCGGCCGGGGCCCTGCTGATGGCCATCCTGGCCCCCATCGCGGCCATGCTCATCCAGCTCGCCGTCTCGCGCTCGCGCGAGTACCAGGCCGACGCCTCCGGCGCCCGGTACACCCGCAAGCCCTGGGGGCTGGCCAAGGCGCTGGAGAAGCTGCAGATGGCCCAGCAGGTCGTCCCCATGGCCGCCAACCCGGCCACGGCGCACCTGTTCATCGTCAATCCTCTCAGCGGCCGGAGCCTGATGACCCTGTTCTCGACGCACCCGCCCCTCGAGGAGCGGATCGCCCGCCTGCGGGCGATGCGGTTCTAGCCGGCCCATCGCCTCCGCTTCGCCTGATCGCGCGCCGGCCGCGGCCGGGGGCGCGCCCCGGCCCCGGGCCGGGACCCCCGCCGCCGCCAACGACGCCCTCATCGATCCCGCGCTGATCCGGCGCTGGCTGGCCTGGGGCCTGTTCTGGCTCCTGGTCTTCCCCACCATCGGGGTCCTGATCTCGACCAAGTTCAACTACCCGGACTTCCTGGGCGACCAGCCGTGGCTCACGTTCGGCCGCCTGCGGCCCATTCACGTCAACGGCGTCATCTGGGGCGCCTTCTCGACGCTGTTCATCGGGCTCTGCCACTACATCGTCCCCCGCCTGACCGGCGTGCGGCTGTGGCAGGAGCGGTGGAGCCCCCTCCTCCTCTGGGTCTGGAACCTGAACCTGATCGCCGGCGTGATCCTGCTGGCCGCCGGCGGGAACCGGGGCTGGGAGGCCGGGGAGTTCCCCCTGGTCAACGTGATCGTGATCTTCCTGGCCGTCGTGGCCCTGACCGTGCAGTTCCTCGTGACCGTGGCCCGGCGCCGCCAGCGCCCGCTCTACGTCTCGCTCTGGTACCTGATCGCGGCCTTCGTCTGGACCGACGTCAACCTGGTGCTGCTGATGCTGGGCCCCCACCACATCCCCGGCATCAGCAACGCCGCCTGGCACGGGCTCTTCATCCACTACGTGGTGGGGCTGTGGATCACCCCCGCCGGGTACGTCCTCATCTACTACTTCCTGCCCGCCAGCGTGCAGACCCCCCTCTACAGCCACAAGCTCTCGCTCATCGGCTTCTGGTCCCTGGCCTTCTTCTACCCGTTCGTCGGCATCCACCACTACCTGTACTCGCCCATCGCCGACTGGGCGGAGACCATCGCCATCGTCTCCTCGATGATGCTGATCATCCCGGTGTGGACCGTGCTGCAGAACTTCTTCGGGACCATGAGCGGGCGGTGGCAGGGCTTCGGCCGCAACCTGCCGGCCAAGTTCCTCATCGTCGGCTCGATCATGTACCTGCTCGGCTGCTTCCAGGGCTCGGTGGAGGCGCTGCGGGCGCTGCAGCAGCCCACGCACTTCACCGACTTCGTCGTCGCGCACTCGCACCTCACGGTCTTCGGCACCTTCGTCGTCTGGGCCATCGCGGGCACGCTGTACGTCTGGCCCCGGGTGACCGGCGCCGACCTCCGGGGCTTCACGCTGGCCAACTGGGGCTTCTGGCTCGTCACCCTGGGGATCTCGGCCATGGGGCTGGTGCTCACCGCCCAGGGGCTGCAGCAGGGGTTCATGCTGATGGCCCAGGCGGACTGGGTCGACTCGGTCAACGCCATCCGGCCCTCCTGGTGGCTCCGCACCCTGACCGGCGTCTCGACGGACACCGGCCTCTCGCTGCTGGTCTACGTGCTCATGAAGACGGCGCTGAGCCGGTCGCCGGCGATGGCGACAGCCTCCCGGCCGTGACCTCGCTCGCCTCGCTGGCGGTGGGCGCCGGCTTCGGCCTGGTCACGCTCGCCCTCTTCGTCCAGGGCGTCCTGCCGGCCATGATCCCCGAGGCGCGCGGCCGGCACGTCACCCGCGCCGTGCGCACCGACCTGGGCGACGTGAAGTGGGTGCGGTACGAGGCCAGCGACTACACGCCGCTGGAGCGGCTGGGCCGCGCCGTCTACATCCGGGAGGGCTGCTGGTACTGTCACAGCCAGTACGTGCGGCCGGTGGCGGGGGAGGCGCTGCGGTGGGGGCCGGTGTCGGAGGCCGGCGAGTACGCCTTCGACCTGCCGCACCTGTTCTCCACCCGCCGCATCGGCCCCGACCTCACGCGGGTCGGCCTCAAGTACAGCGACGACTGGCACTACGCCCACCACTGGGACCCGCGGCTGACGGTGCCCGACTCCGTGATGCCGAGCTTCCGGTGGCTGTTCGACCAGGTGGCGGTGGCGGTCACGCCGGACGGCGATACCCCGTCGCTGGCCGCCGACCCCCGGCTCGCCCGCTACTTCACGATGAACGCCGCCACGCCCATCCGGCTGTTCCCGAACGCGGCCGGGCTCACCTTCGTCCGCCCGGCGCCGGATGGGCGGTTCCCGCTCGACGGCCATCCCGTCCTGGACCTCCGCGCCTTCGGCGACGACCCGCCCCCCCTGGCCTCGGTCCTGCTGGTCATCCCCACCCCGGAGATGGTCGGCCTGGTCCGCTATCTCCAGAAGCTGGGCACCAGCCGCGGCGCCTGGCGCGAGGTCTTCGAGCCGCAGAACGTCGCGCTCTCGGTCATGGCGGTGCCCCGGACGGAGGACCTGCTGGCCCGGGGGCGGATCGTCTACGAGCGCCGCTGCGGCGGCTGTCATGGCGCCCGCGGCGACGGCAACGGCCCGGCGGCGACCTTCCTCTTCCCCCGCCCGCGCGACTTCACCGCCGGCGTCTTCAAGTTCCGCACGACACCTTCCGGCTCGCTCCCGACCGACGGCGACCTGTTCCGCACGGTGACGCGCGGCGTGCGGTGGACGGCCATGCCCACCTGGCACGAGCTCCCCGAGAAGGACCGGCTGGCCGTCGTCGCCTTCATCAAGACGCTGTCCGCCCGGTGGGAGGAGGAGCAGCCCCAGCCGCCGGTCGTCATCCCGCCGCCGCCGCCCGCCACGCCGGCGATGCTGGCGCGCGGCCGGGAGCTCTATCGCCAGGCCAGGTGCTGGGAATGCCATGGCGATTCCGGCCGGGGCGACGGGCCCGCCGCCGGCGAGCTCACCGACGACTTCCACTTCCCGATCCGGCCGGCCGACTTCACCCGCGGCCAGTTCAAGGGCGGCGCGCACGTGACGGACATCTTCCGCGCCATGACCCTGGGGCTCGACGGCACGCCCATGCCCTCCTTCGCCGACTCGATGTCCGACGAGGAGCGCTGGGCCATCTCCTACTACGTGCTGTCGCTGTCGGCCTGGGGCGATCCCCTGACGGGCGAGCGCCTGCGCCTGTCGCCGGAGGCGCGGGCGGCGCTGAACTCCCCCGAGGTGCGCGCCGATCACCCGCGCCTGGCCTTCGACCCGGCGCCGGCCGCCGGGGCGGTCGCCCGGGCCGGCAGCGGCCGGCGCCGGGTGTACCATCCCGGCATCCCGGAGTGAGGTGAGCGGTGCTCGAGCACCTGTTCCTGGGCGAGTTCGTGGTGGCGCTGCTCATGGGGCTGGCCGCGCTGTGCGCCTTCGGGTGGGGGCTGGCCAGCGGCGCGTTCCGCGATGTCGAGGCCATCAAGCACCAGGTGCTGCGGCTGGAGGGGTCGGACGATGACGGGCAGCGTGCCTGACCCCGGCGGCCGGGACGAGATCCACGAGTACGCCGGGGGCGAGATCCGCGTCCGCCGCGGCATCGTCAACCGGTGGCTCCTGGTCGTCTACGCGGCGCTGGCCGGGTGGGGTCTCTACTACGTGGTCCGCTACTGGGGAGGGCTGGGCCCCGGGCTCGCCGCCGGGCCATAGCATGGAGCGGTTCCTGCTGGCGGCGGCCGTGCTCAACCTGGTGGTGCTGGGGCTCGATCTCCTCTTCAACGTCGTGGCCGGCCTGCTCGCGCTCCGGTGACGCTGGCGGGGCCCGTGGCCCCGGGACTCTTCGTCGGCGGCACGGTCGTCTTCTTCGTCCGGGTGGCGGCGCTGACGCTGGCGACGTGAGGACCGGACCCGCCCCGGCCGCGCTCCTCCTGGCCGGGCTCGCCGCTCTCACGGTCCTGCACGCGGTCGGCTGGGTCCGCCTGGCCCGCCGGGCCGCCGGCCGTCGTCGCTGGCGCCGGCTGGGCCTGGCGCTGGCGGGGACGGCCACCGCCGGCCTGGCAATCGCCTCGCCGCTCGACGGCCTCGCCCACCGGTCCTTCGCCGCGCACATGCTGCAGCACGTGCTGCTCATGATGGTCGCCGCCCCGCTGTGGCTGCTCGCCGACCCCTTCTCGACCCTGCTCTGGGGCCTGCCCGGCCCACTCCGTCGAGGCGCCGGGCGCCTGCTCGTGCCGTCCGCTCCGCTGCGCCGGGCGGGAGCCCTCCTGGTGGCCATGCCGGCGGCCTGGCTCGTCCAGGCGGCGTTCCTCTGGGGGTGGCACGTGCCCGCCCTCTACGACCGGGCCGTGGGGCACCCGGCCGTCCACGCCGCGCAGCACCTGACCCTCCTCGGCAGCGCCCTGCTCTTCTGGTGGCCGGTGGTCGCCCCGGCGCCGCGCCTCCGGCGCCGCGCCCACCGCGGCGCCCGCGTTGGCTACCTGGTGCTGAACGCCTTCCAGGGCGCGGCGCTCGGCCTCCTGCTGGCGCTGAGCCCGCGCGTGCTCTACGCCAGCTACGCCGCCCGGCCGGACGCGCTGGAGGACCAGGCGCTGGGAGGCGTCGTCATGTGGGCCCTCGGCGGCGCGGTGGACATGCTGGCGGCGCTGGGGCTGCTGGGGCGGCTCCTGGCCGCGGAGGAGGCGCGCGGCGACCGCGCGATTGACCCCTCGCGACCGGTACGGGACAATGAGCCGGTTTGAGCGATGAGCGCTGAGCCCGCCATCCGCGTCGCCGGCCTCGCGAAGGCCTACGCCGGACGCATCGTGCTGCGAGACCTGAGTCTCGAGGTGCAGCCGGGCGAGGTCGTGCTGCTGCTGGGCGCCAACGGCGCCGGCAAGACGACGCTCCTGCGCATCCTGGCCACGCTGGCCCGCCCCTCGCGCGGCCGCGCGGCCGTGGCCGGCTACGACTGCGTGCGGCAGGCCGAGCAGGTGCGGGCCCGCCTGGGGCTGGTCGGGCACGGCTCCTGGGTCTACGACGACCTGACCGCCTTCGAGAATCTCAAGTTCTGGACGACGCTGGCCGGCCGGCCCGCGGGCCCCGACGCGCTGCACGCCGCGCTGGCCGCGGTGGACCTCGATCGGAAGGCGGGCGACCGCGTCCGCACCTTCTCGGCCGGCATGAAGCGGCGCCTGGCCCTGGCCCGGCTGGCGCTGACCGAGGCCCGCGTCGTCCTGCTCGACGAGCCGTTCGCGGGACTGGACCAGCGGGCCGCCAAGTGGCTCGAGGAACGCCTGGCCGGCGTCAAGGCCGCCGGGGGCACCGTCATGCTCGCCACCCACAGCTTCGGGCGGGGCCTGAGCGCCGCGGACCGCGTGGCCATCCTGGCCGGCGGGCGCCTGGCCCTGGACGCGCCGGCCACGGCGCTGTCGCCCGACGACGTCCGGCGGCTCTACGAGACCCACGCCGAGGAGGGCGCGTGAGCTACGCGCGCCGGGCGTGGATCGTCCTCTGGAAGGACGTGCTCACCGAGCGGCGGTCCAAGGAGACGCTCAACGCGCTCTTCTTCTTCGCCCTGCTGCTGCTCTTCATCTTCCAGTTCGCCCTCGGCCCCGACCGCGCCCGGGTGGGGGCGGCCCTGCCGGGGCTGCTCTGGCTGGGGTTCGTGCTCAGCGGCCTGGTGGGGCTGGGCCGCGCCTTCCTGGTCGAGCGCGAGCAGGACTGCTGGGAAGGGCTGCTGCTGGCGCCGGGCGACAAGTCGGCCGTCTACCTGGGCAAGGTCGCCGGCAACCTGATCCTGATGCTGACGGTCGAGGCGACCCTGCTGGCGCTGTTCGCCGTCTTCTTCGACGTGCCCCTGCGGCCGGCGCTGGGCCCGCTGGCCGCCGTCATCGCGCTCGGCACGGTGGGGCTGGCCGCCGTCGGCACGCTCTTCGCCGCCATGACCGCTCACGTCCGGGCCCGCGAGGTGCTGTTCCCGGTGCTCCTGCTGCCGGTCCTGGTGCCCGTGCTGCTGGGCGCCGTGAAGGCCACGGAAGCCGTGCTGGCCGGCGAGCCCCTGGCCGCCGCCGGCAACTGGCTGGGGCTCATCGCGGCGGCCGACGTCGTCTACCTCACCGTGGGCCTCCTCACCTTCGACGTCGTCCTGGAGGGCTGAGGATGCGCCGCGCGCTCGGCTGGCTGACGCTGCTGGCGCTCGCGGCCGGCCTGGTGATGGGCTTCGGCATCGCGCCGCGCGAGGTCACCCAGGGCAACGTGCAGCGCATCATGTACCTGCACGTGCCCAGCGTGCTGGTGGCCTACCTGGCCTTCGCCGTCGTCCTGGGGGCCTCGATCGCCTACCTCTGGACCCGGCGCCAGGAGGCCGACCGGCTGGCCCAGGCCTCGGCCGAGGTCGGCGTGCTCTTCACCGCGATCACGATCACCTCCGGGTCCATCTGGGGCAAGCCCACCTGGGGGACCTGGTGGACCTGGGACGCCCGCCTCACCAGCGTGGCCATCCTCTTCGTGATGTACCTCGGGTACCTGCTGCTGCGGAGCATGATCGAGGACCGCGAGCGCGCCGCCCGCTACTCGGCCGTGCTGGGGATCGTGGCCGCCCTCGACATCCCGCTCGTCCACTTCTCGGTGTACTGGTGGCGCACGCTGCACCAGCCGCCCACCGTGCTCAAGCCGGGCCCGGCGGCCATGCCGTCCGTCTTCGTGGCCGCCCTCCTGGTGAACCTGGCCGCCTTCGCCCTGCTGTATGCGTACTTCGTCCTCACGCGCGTCCGCCTGCTGCGGCGCGAGCAGGAGGTCCTGGCCTGATGCCCGACAACTGGGAGTTCGTCCTCGCCGCCTACGGCCTGGCCGCGCTGTTGCTGGGCGGCTACTGGCGCCGGCTGAGGCGGCTCGAGCGAGCGCTGACGGCCGGAGCGGGCGCCTCGCCCCCTCCGGGGCGGTCGATGCCGTTGCAGCCGCGGGATGTGAGGGAGGGCCGGTCCCCATGAAGCCCAAGTTCGTCGTGGGGGGGCTGGTGATCCTGGCCGCGCTGGCCTACATGATCTACGCCGGCGTGACCCAGTCGGCGGTCTACTTCGTCACGCCCTCGGAGCTGGCGGCGGGCGCCGTGCCGGGCAAGGCCTACCGGCTGGGCGGACTGGTCGCGCCCGGCTCGCTGACGTGGCAGCCGGCCTCGCTGGATCTCGCGTTCTCGATCACGGACGGCAAGAGCGCGGTGCCCGTCCGCCACCGGGGCACGCCGCCCGACCTGTTCGCCGAGGGCCGGGGGGCCGTGGTGGAGGGCCAGTGGACGGCGGAGGGCTACTTCAGGGCCACGCATATCATGGCCAAGCACTCCGAGGAGTACCAGGCGCCCGGGGACGCCGACCACGCCGGCTACCGGGAGCTCATGAGGACGCTCCGGCCGGACGAGCGGCGATGATCCCCGAGCTGGGGCAGGGGGTCCTGCTGGTCGCGCTGGTCCTGGCGCTCGGCGGCGCGGCCCTGGCCGCCGCCGGCGGCCGCAGCGGCCGCCCGGCCCTGCTGGAATCGGCCCAGCACGCGGCGGTGGCCGTGTTCGTCCTGATCACCGCCGGCTTCGCCCTGCTCGTCTACGCGTTCCTCACCTTCGACTTCTCCGTCCGGTACGTCGCCGGCAACACGAACCTGGGCACCCCGTTCTACTACCGGATCACCGGGGTGTGGGGCGCGCTGGAGGGCTCGCTCGTCCTGTGGGGGTGGATGCTCGCGCTCTACACCCTCATCCTGGTCGTCCGGCATCGTGAGCGCAGCCGGGAGTTCCATCCCTGGGTCCTGACCGTCATGCTGGGGATCCTGTCGTTCTTCCTCGTCGTCATGACCCTGGCCGCGCCCCCCTTCAGCCGCCTGAGCCCCGTGCCCGCCGACGGGCGCGGCCTGAACCCGCTGCTGGAGGACACGGGGATGATCACCCACCCCGTCGCGCTCTACCTGGGGTTCACCGGGTTCACGGTGCCCTTCGCCTTCGCCGTGGCCGCGCTGGTGACCGGCCGCCTCGGCGATGCCTGGATCCAGCTCACGCGGCGCTGGACCCTGGTCGCCTGGTACTTCCTCTCCCTGGGCCTGCTCATCGGCGGCTGGTGGAGCTACCACGTGCTCGGCTGGGGCGGCTACTGGGCCTGGGACCCGGTCGAGAACGCGGCGTTCATGCCCTGGCTGACCGGCACCGCGTTCCTGCACTCGGTGATGATCCAGGAGCGCCGGCGCATGCTGAAGCTCTGGAACCTGACCCTCGTCATCCTGACCTTCAGCCTCACGCTGTTCGGCACGTTCCTCACCCGCTCGGGCGTCATCGCCTCCGTCCACGCCTTCACCCAGGGCGCCGTCGGCATCCTGTTCCTGGCCTTCCTGGCCGTCGTGGTGCTCACCGGGCTCGGGCTGCTGGCCTGGCGGTGGGACGCCCTGCGCGGGCAGGGCGAGCTCGACTCGGTCGTCTCGCGGGAGTCGGCCTTCCTCCTCAACAACCTGCTGCTGGTGGCGGCAGCCTTCACGGTGTTCTTCGGCACCGTCTTCCCGCTCATCTCCGAGGCCGTCCGGGGCGTCAAGGTCAGCGTGGGGGCGCCGTTCTTCAACCAGGTCAACGTGCCGCTCTTCCTGGGCCTGGTCTTCCTCATGGGCGTGGGCCCCCTCATCGCCTGGCGGCGCGCCTCGCTGGACAACCTGCGCCGCAACTTCCTGGCGCCGGTCGCGATCGGCCTCGCCGGCGCCGCGGTCTTCTTCGCCCTCGGCGTCCGCTCGGCGCTGGCCGTGCTCTCGCTGGCGCTGACCCTGTTCGTGGCCGCCACCATCGCCCTCGACTACACTCGCGCCACCCGCGCCCGCCTCCGCTCCGGCGAGCGCCTGCTGCCGGCCATGGGGGGCCTCCTGGTGCGCCACCACCGGCGCTACGGCGGCTTCGTGGTGCACCTGGGCGTCCTGGTCATCGCGGTCGGGATCACGGGCTCCCACGCCTGGTCGGTGCAGACCGAGACCACCCTCAAGGTCGGCGAGTCGGCCCGGCTGGCCGGCTACGAGGTCCGCTTCGACGGCCTGCAGGCCGCCGAGGCGTCGAACCACTTCAGGGTGGTCGGCACCTTCACCGTGGCCAACGGCCGGGCCCGCGGCGTCATGCAGCCGGCCAAGAAGTTCTACCCGCAGGAGACGACGCCCATCGCCGCGGTGGACTACTGGGCCGGGCTGCTCGAGGACGTGTACCTCGTGCTGGGCGACTTCGCCCGCGACGGGAGCCAGGCCACCGTCAAGATCCAGGTGAACCGGATGGTGACCTGGATCTGGATCGGCGGCCTGGTGCTCACCCTCGGCACCCTGCTGGCCGTGGGCCCCGAGCGGCGGCGATCTCCGTGAGCCGTCACCTGCGCTGGCTCATCCCCCTGGCCGCGGTGCCGGTGCTGGCCCTGCTGGCCTACGGCTTCCGGCTGAACCCGCGCGACGTCGCCTCCCCCCTGGTGGGGCGCCCGGCGCCCGCGTTCCAGCTCACCGGCTTCGACGGCCAGCCGGTCAGCCTGGAGCAGTACCGGGGCCAGGTCGTCGTGCTCAACTTCTGGGCCTCCTGGTGCTACCCGGCGTGCTACGAGGAGGCGCCGGTGCTGGAGCAGGGCTGGCGGCAATGGCGCGACCGGGGCGTGGTCGTCCTCGGCATCGACATCCAGGACACCGAGGAGAAGGCGCGGAAGTTCATCGCCGACTTCGGTCTCACCTTCCCCAACGCCCCCGATCCCACCGGGCGGGCCTCCATCGACTACGGCGTCTACGGCGTGCCGGAGACGTTCTTCATCGACCGCCAGGGCCGCATCCGCTTCAAGCACGTCGGCGCGGTCACCGCGGACGTGTTCCGTGCTCACGTCGAGCAGCTCGCCGCCGAGCCGGCCTAGCCTGGCCGGCACGCCGCCGGCAGCGGACAGCTCGTGATGCGCCGGCCGGCCGTGGTCGTCCTCCTGATCCTGGCCGTGGTGGCCGTGCTCGCCGCCGCCGGCGTCCTGACCGTCACGGTCGAGGTCCGGCCGCCGCAGCGCCTGCAGGCCCGGCCGTTCTGGTCGGTGGTCCAGCGCGACGGCGCCCTGCCCCCCGGGTTCTCGGTGTGGATCGAGGTCGCCCGCGCGGTGACTCCCGCCGTGGTGAACATCAGCACCACCCAGCAGCGCACGCCGCGCGACCGGCTCGCCGAGGAGTTCTTCCGGCGCTTCTTCGAGGGCCCGGGCGCCGCCCCGGCGCCGCCCCGGGCCAGCCTGGGCTCGGGGTTCATCGTGGCGCCCGACGGGTACGTGGTGACGAACTACCACGTGGTGCGCCAGGGCGGCGAGATCATCGTCCGCCTGGCCGACCACCGGGAGTTCACCGCCCGGCTGGTGGGCGGCGACGCCCGGACGGACATCGCGCTGCTCAAGATCGACGCCTCGGGGCTGCCGGTCGTCCCGCTGGGCGACTCCGACGATCTCCCGGTGGGCGCCCCCGTCATGGCCATCGGCAACCCGTTCGGCCTCGAGCAGACGGTGACGACCGGCATCGTGAGCGCCAAGGAGCGCTTCATCGGCGCCGGCCCCTACGACGCCTTCATCCAGACCGACGCCTCCATCAACCCCGGCAACTCCGGCGGCCCGCTGGTGAGCGCGACGGGCGCGGTGGTCGGCATCAACACCGCGATCTTCTCCCAGTCGGGCGGCTGGATGGGCATCGGCTTCGCGACGCCGGTCAACCTGGCCAAGGAGGTCCTCGTCCAGCTGCGGGCCACGGGCAAGGTGATCCGCGGCTACCTGGGCGTGGC
>FWPU01006114.1_pt1 | contig 24703 bp, 25 predicted proteins | sample 2228361 | NCBI WGS metagenome assembly FWPU01 (sample SAMEA103939777, study PRJEB20133) | metagenome | reverse complement strand
TAGCAACAGAAGGATTTGTTCCGGTGGAATTATTGTTTCTCCAGTTAAATCCAATTCTTACATTAGGATTATTATTAGCACTCGCTGGTAATTGTATAGTATAGTTTGTCCAATGTCCTTCAGGAGAACAAACACCCACTGTTTTAGGCAGAGTACCTAAATTTGTCCATGATGAACCGTCGTAATACTGTACAGCGCACTCATCAGGACCAGGCTGATTACCATTATGGATAAAATTAAATGATAACATGACATTAGAATATCCCGTACAGTTAATAACAGGAGACTGAATACGACGATTGGTTGTGTTATTAGCATAAACTGCTCTGGAATCACTACTATAATTACTTATATGTAAAGAAGGATCAGTACCCCCGCAGTTTGTACCACATGCCCCTACATTATTTCCACATTCTGAGCCACTAACATACCATCTATTATAATTAGCATCATTTGTACCGGTTGTTGTTTCCGTCCACCCTCCATAAGTAGTAGCAAGGCACCCACTCACACATCCATTTGAAAATGTTTCTGTCCATATAATTTGAGAATATAATGGAATCATTGTAATAATTTGGAGAAATAAAGTCAATAAAACAGCTCTAAAAATTCTCATTATTTTTAATTTTGCCTACAATGATAAATTAAATAGCGCAAATAGAATGACAGTATTCATTAAATTTAATGAAAAAATAAAAATTACTTTAAACAAGGATTAAATTTTAAGGAATCACATCTTCCTCACCCTCCACATAATTTAGTTCTTTATGAAATGTTTCATTTAAATTATATACAGACCACAATGCCAACGCAAACACAACAATACCGATAACAACAGCAGAATTCACCGTACCTATATGGTCTTTTAAGTACAAGTGAGAAATAGACATAAGCGGCACAGAACCTCTTACAAAGTTAGGCGCTGTTGTCGCTACTGTTCCACGGATATTAGTACCAAAAGATTCTGCAGCCGTTGCCATAAAAACTGCCCAATATCCTGCAAAATATCCCAACACAAATACAATAAAATAAAACCAAATTAAAGAATCTTGTACAAAAACAAAGTAACTTACAGTAGCCAGTATGGTGCCTATAATAAAAATATACAATGCTCTTTTTCTACTTTTTAGTTTTTGACTTAAAAATCCACTAGATAAATCCCCTAAAGAAACCCCCATATATTCTATCATAATGGGTATTCTAGCTTCTTTGGGATAATTATTCATCCCCAATGCTTTCGTCATTTCTGGTGCAAATTGAATTAACATATAAGTTACATACCATACAGGTAAAGCAATAATAATAACAGAGAGATATTTTGAAAAAACACGAGGATGTGAAAACAAATAAAAGAAATTTCCTTTTTTTGTTTTACTGTGTTTTAAAGAACTATACATTCCTGATTCATATACTCCTATTCTTAATAATAATAGTAGAAAACCTAATGCCCCACCAATATAGTAAGACATGCGCCAGTTATTGATATAATAAGTAATCAGTCCTGCAAATACTGCTCCTAATAAACCAATAGTGGCTACCATTGTTGTTCCCATTCCTCGTTTTTCTTTGGGCATTGTTTCAGATACTAAAGTAACACCTGCACCTAATTCCCCTGCCAAACCAAAACCCGATACAAATCTCAATAAAGCATAAGTATCTGTATCATTCACCATACCGTTGAGTACATTAGCTAGTGAATAAGTAATAATACTTCCAAACAAAACAGATAACCTTCCCTTTTTATCTGCCAAAATACCCCATACAATCCCACCCACCAACATCCCAAACATCTGCCAATTCAATAATTTAGTCCCAATTTCCTCTACATACTTATCCATATTCACTAACTCAGACTGTGGTAATGTTTGAGACAATATATCTTTTAATGATGCCACTCTTTCCATTCCAAATAAAACCAAATCATAAATATCAACGAAATATCCCAACGCAGCAACAATTACTATTTTATTGAAAATACTAGTATAATATGTTTTTTGATGTACCATAACCCATTTTTACGCAAATATACAGTAAAAAAATTTTATATTTGACTATCTTCATTGGTCTCCTGAAAAACACAAAATAAAATCTATTAAAAATTTAACACAAATTATCACTCACCATATACCAAAAAATAGGTATATTTGCCCCGAAATAATAATTTAGAATAATTCTAAATAAAACTTAAACTATGATTACTATCAGTGAAAGAGCTAAAAACAAAATAATAGAGCTCATTCAAAAAGAAAACAAACCTGAGAATACTTTTCTGAGAGTATCTGTCAAAGGCGGCGGATGTTCAGGACTTACTTATGTATTGGATTTTGACAATCAACTCAAAGATGATGATAAAGTATTTGAAGACAAAGGTACTAAAATAGTAATAGATAAAAAAAGCTTCCTTTATCTGGCAGGTACTGAATTAGACTACACAGATGGCTTAAATGGCAAAGGATTTGTTTTTAACAACCCTAATGCTTCAAGAACCTGTGGATGTGGTGAAAGTTTCTCACTATAAATCATTGCTCCAAATAACAGAAATATGTCTAATGAAATCATAAAGGAAAGAATAAATAAAGAATATGAATGGGGTTGGAGTTTTGATATAGAAGCAGAAACTGCACCAAAAGGACTCAACGAAGAAATTATTCGCTTTATTTCCTACAAAAAAAACGAACCCGAATGGTTATTAGAATATCGCTTAAAGGCCTACAGATACTGGAAAGAAATGGCGCATCCTCATTGGGCTCATGTTACATTCAAAATTCCTGATTTTCAAGATATTATTTATTACGCTGCACCTAAAAAGAAACAAATAAACAGCTTAGATGAAGTTGACCCTGAAATTCTAAAAATGTTTGAAAGACTTGGTATTCCTCTTGAAGAGCAAAAAGTATTGGCAGGTGTTACACCTAATGTAGCTATTGATGCAGTATTAGACAGCGTTTCTGTAAAAACAACATTCAGGGAAACACTCGCTGAAAAAGGAATCATATTCTGTTCATTTAGTGAAGCAGTACAAAACCATCCTGACTTAGTCAAAAAATATCTGGGTAGTGTAGTACCTTACACAGATAACTTCTATGCAGCATTGAACTCCGCCGTATTCTCTGATGGTTCATTCTGTTATGTTCCCAAAGGTGTAAGATGCCCTATGGAACTCTCTACTTACTTTAGAATAAACACTGCAGGTACAGGACAATTTGAAAGAACCCTCATCATTGCTGATGAAGCCAGCTATGTCAGTTATCTCGAAGGATGTACCGCTCCCCGTAGAGATGAAAATCAATTACACGCGGCAGTAGTAGAAATCGTTGCACACAGAAATGCTGAAGTCAAATACAGCACTGTACAAAATTGGTATCCCGGCGACAAGCAAGGAAACGGCGGTGTATTTAACTTCGTTACGAAAAGAGGAATTTGTTTAGAAGAAAATTCAAAAATCAGTTGGACACAAGTAGAAACAGGCTCTGCCATCACCTGGAAATACCCCTCTGTGATACTCAAAGGAAATAATAGCGTTGGAGAATTTTATTCTATTGCTTTAACTAATAACTATCAACAAGCAGATACTGGCACTAAAATGATTCACATAGGAAAAAATACTCGCTCTACAATTGTATCTAAAGGCATATCTGCAGGATATAGTCAAAACAGCTACAGAGGCTTAGTTCAAATTCGTAAAGGTGCCAAAAACGCCCGAAATTTCAGTCAATGCGATAGTTTATTACTCTCCGACAAATGTGGGGCTCACACCTTCCCATACATTGATGTAAAAGAAACTACAGCCATCGTAGAACACGAAGCAACTACTGGAAAAATATCCGAAGACCAATTGTTTTACTGTATGCAAAGAGGTATAGATAAAGAAAAAGCAATATCTATTATTGTCAATGGGTATTGCAAAGATATATTGAATAAATTGCCTATGGAATTTGCTGTAGAAGCTCAAAAATTATTAGAAATAAGTCTGGAAGGTAGTGTAGGATAAATCCATCAATAAAACAAAAACAAAAAACTAAAACACAATGTCAACATTACTAACTATTAAAAATTTGCATGTTACCGTTAATGGTACTGAGATATTGAAAGGAATTAATCTCACCATCAATAAAGGAGAGATACACGCTATTATGGGACCTAATGGCTCAGGAAAATCTACATTATCTTATGTATTAGCAGGAAAAGATGGTTATGAAGTTACAGACGGTGAAATAATTTTCAATGGAAAAAATCTCTTAGAACTCTCAGCAGAAGAAAGAGCCAGAGAAGGATTGTTCTTAGCGTTTCAATATCCCATAGAAATTCCCGGGGTAAATAATATTCAATTTTTACGAACTGCATTAAATAGTATTCGTCAACATCAAAATTTAGAACCTATTGAAACATCAGATTTTCTGAAACTCGTGAAAGAAAAACAAAAAGAATTAGACCTTCCTGCTAATCTCGTCAATCGTTCACTTAATTATGGATTTAGTGGAGGTGAAAAAAAGAAAAACGAAGTTTTTCAACTATCTATCTTAAATCCATTGCTATCCATTTTAGATGAAACCGATTCCGGGCTTGATATAGATGCCTTAAAAATAGTATCAAAGGGAATTAATAATTATCATAACAAAGATAATGCTGTGTTAGTCATTACCCATTATTCAAGATTATTAGAATATATCGTACCTGATATAGTACATATTTTATACCAAGGAAAAATAATAAAAAGCGGAGACAAAAATCTTGCATTGGAATTAGAAAGTAGCGGATATGATACATTTAAGTAACTAAGAATAATTAAGAATATAAATAAAAAATCATGGAGATTACATATGCAACAAAATATAACAATTTTTTGAATGACTGGTTAAGTCAAATCAAAAATAAAGTTCACTTTATCCCTAACGATATATTAACAGAATCTTTACAATACATAGAAGAGCAAGGTATTCCTGACATAAAAGATGAAGCATATAAGTACATCCCCATACAAAGCATCCTCAAACAACGGTTCAAAAAACTTGTTTCTTCTTCTATTCAAGAAAATCATATTAAAAATATCCCTTTTTTATTTCAAACTAATCAAATAACACTTGCTCAGAATAATTACTATTCACAAGCCATAGAAAAAGGAATTGAAATATACAACAACCATCATTTATCCGAAAAATATAATGAATGCATCGGTAAAACACAAATACATCAAAAAGATTTTTTTGCAGCCCTAAACACAGCTTACTCATCAGATTTTACAATTGTTCATATACATCAGTCTCTTCAATATCCATTACAAATCACTCATTATCTAAACGATTCCTCTAACTTTTCTCAACACAGAATTTTATTCATCATAGATAAAGATGTACAATGCACTATCTTAGAAAACTATTATGCCAACAACTTATCTCATCCCTATTTCTACAATCATCTAACAGAAGTGTTTATTGAAAAATATGCTAATGTCCGATGGATAAGTCTTCAAAACAATACTTCATGCAACCTATACAACATTAACAATACTGCTTTTTCTCTCGAAAAATCAAGTAATTTAAAGCATCATCAAATATCACTACAAAGTGCCTTATGGAGAAATAATCTGTTTTTTCATATTAATGATGAAAATGTAAAATGCGAATTATTTGGACTATCCTTTGGAAAAAAACAAACTATCATTAGTCAAAATACTTCAGTAATTCACCGTACAGGATGGTCTCATTCTAATCAATTATACAAAAACATCGCAGATGATAAAAGCCTTGTGCTCTTTAACGGCTTTATTCGTGTAGATAAAAATGCACAAAAAACAGATGCCTACCAAAACAGCAAAAATTTACTCTTAAATGATTATGCTACCATTTTTGCTAAACCACAATTAGAAATCTATGCAGATGATGTAAAATGCTCTCATGGTTCTACTACAGGCTCATTTAATGAGGATGCATTATTTTACTTAAAGACACGAGGAATAGAACAACAAGAAGCACAAAAAATACTATTACAGGCATTTTATTATGACATCATAGAGAGCATTGAAAATACAGATATTCAAACATATATTCAGCAAAATGTGACTATCTAATCTATGCAAAACATCCGTAAACAATTTCCATTTATCATTCAGCACCCCCGTGATATATACTTTGACAATGCCGCTACCACTCAAAAACCAACTGCTGTTCTAACTAGTATTCAAAATTATTATCATGATATCAACGCCAATATCCACAGGGGAGTACACAAATGGAGCCTTTTAGCTACTGAAAAATACGAAGAAGCAAGACAAACCGTAGCAAAGTTTATCTACGCTCAAAATCCTAAAGAAGTTATTTTTACTTCTGGAACTACACATAGTATCAATCTTCTGGCAGATTGTTTATTCAATACCTATTTTCAAAAAGACGATGAAATTATTCTATCTATTTTAGAACATCATTCTAATATACTACCATGGCAAAATAGAGCAAATAAAATCGGCGTTAAACTCCAATACTCCAGCATTAATGACAATTATCAAATAGATATTCAACATCTGCAATCACTTATTACTGAAAAAACTAAACTAATAAGCATCAATTGGGTATCCAACACCTTAGGAAGTATTAACGATGTAAAGTCTATTATTCAAATTGCTCATCAACATCACATCCCCGTACTTATTGATGCTGCACAATCTATTGCACACATACCAACCAATGTACAAGAATTAGATTGCGATTTTTTAGTATTCAGCGGTCATAAAGTTTATGCCCCGACAGGAATTGGAGTGCTATATGCAAAAGAAAAGCATCATCAATATCTGTATCCATCAAGCAGTGGTGGCGGTACCGTCATAGATGTTGACCTCCACAAAACAGAATTTGCCGAAGTACCATTGCGATTAGAAGCAGGAACACCCAATATAGAAGGTGCTATCGCATTGGCAGAAGCTATAAATTTTATCAATAAAAATGGAGGTATACATCAATTTTATTTATACGAAGAAACTCTAAAAAAACATCTGTATCAAAAACTTTTTGAACTAAATGATAAACTATACATATACACTACTCCACAAACTCCTGCTGTTTCAGTTATTTCCTTCAATGTAAAAAACAACCATCCTTTTGATGTAGGAACATTGTTGAATAATTACAACATTGCAGTAAGAACAGGGCATCATTGCACACAACCACTGATGAAATATCTCAAAATTTCGGGAACTGTAAGAGTTTCTTTGGCTGTGTATAATACCATTGAAGAAATAGGTCAATTCATAATAGTCCTGCAAAAAGTTATCAAAATGCTTGAATGATGAACAAGATTAAACAAATAGAACAAGAGATACTGGACGAATTCGCTCTCTTTGGTGACGATTGGGAAGCAAAATATAACTACATTATAGATTTAGGCAAATCATTGTCACCAATGCCTCCGGAATATAAAATAGACGAATATCTCATCAAAGGTTGTCAAAGCCGGGTATGGCTCAAAGCAGAAAAAGAAAACGATACATTAACATTCCATGCCGATAGTGATGCCTTAATCCCAAAAGGAATTATCGCCTTATTACTGAAATTAGTCGACCATCAAAATATCAAAGACATTGCAGAATACGATTTTGGTATTATCAATAAAATTGGATTACAACAACATCTATCTCCTACCAGAGCAAATGGACTTATGAGTATGCTTAAACATATTAAACAATATGCTGTAAAATAAAAACTATGCCAGCCATTATCAATACCGATAATACTGAACTAACTCAAAAAATTATAGATACCATCAAAACCTGCTATGACCCTGAAATACCAGTAGATATATGGGAATTAGGGCTCATATACGAAATACATCTTCATAATAATGAATTAAAAATAGTAATGACGCTGACATCGCCTAACTGTCCTGCTGCTGAACATTTGCCATTAGAAGTAGAAAACAAACTCAAAGAACTTGCCGAAATTAAAAAAGTAGAACTTCAGCTTACCTTTGAGCCACCGTGGGATAAAAATAGAATGAGTGAAATAGCACAGTTAGAATTAGGATTTTTGTAAGGTGAAACTTTGAATCAAAAAATTTGGAAATTTGGATAAAACTTCCGTATATTTGCAACGCCAATTTGAAATAAACGGTCTGGTAGTTCAGCTGGTTAGAATACGTGCCTGTCACGCACGGGGTCGCGGGTTCGAGTCCCGTCCAGACCGCTAGTATAAAATACAGATTTCATTGTCAGGTGTAATGTGTCTTTAATTAGAAGTTTCATAGAAGTATAGTTTGGTAATTAATCAATAAAGAACTATATAAGTATCTCATTTTACTTCTCAATACATTTCTCTATAACATCCAAAACTTTAGGTAAAAGGGGCTCATACTCATTATTCTCAATTATAAAATGGGAACGAAGAATTTTTTCTTCATCATCTATTTGATTTTTCATTCTTTGAATAATTTCCTCTTCACTTAGATTATCTCTTTTCTTTATTCTTTGAATTCTTACAGCTTTTGGGGCAGTTACCAAAATAATTTTATCACAAGTATTTATCAACTGTACTTCAAATATTAAAGCACTTTCTTTGAATATACATTTACTTTCTTTATGAAGTTCCACAAATGCTTGAAAATCCTTCTTTACAGCACGATGTATAATCCCATTCACTTGATTTAATATCTCTTTATCTGAGAATATCTTTGAAGCGATGTATTTTTTATTAATCTCTTTATCACTTAAATATGCTTTATCGCCAAGTACTCTAATAATCTCCTGTTTCACCTCAGGTAAAAAATACATACGCTTAGCCCTTTCATCTGAATAATAAACAGGGTACCCACATGCTTCTATAATCTTTGCCACGGTAGATTTACCTGAACCCATACCCCCTGTAATGCAGATGATATTCACTTTTTTTTCTTGTTTTTAAAATTTATTCTAATAGTATCAGGAGTAACCTCTTGTATTTTAACTTTTACAGGAAAGCTCTTATTTTCCGATATTGTATGAGCGTCAATGAAAAATAACCCTTTTTTGTTGATTTTTTTAAGTTCTCTAAATGAAATATAAATTTTTTCAGTATAGTAATTTTCCAACAATATAATCTTTAATCCTGATGCTTTTACTTTTATCTTTAGGGGAATATGAATACTATCTTGTTCATAAACCTTAGGTACTTTTACAATAACAGCATTCAGATTATACTGTCTTAGATAAGTTTGATTAAGCTGATGTATTACCCACCATACGAATGCTGTAATCAAACAAATAATAAATACTACAACTTCTCTTTTTATCATTCAAAGAGCAAAAATACAAATGATGCTCTTTTTTTACAAATAAGCTAAAAACTTCATTACATTTGTTGCCCAAAAAAGATGCGTCCTAAAATTGTAGCTGCCAACTGGAAATTAAATAAAACACTCAACGAAGGCATTCAATTAGTAAAATTTTTACAATCTAAAATAAATAGTCACGATGATGTTATTAAAATCATCTGTCCTACCTTTCCTCTTCTCTACCCTATACACCAAGTATTAGATAAAGAAAAAAAATTCTTTTTAGGCGCTCAAAATTGTAGTTCATACGAAAAAGGTGCATATACTGGTGAGGTATCTGCAAGCATATTAAAATCCATTGGTTGTGATTATGTGATTATTGGACACTCTGAAAGAAGAAAAATTTTTCATGAAACTGAAGATCAACTGAAACAAAAACTACAATTATTACTAACAGAAAATCTAAAAGTTATTTATTGTGTTGGAGAAGAACTTGAACATAGAAATAATAAAACACATTTTAAAATAGTAGAAAATCAACTTCAAAATATACTCTCATTAGAAACAGAACAGTTTAAAAATATCATCATTGCATATGAACCTGTATGGGCTATTGGTACAGGTGTAAACGCCACTCCCAAACAAGCACAAGAAATGCATCACTTTATTAGAACCATTATAGCATCTAAAAACACAGAAATGTCTAATACCATTTCAATATTATACGGTGGTAGCTGTAATTCCACAAATGCTTCACAATTATTTTCTCAACCCGATATCGATGGAGGGCTCATAGGTTCTGCTTCTTTAAAAGGTGAAGAATTTATTCAAATCATTTTTGCCGCTTCCTAAAATAACAATAAAAATATAAATATGAAAAAAGTACAATTACCTTTACTCATCATTTTTGGAATAATTATCATTGCTTTACTATTTTTCTACAAAAAGCAAAGTAAGGAACCTATCAGACATCTACCATACTACGGTCCTCCTCAATTGAATGATAAAACAAAACACACAATTTCTTCCTTCACATTGATTAACCAATACAATGAAAAAATAACAAACAAAGATGTAGAAGGAAAAATATATGTTGCAGATTATTTCTTTGTTACTTGTAAATCCATTTGCCCTATTATGGCTAAGCAAATGAAAAGAGTATATAACGAGTTTCATAACGACCCAGATATTCTCATACTTTCACATACCGTAAATCCTGAAGAAGATAGTGTGCCAGTATTAAAAAAATATGCTGAAGAGCATGGAGTATTTGATAAAAAATGGTTATTCTTAACAGGCGATAAAAAACACTTGTATGAACTCGCCAGAAAATCTTATTTATTGAACGCAGAAGAAGGTGATGGTGGACCCGAAGATTTTATCCACACACAAAATTTTGCATTGATAGATAAACATGGACACATTCGTGGTTATTATGATGGAACAGATAGTATTGAAGTGTCTCGACTAATTATAGATATTAAAGTCTTAAAACAAGAAGAACAAATTGAAGCTCACTAATTCACAAAAAGGACATTTTTCTCTTTTTTTAGCGCAAGTCATTTATGCAATGAATTATTCTGTTGCTAAGGATATCATGCCTAATTATTTACACCCTGTATCTTTAGTGTATTTAAGAATAATAGGTGCAGCTATACTATTTTGGCTGATTAGTTTTACCATAACTAATAATTACCCCAAAACAGAATCGTCTGATATTAAAAAAATGTTTTACTTATCATTATTCGGTGTAGTTATTAATCAATTCTTTTTCATTTATGGGTTAAGCATCACAACCCCTATCAATTCAGCCATAATCATGATTTCAAATCCCATCATTGTATTTTTACTTGGATTCTTTATATTCAATAATGCTACCCAGCATTTCAATTGGAAAAAATGGTTAGGATTGCTTTTCGGTATATTAGGTGCATTAACACTTATCTTATTTAAAGGTAATTTTTCATTTGGTTCTACAACATGGTTAGGCGATGTTATGACACTTCTCAATTCAGCCTCATGGGCTATATTCTTAATATACGGAAAAGAAATGTTACAAAAATATCACACCGTCACCGTTATGAAGTGGCTTTTTCTATTTGGCTCTATTATTTTAATGCCTTTATCTCTGTATTTTCTGATGAATGAAAATTGGACATCTATCCCTGTTCATATATGGGGCGCCATTAGCTTTGTAGTCATTGCTACAACATTCATCGCCTATTTATTAAACACATACGGGCTTAAATTATTAAGCACATCAGTAGTAAGCATGTATATATATATTCAACCATTTTTAGCAACACTATTTGCCATTCTCTTAGGAAAAGATAATATAAATGCTACAAAGATATTAGCCGGATGTTTTGTATTATTAGGCATTTATTTAGTAAATACAAAAAAATAATGTGATGTTATATTCAATGACTGGCTATGGAAAAGCCGAAAATAAAAATAAATCTCTTAAAGTTAGTGTAGAAATAAAATCATTAAATAGCAAAAGCTTAGACCTGAACATAAAAATGGCAAGCTACTTAAAATCAATGGAATTAGAAATCAGAAATACTATTCAAGAATATTTACATAGAGGCAAAATAGATGTCTATCTTAGTATAGAGCCATCAGGAGACATTGCCCTAAAACAATATAACTTTGATATCATAAAAAATAGTTTTTCGCAATTAAAACAGCTTGTTCAACACCTAAACTTAAATGAAAATAATGATTACATACTATCTACTTTATTTAGAGAAGCCCTGAATACCCCTAACTCATACAACAACCAAATAGAAGAACAGTTAATGGATGATAATAATCAAAAGTTAATATCTCAAACCATTGTACAATGTTGTGAACAAGTTAATAATTTCAGAAAAATAGAAGGTGAAAAACTTCAAAAAGATATATTAGCTCAAATAAATTTATTAGAACAACTTAAATTAAAAATAAAAGAACTAGACCCTGTCAGAAAACAAAAAATCAAAAATAAAATTTTAACTAGTCTAAAAGACTATTTCGATGCATCTAAAATTGATAAAGAAAGATTTGAGCAAGAACTTATTTATTACTTTGAAAAATTAGATATTAACGAAGAACTAGTGAGACTAGAAAGCCACATTCATTATTTCAAAGACACCTGTTATCATGGATATAATCAAGGAAAAAAAATGAGCTTTATCACTCAAGAAATAGGTAGAGAAATCAATACCATTGGAAGCAAAGCCAACGATGAAAATATACAAAAACTAATCGTAGAAATGAAAGATATTCTGGAAAAAATTAAAGAGCAACTGAATAATGTATTATAACCCTTTATGTCTAGGAAATACCTCATAGTTATTGGAGGTCCTACTGCTGTTGGGAAAACAGAAGTCGCTATACAAGTAGCTCAACATTTTAGTACTGTTATACTATCTGCAGATTCCAGACAAATATACCAAGAACTCAACATCGGTGTAGCTAAACCTTCACATGAACAACTTCAGCAAGCAAAGCATTACTTTATATCTCATATATCCATTCATCATGCTTACACTGCTTATGATTATCAAAAAGAAGTTCATCAATTATTACCTCAATTGTTTGAAAAACACGATTATATCGTTATGGTTGGTGGCACAGGTTTTTATATCAACGCTGTATTAAATGGATTACATGAAATCACTCCCATATCTCAACAAACCAAAGAAAAATTACAACAGTTATATCAACAAAAAGGTATTGAATTTTTACAAAAAGAATTAGCCTTAAAAGATCCTGAATACCATAAAAAAGTCGATTTACATAACCCTACTCGCCTACTCAGAGCATTAGAAGTAATTTACGAAACTCAACAACCATTCTCAAATTTCTTGAATAACACCAATACACAACATCAAAACTATTTTACATCAATCAATATATGGCTCAATACCAACCGTGAATTATTATACGATAGAATAAATAAAAGAACCCTCGAAATGATAGACAAAGGATTAGAACAAGAAGTGCGTAAGCTATATCCTTACAAACACTTAAATGCCTTAAACACTGTAGGATACAAAGAATGGTGGGATTATATAGAACAAAAGCAAACCGATTTATCCTCAGTAATCCATCAGATTCAAAAAAATACCCGACATTATGCCAAAAGACAAATAACATGGTTCAAACATCAATGGAATTCAAAAGAAATTTATTTACCAAATAAAGATGCTTGCATTAAAAATTATTATACAAGTATAATCCATTACATTGAAAAAACTGTACTCCAATCTTAATAATTATAAATATCTTTGATTAAAATGATTTTTATATTGAAGATTATACATTACACATTTTGCTTGTAAAAACTATTCTTGTTAGGTAACCTCATTAAAAATTTATCGTACAATATGTTAAATTTGAATAAATTTATGATAGATATATTCATTCCTCCATAGAAAACTAACGGAAGAGGTATGTTTTTTACATACTCTATCTTGTTTTTATTTAGTCTTTTATCTTCAAAAAAACAATAACCCTAAAAAAACAATAACTCTAAAAAATAAAATCATGAAAAAAATAGGAATAATTTTAGGAATAGGTGCACTGAGCACCTCTATAAGCTACGCGCAGCTTATAGATGAAAAAAATGTAACAGTCACAATGGACCTACAACCCGTTCTTCAGTTACAAATGACAACTCCTGACCAAATTTCTTTTGTATTTGATGAGATACAAGAGTACGCAGGAGGAATAATCAAATATGGAGCAACAGTTCTTAAAGTATCCTCTTCTGTAAGTTGGGATCTCTATGCTGTAGGTACTTCTCAAACTGCTTTAGGTGGTGGTGGTAATTTTTGGGATCAGCAAATGGCATATAGTACAGCTGCCAACCCAAATGCAGTGAATGCCTTGCCGTTAGAAGCCTTAGAGCTACATCAATATGGACCAAACAACTATGATGGCTCTGCTACTGGTACATGGTCTGATTACAGTACTTTATTTGCACCTGCTAACACCCTTGTACCAGGACAAAATAGCGTGTATGCAAGCGGTTCTCCATATACACCACCAACAAATGCAGAAAAATACATACAGGGAACTCAAAGTACTGCAGCCGGTGATGGAGCACCAGGTGGAAGTTTTCTAACCGCTACCGCTGTCCCACCAGCATTTACAGATTACTATTTTGTCATAGATTACAGAATAGTACCCGGCTTACCAGCTATATTCCCTGCAGCTGGAACTAACGCTGGTACTGCATTAAACTTAGTTACTGTAAATGGTCCTCAAGCTTATGCAAGACCTGGTATCTATACTATGAATGTAAAATATGTTTTACTAGAAGACCAATAGTATTATTACATTAGATACATAAAAAAGGGGGGGATGTCCCCTCCTTTTATGTATTTTCAATTCAACTCTAAATCTCAATGAAATTAAAAATTCAGTATATCATTTGTTATATTGCATTGTTTTTCAAAACACATGCACAATGTCCTAACTGTTCAAATCCATCTACTGCTAACTGCTTTGATGTAACAAGCGGAAACAGTAGATTTATACTAGATGGAAAAACAAACTATGATTTTACCTTTGATGAACTAACAGAGTATGCAAGAGGTATTACTTATGTAGGTCAAACAACTTTAAAACTAACTGTAGGAGAACAAATTGCAGGTCAATGTAAATGGAAACTGGCAATGTACATAGATAATAATAATACTTTACCCGCTAATGAGTGGGAACCACTTGTATATTATGGAAGTTCAGGAACTAATCCACAATTAAATTTAATAGAAGTATCAGTATACAATGGTTGTGGAACACCTATTGCTAATGGTGTTTATCAAGTATTTAGTAATAACATCAACTGTGACCAAATAGATATTATCCCTGCTTTACCCATACAAAACTTACCAGGACCATGTAATGGCACTCAAATAAATGGACCAGGAAGTTATCTTACTAACTACAATGAATATATCTTCCATATTGATTTTAGAATAAAACCACAATTTACATTACGCCCAGGCTCTTATCAAATTAGGATTAGATTTTGCTTGGTAGAAGTACCATAATAAATACAATTTTTATTATGAAATAAGATGAATTTTACTTTTAACACATATAAAGCTATAAAACATAAATTTCTTATTTACTATCATATAAAACATCTTTTTATACTATGTTTTATATTGATAATCCTACCTGTTGATGCTCAAAATGATACCCTCAGTCAAAAAAAAGACACACTTTCTAACATTAAAAATGATACTCTTGCGAGAAAAAATACTTCCGCTCAAAATGATACGATTCAAGTAAAAAAAATATCTAGACCACAAGTCAATGAATTTAAAGTAGGTAGTGTATTCTTAAAAGATGCGATTGAATTTAACAAAAACGAAATTATATCTAATGTCCTATGGATTGTCAATGAAAACAATTCTGAAGTAACTATTTCACTATTGGTTTCTGCTCCTGAAGATTGGCAAGCTATTGGTTCTAAAAGAACTTATACTTTGCCTGCTAACGGAGAACTATACATACCCGTTCGTATTATACCACGCCTGAACACTCAAGGAAGTGGAAATTTCCTGATATGGGCTAATATCCAGAATAAAGATAGTATTATCATAACCTCATCATACTTCAATGCTACTTTATTTAAATTCTCAAATTGGAATATTAGTGTAAGTAAGAAAAAATACTATTTAAAAAATAATGAAAACTCTACCAAAATTGATGTAACCATAAGTAATAATGGTAATTTTTCACAAGAGTTATTAGTTTCTGCGTCAGCTAATAAAAAAGAAGTTGTCCTTATAGATAGCGTTTCTTCATCTCCTTTCAAATCTAAAAACATTAATCTGTCTCCGGGCATGGATACTACTTTTAATATACGATTTGTAAGAAATACCAATTTAAGAAACCAAAACTTTTTAGATGTAGAAAATTATAATCCTATTCGTTTATCTGAGAGTCAGAAGTATCAAATTCTATGGAAAGCCCAATCGCCTTACCCAAAAGAGAGAAATGTTGGAAGTTCTTTTAACTCTACAGAAATTGTAAGCCTTTCTGATGAAGTAAACATTCAACCTCTACACTCAGCATACATTCCTCTGATTATGAACATTAATGTATTCAACATTATTGGGGGACAACCTATGATGAGTGTTTTACTTAACGGAGCCTCTCAGATAGATGAAAAACAACATATTTACTATACTTTTCAAACTTTTTTTGCAAGAAATTATTTAACATTAGATGCTCAAAACCTACAATGGCTTTTAGGTTACAGAAATGAAAAAACTTTATTCCAAATAGGAAACGGCGGAGGATTTGTATTTGGTGCTTATGCCGGTAGTTTTTCTGCAAGAGGAGAGTATTATTTTACAAATCAAAGAAAAATAGGGGTATTATACTCTCAAATGCCTAATATCTTTTCACCAACAAAATTTTATACAGGTAGCCTTTATTACAACGAATATCATAAAAAATACACTGCTAATGTTCAATATGCACATTCTGTAAGAACATCTGATAACAGTTTTATAGACATCCTAGATGCTTCCGGACAATGGCGCGGTATAAAAAATCATACCTTTGGTATTAGATTATTTGGTAGCAGAAAACTTACTCAGCCTGATACAGTAAAACTAGGGTATGGTGGCGGACTTAATTATTCAGGAAGATTTTTAAACAATAAACTCACAGCTACATTTAATAACATGTATATTCAAAAAGATTTTGGTGTTTTCAATGCAGAAAGATTCTTTAATAACTTACAAGTAGCGTATATTCTTCCAAATAAACACCGTTTACTATATGTTTCAAACTACAATAACCTAAATCTTACTGCTTTAAATTTTCTAAATGAGCAATGGGGAAATGAATTACGTTATCAATTTAATACAGAAAAAATTGGTAACTTATTTACAAGTGCATTTTATAACTTATATAATATAAGAAATTTCAGTGTGCATTCCAGAGGGGTAGGATTTGGATTGTCAAAATATGAATTTGAAAAAAACTTAAGATATTTTACAACATTACGATTAGGATACAACTACTCTCCTGATACTATTAGGAAAAATTTCTTTTTTAGTATGTTTAATGCTCAAGTATATTACAGAACCTTTTCAGCTAATTTTAGATACTTAATGGGCAATATGGCAATGAGTGAAAATATCTATTTACTCAATCAATACATTACTCCACAAATGATAAATACTTCTATGAGGCATCAATACCAATTCAAAATTAAAAATTTTGTAATGGATAATATGGTTTCCTACATATGGTCTAATTTCACTACACAAAGTTTCTTCTTACAACCCAGCCTGTATTACTTTTCAAAAGATGGCTGGCGATTTTTACTAACCATACAATTAAACTGGACAAAAAATTACAATCCTTTATTATTCTTATTTAATCCCTATTATACAGGAACTGGTCAAAACACAGATAGCCGTAAATGGACATATAATACCTTAATAAACTTTGGGATTCGAAAAGAATTCCACTTGCCTATTCCGTACAAGAAAAAAATATTTTCTATTGTAGATGTATATGTATTCTATGACTTAAATGGCGATGGTATTAAACAAAATAATGAACAAGCATTAGAGAATGTAGTAATACAAATTAGCGATTACGAAGCCATTACTAATTCAAAAGGAATGGCAAGATTCAAAAACTTAGAAATGAAATCGCACCTATGGTATGTTTTCTCATTAGAAGAAACCGATAATTGGTTTCCAAACATTTCTGATACAATAAATATCAATCAAACTCACCAAACTGTGTACATCCCCTTTACACATGGTATAAAAGTTATAGGTAAAGTATTCTTACATAAAGACCCAAAAGCTGTAGACTACTACAAAATAGATTTATCAAGAATTAAAATTACTGCCGCTAATCATAAAGTATACCACACATTAACTGATAATGAAGGAAATTTCCAGATATTCCTCCCTGCAGGAAAATATACTATCACTATGGACGAAAGTATCTTAGGAAATGGATTTAAACTATTAAAAAATAATTATGAAATAAAAATAGAAGATAAATTTGCAAACATTTTCATACCATTTGAGATTATTCAAATCCCAAAAAAAGTAAAAACAATTCGTTTTGATTCACAAGGAAATCCTATCAATGAACAATAAATAAAAATATATGAAACAAGCACTAAAAACACTTCTTACACTTTGGGGTATTTCATTGACGCTACACGCACAAGAAACTAATCTCCCTAAAAAAGATACTATCAATCTAAAAAAAGACACTACCGCTACAAATAAAAATCCTAATACTGATATTAATCAAGCCCAAAAAAACTTAACACCTTCTGATACAGCATTTGAAGATGCCGGAGTTGCTGTAAGTCCATCATCCTTTCATTTATTCATTAAACCAGGAACTAGTATTACTAAAGAAATAAAAGTAAAAAATGCTACAAGAAAAGCATATAAATTTAGTGTGGGATTTAATGATTTTATAATGACTACAAAAGGCAAACCTATAATGGTTAAAGGGGATACTACTAAATATGCACTTTCTAAGTACATTAGTTTATCTCCCACATACTTTGAATTGAAACCACAACAAGAAATGAAAATAAAAATGGTCATTTCTATACCTGACGCTCCAGAAGAATATGTATCTAAATGGACTATTATATCTATAGAGCAGATTGCTGATAGACCAAAAATAGAAGAACCAGGTAATCAACAATCTTTAGGACTAGGAATTATTCCTACATTTGGTTTTGGTGTATATGTATATCAATCCCCTCCAAATGCCAAAATCAACAAATTAGAAATACAAAAATTTTATGTTGAGACAACAAAAGACAACAAGAAAAAACTGAAATTTATTGTCAAAAATATTGGCGATGGTATATCTTATTGCAAATCCTACGCAGAACTTGTCAATTTATCTACAGGTGAACAACAAAAACTCAATCCTAAAATGTTTACCATTCTGCCTAATGCCATTAGAGAATTTGATTATGAATTGCCAGATAAACTAAAACCTGGTAAATATAATGCCGTGGGAGTTATTGACTTTGGTAGCACCGAAGAAATCCTAGCCTCAGAGATAGAACTGGAAATACAGTAATATCAATTATAATTTTATTTTAATCTGAGTAACTTATATAGATTAATCATCAATTTTGAAAAAATTTATCAATCAGAAACAGTTCAATAAAAGCAATATTTTAAGTGTACCTTATGAGATATAATCTCTACAAATTACCTATTTTTGTAGTCAAAAAAATAATATGTCAGACGAAATTATAAATAGAGTTGCTGAGAGTCCCTTAGTTACTATTGATTTAGCGGAATTATATCCTTCTAAAAAAGAGTATGATGTATTTGATATAGCGCCATTTTTATATGAATCACTTGTTCTAAAAGAAAAAGATTACAGACAACACTTGAAAAATATAAATTACGAAAAATACCAAAACAAATATGTCTCAATTCATTGCTCTGTAGATGCTATTATTCCCCAATGGGCATATTTATTAGCCACTGTACATCTATTTCCTTTTGCCCAAAAAATCTACTATGGCGATGAACAAACCCTTATACAAAATATACTCCTGGAAAAAATTCAAAATCTGGATATAAAAAATTACAATGATAAACCCGTCATAGTAAAAGGTTGTGGAAACAAAGAAATAAGCATGACCGCATACATTATCTTATGCAATAAACTTTTACCAGTGGTCAAAAGTCTAATGTATGGTGAGGCTTGTAGCACAGTACCTCTGTATAAAAAGAAATAGTTCAACAATACAATCATTGAAACTGACCAACCTTAATTACAGCCACCCATAAAGTTTTGTATTCATAAACGCCCTGTAAAACTTCGGTGTTTTTACATTAAATCTATATCCTAACATGAAGTTCAAAGAGGTAACAAAAGGAATGTAAGTAACTTTAAGATATCTCACAATTACTCTATCAGCTGAAGCGTACAATACTACAAAGAATTTATCTGTCGTCCATCCCGTTGAAAACCTTATATCAGAGCCACTTCCAAATTTTGATTCACTAATACTAATACTATCTTTGAAAGAAACTTCTCTTTGCTGAATACCTAACATTACTGCTAATGTAAAACCAATAAAGAACCTCTTCTTTTTACCTATTGCAAAAATATGTCCATATCCTCCACCTATATTTCCTCCATAAATTGTAAACGAATTTAATTTTATAATGGTATCATAAGCCAATTCTACCGTTTTAGGATACATTATGCTATCAGAATGTATTTTAGTATAATATGCATTAACTATACCTAGTAAACTTCCTTTAGAGCGAAAATGCCTATATGTAACACCTGACATAGCTCTGTATGCAAATTTTTTGTTATTAAAAAAATACATAGAATTTACCTTATATGATGTAGACTCTAAAGAAGGATCAGCATAATAACGATGATGTTTATTAAAAGTAGTATCATTATTAGGCGTATTCTTATCATAAAACCCCTTATATTTTACATAATATGGCTCTATAATAAACTTATTACCGCCAAAAGAAAAATTAAATGCTCTATATTCTGTTTTCAGTTTTGATTGTGTAGTATTATAATCATATTTTTTTGCATATCCTATACCAAAAGAAATTTTATCATAAGAAAATGCTATAGAATAATTTAATGGTGTGTATGTAGTATAGTTGATATTTGTAGGATATTGATAAGAATGCTTAAAATTACTGGAAATATCAATATTATAATTTAATTGACTATAACCCAAATAAATGTTTAATTTATGAGAATATGATTTATAATAAGTAGTATCCCATTTTTTAGGATTATTTATATTCACACCTATTGTTACCTGATTAGATTTTTGAGATTTAACTGTATTTACTCCAAAGTAAATCAAAAACAATATAACACCTACCTTTACCTCTTTATACATCTTAAAATTTTATTACAGCAAATTTACTAAAAATACTATCCGGAAAAATAATTCAAACATTTGACAGAACAAAAATATTACTGATATTTGCCGCACCTTAAAACAAAAACTATGCTAGATAAAAATGGAATAGCCCGCCGAATAGCAAAAGAAATAAAAGATGGAATGTATGTCAACTTAGGCATAGGCATTCCAACTTTAGTAGCTAATTATATTCCATCAGGAGTAAACGTAGTTTTGCAATCTGAAAATGGTATATTAGGTATGGGACCTTTCCCATGCGAAGGTGAAGAAGATGCTGACCTTATCAATGCTGGAAAACAAACAGTAACACTCCTACCCGGTGCTTCTATTTTCGATTCTGCTATGAGTTTTGGAATGATACGGTCTCAAAGAGTTGACTTAACCATCTTAGGAGCCATGGAAGTAAGCGAAAAAGGAGATATTGCCAACTGGAAAATACCAGGTAAAATGGTCAAAGGAATGGGCGGCGCCATGGACTTAGTAGCATCCGCAAAAAATATCATCGTAGCTATGCAGCAAGTTAATAAATATGGTGAATCAAAATTTTTAGTAGAATGTACATTGCCCCTTACCGGAGTAAGATGTGTCAAAAAAATAGTAACTGAACTCGGTGTATATGACATTGACCAGAAAGAAGGCGGCTTTATATTAAGAGAAATTGCTCCTGGCGTTACCATAGAACAAATCAGAAAATCTACAGCAGGAAAATTAATTATCCCTGATGATGTTATAGAAATGCCATTAGATTAAAATTATGTATAGTTTATTTAAAAAAAATCCCTACAAGCCCTTTATTATATGGTTGTTGAGCGGCGCTGTATTAATATATGTAATGGTAGTAGTAGGTTCTATTACCAGACTCACACACTCAGGTTTATCCATTACTGATTGGAGCATCATGGGCTCTTTGCCTCCATTATCAAAGAAGAGTTGGCAACAACATTTTGAAAAATACCAACAAAGCCCCGAATATAAAATTAAAAACTATGGCATGAGTCTTGAAGAATTTAAATCTATCTTCTGGTGGGAGTATATTCACCGGTTTATAGGACGATTGATAGGAGTAGTTTTCCTGGTAGGATTTGTAGTCTTATATTTCAAAAAACAAATTCCACCAAAATTCTATAAAAAAATATGGATATTATTTTTCCTTGGCGCACTACAAGGACTCATAGGCTGGTGGATGGTAAAAAGTGGATTAGTAAATATACCTGCTGTAAGCCATTACCGATTAGCTACGCATTTATTAAACGCATTTTTAGTCTTCGGATTCGCCTTTTGGTATCTCTTAGATGTATTATACTACAATCATAAATTTGAAACTACTCCTGATGAAAAAAAAATGTTTATACTTATTTTACTATTTTTTATTGTACTCATTGTCCAAATAAAATACGGAGCTCTGGTAGCAGGATTAAAAGCAGGCTTGTTCTATAACACATGGCCTAAAATGGGCATAGAATGGTTTCCCTCTGATACTATTTTAATCTATGATAGTTGGCTAAAAAACTTTTTAAATGTTCCTGCTGGTGTACAATTTATGCATAGAACTATCGCATACATCATAGTATTATTAACTATTATAATTTGGTACTTATCATCCAAATATAAATTGAGAAACAATCAACAAAAAGCTATTTCGTGGATAATATATTTAGTTACAACACAATTCATGTTAGGCATTTTTACTTTACTTTATCAGGTTCCCATTGTACTTGGTGTCTTACATCAAACAGTAGCCTTTTTCTTATATGCTGCTACACTTTACCTAATCTATTTATTATCTATAAAAAATACCATTATTTAACACCACAATGAAAGATACATTAAGAAAAATACTATTCAACCTTAATATCCCCGCTACTACTAATTTGCATAATGATATTTTACTCAAAAAAATTATCAAGAAATCCTTATCAAAAAATGATAACGCTATAGATATTGGCGCACATAAAGGAGAAATATTAGAATTATTTATAAAATATGCATCGCAAGGTCATCATTTTGCTATAGAACCAATACCCTACTTTCATGAAAAATTAAAAATAAAATTTCCTAATGTAACAGTGCTACCTTATGCATTATCTGATAAAAACACGCAGCAAAGATTTTATTGGATAAAAGATAAACCTGCTTACAGTGGATTAAGCAAGAGAAATTTTTCACAACATACTCATCATATAGAACAAATCACAGTGGATGTAAAAAAACTTGACGACATTATCCCATCTCATACCAAAATAAGTTTTATTAAAATAGATGTAGAAGGTGGGGAATTAGCCGTTCTAGAAGGAGCTGTCAATATCATTAAAAAAGATAAACCCATCATCACTTTTGAATTTGGACTCGGTGGAAGTAATTTTTACAACACAAATGCGACTGATGTTTTTAATTTCTTTCAATCTATGAGCTACCAGTTATACGACTATACTTCTTACTTAAATCAGTCTCAGCCATATTCTCAACAAGAGTTTGAAAAAATCTATCAAGAAAATATCTTATACAATTTTATAGCTGTTCCAACTGTATAAACAGAGTTCAAGTTTTCCTTATGCGACATTATATTATACTTCACATAATTGTTTTTATGTGGGGCTTTACGCCTGTATTAGGTAAATTTATCACCTTAAATGCATGGCAATTAGTGTGGTGGCGGATGGCGCTAATAATACCTGTCATGCTTATATTCATGTTTCTAAATAAAAAAACACAACATCTCCCACCGAAAAAAGACCTTTACAAAATGGCTTTCATAGGAACACTTATTGCTTTTCATTGGGTATGTTTTTATGGAGCTATCAAAGTGTCTAACATTTCCATTACAATGGCTGCCTTCTCCTCCGCTACTTTATTTACCTCTTTGATAGAACCTATCTTCCACAAAAGAAAGATACTACTATACGAAATTTTATTAGGAGTACTTGTTATGATAGGTATTTCTGTTATCTTTTCCGCTTCTTTTGAGTACAAATGGGGAATTATTTTAGGACTACTTGCTGCTTTACTTTCTTCTACTTTTTCTGTGCTAAATAGTTTGTTAGTCAAAAAAAATATCCCATCTATTCAAATATCCACCTACGAACTCCTCTTTGGATTTATTACCCTAAGTGTTTACCTGTATTTTCTTAATCATTTTAATACACATTTCTTTTATATCAATACTCATAACTGGTTAGGGCTTACTTTGTTATCATACATCTGCACTACTATTCCATTTATTGTAGCTATCGATCTTACCAGATACATTAGCCCTTATACCATTAACTTAACTGTTAATTTAGAAAGTGTTTACGGAATTATTTTAGCAATAATTATTTACAATGAAAACAAAAATCTCAATTGGTCCTTTTATGTTGGTACACTTATCATCTTAAAAGCAATATTCCTGAACAGCTACTTAAAAACTATCCATAAAAAAAACATATCAAGAAGTTATTCACAATCTGAAAAGATAGACTAAGAAAAGAAAAGCATGAAATAATTTTATTGTTCGCACCTAATGATATTTGATTTTTTAGTTTTTTTTTTCATAAA
>FWPU01006113.1_pt1 | contig 24709 bp, 20 predicted proteins | sample 2228361 | NCBI WGS metagenome assembly FWPU01 (sample SAMEA103939777, study PRJEB20133) | metagenome | reverse complement strand
CGCCGAGGCGCTGGCCCGCGCCATCGAGAAGGCGGACCGGCCCGCCGAGCTGGCCGGACTGATAGGAGCCCTCAACGGACATCCGGGCGCAAGGCCGGCGCACGCCGGGATCCTGGCCAGGCACGTGGGGAGCCAGAACGCCGACCTGCACGCCGCCGCCTGCCTGGCGCTGGGACGCCTGGGGGACCCGGCGGCGGCGGAGGCGCTCCTGGCGGCCGTCGAAAAGGGCGCGGCGCGCGCGCGGGCCGACGCGGCCGCGGGCTGCCTCCTTCTGGCGGACGCCCTCATCGCCAGGGGCGACAAGGCCTCGGCCGCCGGCGTCTTCAGGAAGCTCTTCGCCACGACAGGGCACCTGAAGCCGGCGGCGCTGATCGGGCTCGCCCGGACCAGGGGGGCCGCCGAACTGGAGACCGTCCTGAACTCCATGAGCGATCCGGATCCGGCGCTCCGCGGCGCCGCCGTGGAGGCCGCGGCCCTGATCCCCGCAAGGGACGCCGTACCCGCGCTCTTGTCCGGGCTCAAGGGCGCATCAAGGGAGGCGAGGCTGTGCATCCTCCGCGCGCTGGGCCCCCTGGGCGACAAGGCCGGCGTCCCCGCCCTCGCCGAGGCCCTCTCCGACACCGACGAGGAGATAAGGACCGCGGCGGCGCGAAGCTTGGGCTGTGTGCCCGACGCCTCGGAGGTCCAGGCCCTGCTCAAGGCCGCCGCGGCCGGCGGCGCCTCGCGCGCCGCGGCGCGAGAGGCGATCGACCGGATACCGGGGAGAGAGGCCGACGAGGCCCTGCTGGGGGCGCTCAAGGATCGCGACGCCGCGATCCGCGCGGAGGCCGCCCGCAGCCTGGGGGTGCGGCGCGTCAGCGCGGCCGTCTCGTCCCTCCTGAAGGCGGCCGAGGAATCCGAACCGGCCGTGAGGTCCGACATCTTCAAGGCGCTCGCGGGAGTCGTCCGGCCCGATGACCTACCGGCGATCGCCGCTCTCGTCGCGCGGACCGCGGACACCGGCGAGGCGGCCGCGGCGGCGGTCGTGGCAGCCGCCATGCAGATACCGGACGCGGCGAGGCGCGCCGACGCAGTGGCGGCCGAGTGCGCCAAGGCATCCGCCCCCGGCAGACAGGCGCTCTGGAGGGTGCTGGGGCGGCTCGGCGGGCCGCAGGCGCTCGAGGTGCTGCGCGCGGCCCTTAAGGACGCCGACGAGGAGACCCGCAAGGAGGCGGTCCGGGCGCTCTCGTTGTGGCCCGACACCGGCGCGGCCGACGACCTCCTGGCACAGGCCAGGGAGGGCTCAAGCGAGGCCATGCGCGTGCTGGCGCTGCGCGGCTACATAAGGCTGGCGGGGCTTGCCAAGGACAGGCCGTCCGAGGCCCTCCGGATGTACCGGACGGCGCTGGAGGCCGCCCGGCGCCCCGACGAGAAACGGCAGGCGCTGGCGGGCCTCGGGGCGATCCCAGACGCGGCGGCGCTCAAGATGGTCGAGCCGTTCCTCGACGACCAGGACCTGAAGGAGGAGGCCGGGGCGGCGGCGGTGAGCATCGCGAGGGAGATCGCCAAAAAGCATCCTGACGAGGTGCGCCGGGTGATGGAGAAGGTTGCCGCCGTCGTCAAGGGCGGATCCACCCTCCAGCAGGCCTTCTCGGTCCTCGGGCGGCTCACGACGGGGACTCTTGACGTGCGCATCGCCAACGATCCCAACGCCGAGAAGGGCGTGAACTTCGCGTACTACGAGGGCGACTGGGACAGGCTGCCGGACTTCGAGAAGCTCAAACCCAAGAAGACGGGGAAATGCGCCGCGTTCGACATCGGCAAGCGCGACCAGGACGACAACTTCGGATTCAAGTTCACCGGATTCCTCAAGGTCGACAAGCGGGGCACCTACACGTTCAGCCTCACCTCGGACGACGGCAGCCGGCTGCTGATAGGAGGCAAGGCGGTCGTGGACAACGACGGCTGCCACGCCCCCCAGGAGGCCGCAGGGAAGATCGACCTGGAGGCCGGCATGCACCCGATCATTGTGCTCTACTTCGAGAAGGGCGGCGGCGAGGAGCTGCAGGTCCGCGGCGGCAGGGCTAGGTAGAGCGCGCCGCCGGCACGGCCTTGAATTCGGGGTTCCCGCTGCTAGAATGCCTCCCATGATAGTGATGAAATTCGGCGGCAGCTCCGTGGCCGGCGCGGAGCGGATCCGGAACGTCACCGAGATCGTGCGATCCAGGCTGGCACAGAGACCGGTGGTGGTCGCCAGCGCCCTGCGAGGTGTGACGGACGACCTCTTCCGGCTCGCCGAGGAGGCGCTCAAGGGGCAGGACGACGGTCTAAGGAAGATCGCGGAGCGCCACCAGGAGTGCCTGCGGGGCCTGGGGCTCGATCCCGACCTGCTCAAGGGGATACTCGACGAACTGGCGGTGCTCCTCAAGGGCATCTCCCTCGTCAAGGAGCTGACGCCCAGGACGCTCGACTACGTCGTGTCGTTCGGCGAACGCCTCTCCACCAGAATCATAGCGGAGTACTTCAACAAGGCCGGGATCCCCGCCGTGCAGCACGACGCCTTCGACATCGGCCTGGTGACCACCGACGACTTCGGAAGCGCCCAGCCGCTGCCCGAGGCCGAGGCCGAGATCAGGCGGCATGTATCCGGCATGGAGCGTCTCCCGGTCATAACCGGCTACATCGGCAAGACCCGCGGCGGCGACATCACCACGCTTGGGCGCAACGGGTCGGACTTTTCGGCCACGATAATAGGGGCCGCCGTAGACGCCTCCGAGATACAGATCTGGAGCGACGTCGACGGCATAATGACCGCCGACCCGCGCATCGTGCCCTCGGCCAGGCCGATCGATATCCTCACCTTCGAGGAGGCCGCCGAGCTGGCATACTACGGGGGCAAGGTCCTCCACCCGGCGACCATCACCCCCGCCGTCCGCAAGAACATACCGGTCCGCTGCCTGAACACGTTCAAGCCGAACCACCCCGGCACGCTGATCGTGGGCGGCCAGGCCACCGCCCGGGGCGTAAAGTCCATCGCCCACAACCTGCACAACCTGATCGTCACCGTCACCACGCCTCGCATGCTGCAGGGATACGGTTTCCTGGCGCGCATCTTCGAGGTCTTCGACCGGCACAAGATAAGCGTCGACATGGTTTCCACCAGCGAGATATCGGTCTCCGTCACCCTCGATTCCAGCCGCAACCTCGAGGCCGCCCTCGAGGAATTGCGCCGCTTCGCCGACGTCTCCGTGGAGAGGGACAAGGCCATCGTCTGCGTCGTAGGCGAGGGCCTCCGCGCCGTCCCCGGCATCCCCGGCGACGTCTTCCAGGCCCTCAAGGAGGCCTCCGTAAATGTGTTGATGATCTCCCAGGGCGCCTCTAAAATCGACATCGCCTTCGTGGTGGACGACGCGGATTGCCCGAAGGCCGTTCAGGCGGTCCACCGCAGGTTCTTCGGCGACTGAGGCGGGAGCGGCCGGGAGGGAAAGCGATGGGCGGCATGAGAGCGGCGCCCGCGCTGCTGGCGCTGGCCGTGGCGGGGTGCGGGGGCGGCGCCCGGGTCTATCCGTCGACGGACGTCGCAGAGCTCAAGGAGTTCGGCAACCCCAGGACGGCCGCCGGCGTCCAGATCGACCGGGGCACCATGCAGAACGGGACCCTGGAATACGCCTCCCAGGGGGATCTCGTGGCGGTCTTCCGGGCGTACATCGCCGCCATGAGGGATCTGGGCTGGCAGCCCCGCAGCGAGGACATCGGCGGCGAGAAGGCGACCGCGGCGCTCATCAAGGATACGCGGATCTGCTCCCTGCTGTTCACGCAGGCCGAGGGAAAGGTCCGGGCCGTCATCAAGGTGGGCCCGGCAAAATAACGAAAGATGGGCAAGCCGGGGTAAGCCTTGTCCGTCCTGAGATTGAGGGTGCCATGAAAGACGCTGGAACGGTCCTGGTCCTCGCCGCCGCGCTCTGCCTGGCGGCGGCCGCCGCGGGGTGCACCGGCGGCAGCCCCTGGGTTAGCCGCGTCGAGGAACCCGAGCAGCCCCCCTATCCCCCCGAGAAACTCCTGCGGAAACCGCCCGACTTCCGACTGCGGGACCTCGACAACAGCAGGGAATTCCTCCTCTACTTTTACGAGGACCAGGATTTCCGCGAGGAGGTCGTCACCGTCACCAATCTCACGGTGCCCGAGCGGGACCAGCGCCCGCGTCTCGCCACCATCGACGAGCACGAGTACGCGATCCAGCTATTCATACGCCAGTGGCGGTCTCGCAGCGACGAGGAGAAGCTGCGCTACTTCAACGAGCTCCACCTGCAGGAGCTGCGCCGCAACGCGACCCTCCTGGACCAGCAGATCCGCTTCAAGGAGGCGGCCCGGAAGGATCTCCTGGAGCGCAAGATCGCCATGGAGGCGGATCTCAAGTCAAGAAAGGACACCAACACGTTCCACGACGGATCTGAGAAGTTCCACCTGATATCGACCTCGGCGCTGGAGCACCAGATCGCGCTGGTGGACCGGCAGCTGGCCGAAACCGAGGTGATGCTGATGGTGCTCCGCCACCTCCGCGCGCAGCGCGACGCCGAATTCGGCCGCAGCGCCGCGGCGCTCTTCCTCACCGCCACCTTCCGCGTGAGGGATCTGCTGCCTTACTTCTCCGAGCCGCAGAGGCTGGCGGACTCGGTACGCACCAATGTCGACCCGCAGGCGTGGAACCGTCCCATGGCGATGATCGAGGTCCGCGAGGGCCATCTCGTCGTGCGCCAAGTCAGGGCGGTTCTCGAACAGGTCGAACGGTACCTCGACAGGCTGCGGGAGGAGCTGCCCGCGCGCAGATAGGAGAGGCCCCCGCACATGTCGAAGATCCGGCTGGCCGTCGGCTGCGTGCTTTTGGCGCTGCTGCTGCTCTTCATCCTGCTGAACATGGAGGCCGCCAACATCCGTTTCCTCCTGGTGCGCGTACAGATGCCGCTGGCCTTCGCGATCATCTTCTCGGCGGCGCTGGGCGCAGGGGCGGTCATGGCGTTCCGCCTCTGGAAGTCCTTCCGCCGCCCCCCGCAGAAGTGACGCGACATTTCGCTGTACTCCGCCGGCCGCCTTCGCTAGGATGAGAGTACACCCCGCGAGGGAGGGGAAAGGCCGATGACGCCAGAGCCAGTCCGTCACGACCCAGAAGCGCCGGCCGCGCGCCCCCAAATGCCCCCGCCCCACGACCGCCTGGTCGGCCGAACCCTGGGCAAGTGCCGCCTGCTGAAGCGCCTCGGACGCGGGGGCATGGCCGACGTCTACCTCGCCGAACACCAGCTCCTCATGAAGAAGGTCGCCGTCAAGGTCGTACCTCCAGAGCTCGCCCGCAACGAGGCCCTCATCGCCCGCTTCCGCCGGGAGGCGATCGCGGCCGCGCGCCTGGACCACCTCAACCTCGTCCCGGTGCACGACGTGGACGAGCAGGACGGCATCCACTACATAGTCATGCAGTACGTCGAGGGCACGAACCTCCAGGATCTCCTCGACGAGAAGAAGAAGCTCGAACCCCGGCAGGCCGCGCGCGTGGCGCTCGAGGTGGCCCGCGGCCTCCAGGCCGCCCACGAGGCCGGCATCGTCCACAGGGACATCAAGCCCGCCAACATCCTGCTGGGCCCGCGCGGAGAGGTCAAGATCGTCGACTTTGGCCTCGCGTTCGACACCGACTCGCGGCACCCGTCGACCGCCGCGGGGACCATCATGGGCACCCCGCACTTCCTCTCCCCGGAACAGGCCCAGGGGAGGCGCGCGGACGAGCGCAGCGACATCTACTCGCTGGGCGTCTGCCTGTATGCGATGGCCGTCGGATCGAGGCCCTTCTCCGGCGAATCGCCCATGGCCATCCTCTTCCAGCACATCAACGACAAGCCCAGGCCGCCACGGGAGGTCGAGCCGACCGTGCCGGCGGCCCTCGAAGCCGTCATCCTCAAGGCGATGGAGAAATCCCCGGAAAAACGCTACGCGAGGGCCGCGGACATGGCGGCCGATCTCGAGGCGTTCCTCAAGTCGCGGCGGCCGCCCCCACGGACGGCCGAGCCGGGGCGCGAGGCGCCCCGCCGGGCCGCCGAACCGGCAACCCGCAGGACGATCATCACACTGGCCGGGGCGGGCGCGGCCGCATTGCTGGCGGCCGCCGCCGTCCTGGCCCTCTCCTCCCGCCGCGACGCCCCGCCGGCCCCCAAGCCCGCCCCACGCGGCGAGGCGAAGGCGGTCCCCACGCCGGGGATCCCTGCCGCCCCCGCCGACGGCTTGGCCCCGTATCCCCTCACCGACCTGGTGACCTGCCCCCACCTCCCCAAGTTCATCGTGAAGTCGCAGGACTCCTGGACCATCCCTTACCCGACCGACCCCTCCTTGCCCGACGAGCCCCACATCGCCGTCACCGGTCGCAACGACTTGGCCGACTTCCACTTCTACGCCGAGGTGAGGATCCCCGCCGAGCCGCCCGAAATGGTGGCCCGCCTGCTCTACTTCAACGACCCCATAGAGAAAGGCCGCAGCACCCCAGTGCGGATCCCGCTGGACCACGCCCCCAGGGGCCGCTGGACATCCGTCCTCATGAAGGTCGAAGGCGTCACCTGCGAGGTCTCCTGCGAAGGCACCTCCAGGAACGCCCCGTTCGTCCCGGCCACCCTGGCGCGGACCGGCCGGTGCGGTTTTCGCATCAGGCGCGGCCAGTCCGTCGATATCCGCAACCTCAAGCTCAAGGTGCTGCGCGCGCTCGACCCGTTCCTCAAGGGGCGCGAGATCAACGAGGCAAGCCGGGCGCGGGGAGTCCTCACCGACGCGGACCGCGCGCGCATCGCCGCGCGCGACTACGCCCCGGTGCTGCTGAGGCTGGAGGAGTCTCTGAAGACCCTCGCCTCTCCTGAGGCCCGCGCGTCGGCAACCAGGCTGGGGCAGCGCATCAACTCAGCCTTAAAGGTCGTCCGCCGTTTCTCCGAGTCGCTGGGGACCGGGCGGCCCGTCACCCTCAAGTCGCGCGACGGCGGGCCGCTCCGCTGGACGCCGGGCGCCCCGCCCCCAGCGGCGTCGGTCCACGCCGAGTCGATCGTGGAAGCCGCGCTGGAGTCCCCGGACGTGACGGAGCGGGACATCGTATTCTTCCTCCTGACCGACGGCGAGATCATCATGGCCTTGGACCGCGCGATCGAGGGGAACGGCATCCGCCGCGAGCTGCGCCCCCACCTCGACGAGATCGTGGAGGCGGCCCTCGGCCACGAGCGCCAGGCGGCCGCTGCGGCCGAGCGCCTGCATCCCCTGCGGGCGCGCCTGGGGGCGGCCAACGCCGAGAAGGTGGAGGCCGCCCTGCCGCGCCGCGGGACCGCCCCGGCCTCGGCGCCGCGGTAGGAAAGGGTCGCCAGGCCTCCCAGACGCCGACGCCCCGGTTAAATCCTCACAGAACCCCTTGACAAAGGGGGACGCGCGTGCATAATGACGCCCCTCGAAAGGGAGGGGGGAGGAACCCCATCGTGGAACCCACATCGGCGCCGCTCCTGGGACAGACCTTCGGCAAGTGCCGCCTGCTCGACCTGATCGGGCGCGGCGGAATGGGGAACGTCTACCTGGCCGAACACCTCTTCCTCCGGCGCAAGGTGGCGATAAAAGTCCTTTCCCGCGATCTCAGCGCCATCCCCGAGGAGGTCGAGCGGTTCGAGCGCGAGGCGGTCTCCGCCGCGAAGCTGGACCATCCCAACATCGTCCGCATCCACGACGTGGACGAGGAGAACGGCCGCACCTTCATCGTCATGGAGTATGTCGACGGCGAGGACCTCGAGGAGCGGCTCCGGCGACAGGCGCCCCTCCCAATCCGCGAGGCCGCGCGCGTGGCGCTCGAGGTGGCCCGCGCCCTCGATCACGCCCATGCCGCGGGGGTGATCCACCGCGACGTGACCCCGGGCAACATACTCCTGGCCTGGGACGGCCGCGTCAAGATCACCGACTTCGGGCTGGCGACGGAGGCGAACCGCGTCCTGATGAACGAGGACGGGACCGTGCTGGGGACGCCCTTCTACGTCTCCCCGGAACAGGCCCAGGGCCTGCCCGCCGACGCGCGTAGCGACATCTATTCGCTCGGCGCCTGTCTCTTCGTGATGCTCACGGGGTCGCGGCCCTTCGACGGCAGATCCCCCGCCTCCGTGGTCCGGAAGCACCTCGACGACCGCCGCCCCTCCCCGCTGCGGAAGCGCCCCGGTCTGGCGCGACCGCTGGCGGCCATAGTGGACCGCGCGATAGCCCTCCGGCCCGCCGACCGATATCCGGGGGCGCGGGAGATGATCAGGGATCTCGACATGTTCCTGTCGCGCAGGCCCTTCCTGCGCCTCCGGAACCGCCGGGGCGACGAAGCACCGGCCGACTCGCGGTGACCCTACCTGTCCTCCTCCGCCAGCCGCTTCATGTACTCCTTGATGGCCTCCTGGAACTCGGCGGGGTACTCGTCGAGATCCCTGCGGCTGGAGAACATCGCCTCGCGCAGGCGCGGCGGGAGATCGCCCCACCGGCCCGTCCTGTCACCGCGGGAGCGGAACTTGTTGATCGGATCGCCGGCGCGGTTGGGATCGTAGGGACGCTGGGCCGGCGCGCCGGGCTGCTGGGGGCGGTTGGCCTGCTGCTGCTGGCGCTGCTGTTGCTGCTGCTGGGGGCGCGATGAACTCCCCGAGACGGCCTTGGCCTTCCGAATGATCTCGTTGATCTTGCGGATCGTCTCGTCCTGGTTCTTCTCCGTCCTCTGGAGCAGCTTCCTTATCTTCTCCAGCACCTTGTCCTGAACCCCCTCCGGCCCGCCCTTGTCCTCTTCGAGGAGCTTCTTCAGCCGCTCCACGACCGCCTTCTCGGTCTCGATGGCCCTGCCCCGCGACGAGTTCATCAGGAGCTCCTCCGACAGACCCATCAGGTCGCGGGCCTCCTTCAGCAGCTGCATCGCCTTCTCGGGCGTGAGTTCCTCCTCCTCGCCGACACCCTGCCGGCGCGGCTGGGGCTCGGGCGGCGCCGGCGGATCCTGGGCCCATGCGAATCCCGACGCCAACCATAACAGCGCCATGCCCGCCGCGCACGACGAGATCTTCATATTCAACCTCCCGGCCGGCCGGATCACCGCCGTTCCCCCGGCCCCCCGTCGGGCCGCGGCGGCTCCCGGCGCCGGCGCGCGTCGTCGAACTTCTCAATGAACCGCTTCATGAGGTCGCCGAGCTTCCCCTGCTCGTCGGCGAGCCTCTTTAGCACCGTCTTCTCCGTCTCCGTGAGATCCTCGCGGTCCGGCCTGGCGGACCGTTCCACCAGCTCGGTCCTCCGCCGGAGATCCTCCTGGAGCTTCTTCATCATGTTGAGCTGGACGATGTCCGGCACCAGAGGCCTCCGTCCCTGACCGCCTCCGCCCCCCCCGCCCTGCTGCTGCTTGGCCATCCGCCGCCTTATGTCGAAGGCCTCCAGAAGTTCCCTCATCTTCCGCACCGCGTCGGCCTGGACCTGCTGGGTCCGGGCGCCTGTCTCGGCCTCTTTCAGCGCCGCGGCCGATTCCGTCATGTCGTCTATGACGCTGTCCACCACGTAGCGGTATACCTCCACGTTCTCCTCGCCGAGTTTCTTGTTGATCTCCCTCATCGCCTTGGAGAGCTCCTCCTGGGTCCTGGCCAGCTGCCTGGCGCGGATCACCTCCTCGCGGTTGAAGGCGCCCTTGGCGGCGCGGGTCCCGTCGAGATCCCTGGTGCCCTTGTTGACCGTCTCCTGGAGCTCTATGTGCTTCCTCAGCTCCGTCTCCAGCTGGATTATGAGTTCCTCCTCCGCCTGCCGCCGCATCTCCTCCAGCGCATCCTCGAGGTCGCGGCGGGCCTCGCGGAGATCTTCCAGCGCCTTCTGCTCGTCCTCCTCCGCCTCGCTCGGATCGCCCTCCTGGAGGTTCCTCTGGGCCTGCTGCATGTTGCCCTGGGCGCTCTGCGCGCTCCGCCAGGCACCCTCGCGACGCATGCGCTCGAGCTGCCTCTCGAGCTCGCGGGTCATCTCCCGGACGTCCCCCTGCCTGCGGGCCAGCTCCTCCGACTTCCGGCGCTCTTCCTCATTGAGCGGACGTCGCGCCAGCTCCTCCAGCTTCTTCCTGGCTTCCTCCATCCGCCGCTGGGCCTCTCCCTGACGCTTTGAGGCCTCAGACGCCTGGCTCTGCCCCATCTGCCGGCGGGCCTCCTGCATGGATCCCTCCGCCTGACGGGTATGACCGCCGGCCTCCCGGAGGGATCCGGCCCTCTTCCCGTCCTTCTCCTCATCCGCCTTCTTCTCCAGCCAGCGGGTGACCTTCTCGCGCAGCTCGTCCTCGACCTTCTTCTGCCCCTCCGCAAGCCGGCCGAGGTCGGGCTCCTTCCTGCCGGCCATCTGCTCGCGCGCCCGCCGGAGGGCCTCCTTGGCCTGCTGCATCCCCTGCTGTGCCTGATCCTGGGACTTCTGGGCCTCCCCGGTCCCCGCCCGCTGCATCCGGCCGGCGGCCTGCCGCATGGCCTCCTCCGAGTCCCTCATCCGGGCCGCGGCGTCGAGCATCTCCCGCTGCACCTCGGGCTCCTGCCGGGAGACAAGCGGGTCGCGCGCCATCCGGTTGACCCTGTCGGCCAGCTCAGAGGCCTTCCTGGAAAGTTCCTTCTGCATGGGGACCGCCTCGGCGATCTTCGGCTGGTCCTTCTGGGCGAGCGCGTTCCTCAAGCGCTCCAGCTCCTGCTTCGCCTCGGCCAGGTGCTCCAGGGCCTGCTGCTGGTCGGCGCCGGCCCTTTCGCCCTGCCCCCTCTGCATGTTCTGCCGGGCCTCCCCGGCGCTCTGGGACGCCTGGCCCGTCTTCCGCCCCGCGTTCTCCAACGCCTTGGCGGCGGCGGGGCTCTCCTTGGCCCGCCCGGCCTGCAGCATCTCCTCCGCAAGGGAGCCGGAGTCCTTGCGGATCCCCTCCTGGGCGTCCTGCAGCCGCGCGGCCTCGTCGGGCCTTCCCGCCCCGTAATTTTCCTTGAGCCTCCGCAGCTCGTCGCGGGCCCTCTCCAGGTCCCTGACCGCGCGCACCTGGTCGGCCTTCGCCGATTCGTATTCCCCCTCCCTGAGCCCGTCCGACGCCCTCCTCTGGGCCTCGTCCGCCTCGTGCAGGGGCAGCAACACCCTCCGCAGTTCCTCCTCCGGCAGCGCACCGGAATTCAGCAGCTCGTGCCCCGCCTTCCAGGTGCGCTCGTTCAGGTCGTCCTGCTCCTTCCTGAGCGACCCGGGATTCGTCTTTTCGGGCGACCGGGCGGCCTCCCCGGCGGCGGAGGCGGCCTTCTTCTGCCCGCCGATGATCTTCTCGACCTCGGAGAGGGCCTCGTCGATAGCCCCGCGCCTCTTCTCCATCGACGAAAATTCCCTCTTGACGCGCTTCTGCCGCTCTGCCAGGTCGTCCAGCCGCCGGATGAACTCGTCCACGCCCCGCAGCTCCGCGGACTTGGCGGCCTCGAGGGACCGCTGAATCTCCCTCTGGCCGGCCTGGAGCTTCTCTATGTCCCTTACCGCCTCGTCGATCTGCTTGATGAGGTCGCGCGGCGGGCCGGACTCGGTTTCCTCCCGCAGCCCCTTCTGGTCCTCTATGAGCTTCTGGAGATCCCTGAGGGCCTGCTCGAAGTCGCGGCCGCGCTGTTCGTCCAGCTCGCCCGTGCGCGCCTTCAGCTCCTCCTGCCGCCTCTCGATCTCCTTGAGGCGATCGAGGGCGTCCTGCACCTCCTTCATCTCCTTCTGCAGCCTCTGCAGGTCGGTGCGATCCTCCAAGAGCGCCAAGAGCCCCTCCAGCGCCTCGGCGACGTCGATCCCCGAGCGCAGGGCGTTCTCCAGCTGCGGCCTGGCGTCGGAAAGGTAGTGGATGATGGCCTCGATCTTGGCGGCGACGGCCTCCCGCTTGAGCTTGATCAGCCCCTGCTCGAGCCTCTCGGCGTACTGCTCCTGGCCCTTCTGGCGGAGGATTTTCTTGACCTCCTCCATCTTGATCTCGAGCTTCTGCACCTCTGCGGCGACGCGCCTCTGGTCGCCGACCGGCCCGGAGCCGCACTGCGGGCAGTTCCCCTTCAGTCCGTGGGGGCATTCCTGCGCGGCCGGCGACGCCGCCAGGGCCGCCAGTGCGAGGGCCGCCGCGAGGTGACGACGCATGGCCTTTCTCCTCCTACTATCTGCCGCCCTTGATCCTCTCGTTGACGCGCTTCTGCATGTCGACGATCTCGCGGGTGATGCGGATGATCTCCTGGTAGCTGGACCACTTGTCCAGGAAGTCTATGGCCTTCTGGATCTCCGCCGCCACGGCGTTCTGGAGTGCCTGTGCCTCGCGGAGGGCGGTGGAACGGGCCTGGCCTCCCCTGATCCGCGCCGACTGGTCGAGGCGCGCGGCCGCCTCCCTGGAGGTCCCAGCCCTGGTGACGTCCTCCGGGTCTCCCACCAAGACGGCCAGCACGTCGACGGCCCCCTGGAGCTTCGCGGCGGCGGACTCGTTGTATATCTTGTTGTACACGCCGCGCCGCATGATCTGCCGTATGTCCTTCCTGGCGGTGTCGAGCCTGCCGGTTATGTCGTTCTGCTCCAGGCCGGCCTGCCTGATCTCGCCCTGCTGCTCTTGGAGGAGCTGGTCGGCCCGGCCGTACCGCTCCAGGAGCGCGGCGGTGCGGCCCCAGGCGGCCTCCTGCCGGGCCTTCTGCGCCCGCAGGGCCTGCTTGACCTTCTCGATGGCGTCCTGAAGCTCCTTCTCCAGGACCGCCAGGGGCACCACCGACAGCTTGTAAGTCCGCGTCGTCCTGACGTTCCTCGATCCTATGTCCTTGTAATCCTCGGCGCGGAACCGCAACTCGACGTGATCGCCGGCCTGCAGCCCCATGGCTGCGACGTCAAGCAGGTGCCTGCTGCGGATGAGCGTCTCTCCGTAGTCGCGCGAATTCTGCTCACTGCCGAACTCCGCCGCGGTCCAGTCCAGGCTCTTCTCCTTCTGCTGGGAAACGGCACGGTATTCGAGCGCGATGCGGGCGATGCCGTGGTCGTCCTTGGTCTCGATCTCAAGAGGCCTCTGGCAGAGCTCGGAGACGAACTCGTCGCCCTGCGGATCGAACACCGCGATGTCCGGCACGCGGTCCTCTATGCCCTTGATCGTGAACCTGACGGGATCGCGGCCGGGCAGGCCGTTGAGGGCCAGCAGCCGTATGGAGTATTCTCCGTGCGCCTCGGTCACCTCGAACGATCCGCGGACGCGCCGGGGCCTGCCGTCGGCGGCGGGCTCGACCCTCAGTTCCTCAACCCTCTCCTTTCCCCTCGCGCCCAGTGACATCGACGCGGACTTGAGACCCTCGTTGGCGAGGGCCTCGAAGCGCACCTTCGTGTGGAAGGGGGCAACCACGTTGCCTGAGGGCTCCGGGCGGTCCGGCGGCGTGTTGGCCTTGCGCATGTACGGTGGGTATTCGTAGAAGACCCCGACAGACTCCACGACCGGCGGGTCGAGGGTCTCGACGAAGTGGGGCTCCGTCGTGTCGTCGCCGCCCGAGACGGTGAAGCTGAACGGGCCCGTGACCCGCGTGAAGGTGTACTGGAAGCGCCGCCCCTGCAGGGGGCTCATCCGCTCTCGGCCGGTCTCCCCGCCGCGGAATTCGTACCTCAGGATCACCTTGGACGGCTCGATGCCGGTGTATTCCACAGCCACCGTGAGGTCGTCGCCGCGGGCAATGACCCGCCGGCAGTCCGCGAAGTCGAGGACCCTCAGCCGGGTCCGCTGGGGCCATCTGCGGCCGCCGCCGAGCGCCCGATTTATGTATATGGAGGCGTAGTCGGGCGAAAGGAGGCCCGCCCCCGCCAGCAGCGCCGCTGCCACCGACGCCCAGAACGCCGTCCGGCCGACGCGCCGGCGCACCAGGACGCGGTCGAAATCGACCGCAGCAGCAGCAGCAGCAGCGTCCTCCACGAGCGCCCGCACCAGCTCTGGCGAATTGTAAGCCTCACGGCGTGGGCCGCCGCCGGGGCCCCGCTCCTCGACCCGCTCCCTCGACAGCTGGACGGCGGATATCAGCCTGTCGTTCAGCTCCGGGTACCGCCGCTCCACGAACAGCGCCAGGTCGTCGTCGGTTATGCGGACCGACAGGGGATGGACGATCCTCCCCAGGATGATCCAGCCGAAGACGGCCACGCCCGCCGCCAGCAGCACCAAACGCACGGCGGCCGGCAGGATGAACGTCCAGTCCAGCAGGAAGGTTACGACGACGAACGCGACGACCGCCAGAGTGAGCCGGGAAACGCCGTCGAGGGCGAACAGGGCGCGGATGGAGCCGCGGAGCCGGCCCAAGCGCGCCGCAAACGGGGCCGCCTTCTCCGCCGGAAGGTCCATTCAGCGCACCTCCACGTGGATCGGATTCGACCTGAGGATGCCCACCCAGCAACCCTCCGGGGCGTTCTGTCCGCTGGTGAAGATCGCCCGGACCGTTGAACGCCCCTTCTCACGGAACAGCGCCGGATCGACGGCGCACTCTATCACGCACGGATGGGATACGTCCAAGCGGGTCATTCCGTTGGACGCCCTGGCGGCTCGGAGCGCCATTCTGGCCGGATCAAGGCTCACCGACCGGCCGTCGATCTCCAGGGCCAGGAACTGCGACGGATCACGTGGATCGGGAAGGTAAAGGGGAGCCAGGGCATCGGTCCGGATGATCACGTTCCATCGGAGGGGCGCCCCCGGGGTGACGACCGTGCGTTCCCCCGGGTCAAGCGTCAGGTGGATCAAGGGGCGCTGGCGATCGGCAAGCCAGCCGAGGTATCGTTCCGCATGTTCCGCGGCCCTGGCGGTCCCCACCGAGACCTCGTTCGGTCCGAGCTCGACGCGGCCGCCCTTTGATCTGACCTCGACGACGCCCTCCACCACGTAGACCGTCGACGGGGCGCGGACACCGAAGCGCGTCCCCAGCGCGCGGGCCGACGCAAGACTCGTCCTCACCTCGAATCCGACGCCGGAGCGGGCGATCTCCGCGAAGATCTCCCCCGACTCCAGGAAGAGCGCGCGTGGGCCGAGGAAGCGCAGAACGGCGCCCACGTTAGCCCTCACGGTCCCGACGCCCGGGACCGCGAGGGTGGAGAACTCGGAGGCATGGAATGTCTCGTTCACCGCCAATGCTTTTCTGGACTCCACCACCACAGGAAGGGCCTTGGGACGGGTCACGTGCGCCACGACCGCCGTGCAGACCGCCGCCGCGAGAACCGCCGCGGCGGCCAGCGGGATCCACCCCCTCCGGATGGCCGACCGGCGAGCCACCAGCCGGCCCGCGATGCCGCTCCAGGCCTCAGGAGGAGGCTCGATCTCGGGAAGCGCGCGCAACAGCAGGAGGCACCGGCCGCTGGAGCGGAACTCGGCGGCGCAATGCGGGCAGGCCGCCAGGTGATCCTCCACGGCCCGCGCCTCCCCGGGGCCGCACCAGCCCCTGTGGTGCTCGTAGAGGGCTTCCAGGGCCTCTTTGCACTCCATCCATAAGGCTTTAACCGCCCGGTCCCCGAAAGGTTCGACCAATCGTCAAGGCAACCGCGCGCCGTTCCCCGTCACGCCCGCCCGCGGCCGATCCCTGGTGGCCAGGAAGGCGGCGGCCGCCAGCCCGGCAAGAAGCGCGGTGGCCGGCCAGCACAGCCATGGACGCGTCCTGTAGGCCTCCCCGACGTGTCCCAATGCCAGGTGCTCGAAGTTCGCCCACAAGCCATGGGTCGGTGGGAGCTCTACGCGCCTGTCGGTGACGACGGGATCGGTCCCGTCCCCCGCCTCCACTTCCAGGATCGTCATGTACGCCTTCTGGCCGAGATTCCATGACTCGTAGTCGCCGCCGACGCCGTTGGCGACGACCACCGTCTCCCCGATCAGGCGGCGCACGTAATCGTGCACGTGTCCGCAGAGGAGATACCTGACCCGACTTCCGCGAAGCCATTCCACGAAAGGCCCATATGCGGCGACGACACCGCCCCTTTCGTCCAACGGAGACGCATGCGTCACAACCATCGGGATGCACCCGGGCGGCGCCGCCGCGAGCCTCTCTTTCAGACGCGCCGTGTCGGGTGGATCGCCGGAGGCGTTGTTCAGGATTACGAAGAAGAGCCGGCCGCTGCGGAAGGACCATTCCAGGGGGCCGAAGGCGCGCTCGAAACGCCCCGGATCGCCCTTGATGTCGTGGTTGCCCGGCGCCACGGCCACGGGCACCCGAAGGCCGCAGCGGCGGAAGGCCAGCGCCGCGAGCCTGTAATGGCCCTCGTCGTTTCCCGCAACGATGTCGCCCGTTTGGATGACGAGATCGACGTTCTCGGCGGCCGCCGCCTCCAGGAGGCGGGCGAGGTTGCCGGTGCCCTTCTGCACGTCGCCAAGGACGGCCACGCGGCGCGGGGTGGTTTCGGCTTCGACAGGGGGGCGTGTCATTGGCCACGGCACGGGGCCCGTGATGATGTCCACCAGCACGCAGGCCGCCAAGAGGGCAAGCGCGGCCGCCGCGGCGGCGGCGGCGACGCGGGTGGCAAGCCTGGCCGGCCGCATCACGACTTCTTCTGAGTCACTCCGGGGATCTTCGAGATGAGATCCTTCAGATTGACGCCGCTGACGCCCTCCAGTACAGGGGGCAGCTGGGCGACTATGTCCACGATGTCCTTTGTCAGCTTCGACGCGCCGACGCCGTCGCCGCCGGTGGAGATTATCGTGATCTTCTCGGTCCTGGAGAGCGGCTCGGCGATCGCCTTGGCCAGTTCGGGCAGCTTTTCGATGAACATCTGCGCTATGGCCGCCTCGTTGTATGCGCGCCAGGCCTCGGCCTTTTTCCTCATGGCCTCCGCCTCGGCCTGTCCCTTGGCGAGTATCACCTCCGCCTCGGCGAGGCCCTTCGCACGGATCGCCTCCGCCTCGCCCAGTCCCTTGGCCTTGATCGCCTCGGCCTCTCCCCGCCCCACGTTCTGGGCCGCCAGCGCCTGCGCCTCTGCCGCCGCGATGGTGCTGTATTTGTTGGCCTCGGCCAGTTGCTCGATGCGGTATTTCTCGGCATCGGCGGGCCGCTGCACCGTCGCCTGGAGCTCCTTCTGCTTGATGTCTATCTGGCGTTCCTTCTCGATCTCCAGGACCTTCATCTCCTCGATCTTGACGCTCTGCTGGGTCTTGAATTTCTGCAGGTCGTACGCCAGGTCGCTCTCCGCCTTTCTCTGGTTTATCGAGGCCTGGTAGTCGGCCCGCTTCATCTCGTAATTCCGCTGGGCCTCGGCGACGGCGGTCTCGGCCTCGTAGCGCCGCTGCTGGGCCTCCTGGTGGGCCTTGGCGCTCTGGATGGTGGCCTCGCGGTCGGCGTTGGCCTGGCCGACGATCGCGTCCTTCTTGACCTCGGCGATCCTGGGCTTGCCGAGGGCGTCGAGGTATCCCTGGTCATCCTGGATCTCCTTTATCGTGAAGGAGATGATCTGGAGCCCCATGTTGGCGAAGTCGGCCGCCGACTCTGACTGGACGTTCTGGGCGAACTTGTCGCGGTCCTTATACAGCTCCTCGACCGTCATGCGCCCTATTATCGCCCGCAGGTGGCCTTCGAGCGTCTGGTGCGCGATGGACATGATCTCGGAGGGGGTCTTCGACAGGAACTGCTCGGCGGCGGTGCGGATGGCGATGTCCTCGCCCTTGACCTTGATCTGCGCCACGCCGTCGACCCGGACGGGCACGCCGGTGATGGAATAGACCGACGGGGTCTTCACGTCGATCGTCAGCAGTTCAAGCGAAAGCACCTCCGCCTTCTCGAGCACCGGCCAGACGAACGTACCGCCGCCCTTGACGATCCTGAAGCCCACCGCCCTCTCGCGACCCGAGGCGTCGACCACGCGGTGTTTGCGGCCCGAGACGATGAGCACCTCATTGGGACCCACCTTCACGTAGCGGGACGCGTAGATGAGCACGAAGATGACGAGGATCGCCAAGAGCGCTATCACGACCGCCGCCACGAGGCCCCATCCGCCGTCAACCGGGGCCGAGAGCGCCATGCCGGTGATGTCCATTTCTTCGCTCCTACACTAAGGTTGAGACTTGCTTACGATATATGTGTTCCCGACGAGCTTCACTATCCTCACCTGGGCGTGGGCGGGGAGCTCTTTGCCGTCGGCCGTCCGGGCGGGGTTGGTGTATCGCGTCCCGGCGATGGTATAGGCGATCTCCCCGAGCCCCTGGTGCGGTATGGACACGGTCACCTCCGCCTCAAGCCCGATGACGTCCGCAGCGCGGGCCTCACTGGAGGACTGGGTGACCGCGAACACCTTATAGAAGAGGTAGAAGACGGCGGTGGCGACCCCCAGGGCGGACACCAGCGCCAAGGGGATATGAACCCCCAATGGAAGGGCCAGGACCTTCTTGAAGATGATCCCCGCGCCGCCGAAGGTCGCCACGAACATCGCCAGGACCACAGGCGAAAGCGGCGAGAAATGGACGGTCCCGTCGATCGAGGCCCCGTGCCCGACCTCTCCGTGTCCGCCGCCCACGTCCACGTGGGCTTCGGCCCCGCCGGAGAACGCGCCCGACAGCAGCCCGCTTATGATGGCGAAGCCGAGGCCGAGGAAGAAGCAGACGAGATAGACGATCTCGATGACCTCCATGCCCATCGATCAAATCTCCTTCAGCAACAGGCCCGAATATAGCACCCGCGCCGCGCCGGTGAAAGCAATACCCCTTGGCGGCGCGGCCGCCGCAGGGTCCCGTCCGACGCCTCCCCCATCCACGCAGGTAAGACCGTTCCCCGCCCCCGGCTGTTACGCCCAACCGGACTCCTCCGGCCGCGGCGATTGCCTTCACGGGAGCGCCGAGTTATCATTATCGATGCGGCGCGCCCGCAAAGTATATGGCACTGACCCTCCTGTTTCCGATCATACTGGCCTGCGCCCGGGACGATCTTAGGATCGAGGTGACCCTCCGCGACCAACCCGGGGACGGATCGGGCAAACGGCCCCTCTTGGTCTGCGACGGCACCACCAACCTGCCCGACCGCAGCAGGATCGACCTGTCTCTCTACTTTGACCAGACCAGGCCCTGCGAGCTGATCCGCAACGCCGTGGAGGTCAAGGGCGGGACGTTCTCCTATGAGTTCGACTACTTCGGACCGCCCAGGAACATGGCTGGGCCCTACCTGATCCGCGCGACGTTCGATCCCTTCCTCCAGAAGCAGCAGATCCTGGAAATGCTGGATGACAGGGCGCGCAAGATACATGCAGAAGGCAGGCTTCACGTGGGGACACCGCTCGACGCCGAACAGGACCGCCGCCACTGGTACGGCACGCTCCTGCGGGAGATACGGTCCGTGACCGACTTCGCCCGCCAAGCCGACGCGCGTTACTACAGGGACAAGAACGCCGGGAGGTTCGACCCGCGCGAATGGCAGCGATCGTACGCGGAGGCCGCCGAAAGCAGCCTCCAGACATTCCGCCGCGTCGTAGGCGTGCCGCATTACAAGGCCCTGGGGCTTAACAGCGTCACCAACGAGGGGATGGAAGAGCTGCGCGGCCTAGTGCTGCACTTCATCACCCAGTGCCTCGCCGTTCTGTCCCACCCAAACGATCCCCAGGGGGCCAACGTCCTGCGCGAAGGTCGGATACATCTGGACCGGACCGAGCAGCGCCTGACCGAGATGCTCTCCCCCAGCCGGGTGGACGTGAAGCTGCTGAAGGGGCTGGTGGAGGACGCGCGCAGGATCCTCCGGGAGGCGACCACGGCGGACGGGGAGGGACGCGCCCGGGCTCAGGCCCTGTTCAGGGCGGCGGTCATCTCCATCGACCGCAGTGTCCCAAAGACATTCCACGAGGCGATCGTGCGGCTTGCCGGCGACGCGGTCCCTCTCTTCGAGGCGCCGGATGCCGACCGCCAGAAGGCGGTGCGGCTCCAGGAAGCCCTGGACCGGCAGCTACAGGATCTGCTCAGGGAGATCCAGGAGATGAAATGACCGTGGCGGAGGATATGCGCGATGGTTTCGGAAAGGGATAACGCCGTCCTTATCGCCGCCTCGATCGTCTTCGCGGCGCTGGTGATCGTCGCCGGCATGATCTACGTCCACTTCCTGAAATGAACCGCCCTCCCCTCATTGGGATCAACTGCGGGCTCGCCGAGGAGGGCGGAGAGGTCGTCTACAGGCTCTGCTCCGACTACGCCAACTCGGTCGAGCGCGCCGGAGGAGTGCCGGTCCTGATGCCGTCCTTCCACACCGCAGCGGCGGCCCGCCGATTCATGGAGCACATCGACGGCGCAGTCTTCACCGGAGGCACCGACGTCAACCCGCGCAGGTGGGGCGAGCGGCGCCACCCCAAGGCGCGCCTCCTGCACCCGGAGCGCGAGAAAAGCGATTTCACGGCGATCGCCGAGGCGCTCCGGCGCGATCTGCCGCTGCTGGGAATATGCTGCGGTTGCCAGGAGCTCAACGTGGCTCTGGGCGGGTCGATACACCAGCACCTCCCCGACCTGCCTTGGGCCCGCCGCCACTCCGGCGGCGTCCGCCACGCCGCATACCTGGCGCCCGCCTCGAGACTCCGCGAAATCATGGGAACGGCCTGCGTCACGGTCAACTCCTACCATCACCAGGCCTGCCGCGACCTGGGAAACGGCCTTGAGACCGCCGCCTACAGCCCCGACGGCGTCGTGGAGGCCGTCGAAAGCGAACTCCACCGCTTCGTGATCGGAATCCAGTGGCACCCGGAACGCATGAAAGACGACAGGCGCCAGCGGGCGCTCTTCAAGGCCCTCGTCGCCGAGGCCCGCCTCTCCAAACTGTTTAACGAAATCGCGACGCGAAAACGTTAACAGTTCAGGCCGAATTCGTCCATCCAGTAATCGACCTCAAGGGGAGAGAGGGGGGCTGCCGGCTTGCGGTCCTCGAGGGGCCCACGCCTCTCCTGGAGGAGCCTGAAGAAAACCATGCAGGGGACCACTTTGACCCCGAGTTGCCTGGCCTCCCGCGCCAGCGAACGGTCGTCCGTCACCAGGGTGTGCGCCGCACGGTCGCCCGACGCCGACAGGGTTTCGACGATCTCCTCATCCGCCGATCGGCCCCGGGGGACGTTTCGTATCTCCACGTCGCCCAGGCGCCGGCGCCGCGGCATGTCCCCGGTGGCGTCCAGGACGAGCCTGACCCGGTACCCGCCTTTGCGGCAGAAATCCACCAGGAGATCGACGAGGCGGCGCAGGTCACCGCCGGAAGATCCGCCGAAGGCGGCATGGAGGAGGTTGTAACCGTCGATCAGGAACATATGCGTCCGCCCACGAGGACGCGAACCGCGCGGCCGACGAGCCTCATACCCTCGAACGGCGTGGAGCGGCCCCGCGAGCGGAACTTCGAGGGATCCACCGTCCACTCGGCCCTCGGGTCGATGATCGTAACGTCGGCGTCCGCCCCCGCCTCCAGGCGCCCCTTGGACCGCAACCCCAGGATTCTAGCCGGCGCGGCGGTAAGGGCGTCCATCAGACGCTCCAGCGGGATCGCCCTGATGGAAAGAACCACCCCGAGGGCCGTCTCCAGCCCGACTACCCCGCTCGGGCAGGCGGCCAGTTCCTGCTCCTTTTCCTCAACGGTGTGGGGCGCGTGGTCCGTGGCGATCGCGTCGATCGTGCCGTCCGCCACGCCCTCCATCACCGCCTCCACATCCGCCCTGGAGCGGAGCGGCGGATTGACCTTGTAACGGGACTCATAGCCGCGGAGGAGCTCGTCGGTAAGCGCCAGATGGTGCGGGGTCGCCTCGGCCGTCACCCTGATCCCCATCTTCTTGGCCCGGCGGACGACGTCGACGGTTTCACGCGCGCTCACGTGCTGTATGTGGACGTGGCCGCCGGTGAGGGCCGCCAGGTACACGTCGCGCGCGGCCATGGCGGCCTCAGCCGCGTTGGGCCACCCCCGCAACCCCAGCTCGGCGGAGATCTTCCCCTCGTTCATGACGGCCCCGCGCGTCAACGTGATGTCCTCGCAGTGGCTTAGGATGGGCCTGCCGACCATCTTGGAGTACTCCAGGGCACGCCGCATCAGCTCCGAGTTCATTATCGGATGGCCGTCGTCCGAGAACGCCACGGCCCCGGCGTCGGCCATCTTGCCCATCTCGGCCAGCTCCTCGCCCCTGAGGCCCTTGGAAACGGCCCCGACGGGGAAGACGCGGGCCAGCCCCGCCTCGCGTGCCTTGGCCAGCACGTAGGTCACACCGACCGCAGTGTCGCAGGGTATCCCGGAGTTGGCCATGGCCGCCACGCCGGTGAACCCTCCGGCGACCGCCGCGGCGGCGCCAGAGGCAATCGTCTCCTTGTCCTCTCGTCCCGGCTCACGCAGGTGGACGTGCATGTCGATGAAACCGGGAACCACCAGAAGCCCCGATGCGTCTATCGTCTCGTCCGCCCGGCACTCGACGCGCCCGACCTGTACGATCTTTCCCCCTTCCACGAGGACGTCGCCCCCCTGCCCGCCCCTGACGAGGATGCTCACGCCCCCCTCCCGTGCAGAAGGAGAAGGACCGCCATCCGGACGAGGATCCCGTTGGCGACCTGGTGGAGCACCACCGAGCGCTCATTGTCGGCCGCCTCGGCGCTTATCTCCAACCCGCGGTTCATCGGCCCCGGATGCATGATGATGGCGCCCTCCCTCAGGGCGAACAGCCGCTCGCGCGTGAGGCCGAAAAACCGAACGTATTCGGAAGTCGACGGGAACAGCCCGCTCTGCTGGCGCTCCAGCTGGAGCCGGAGCATCATGATCACGTCGTGCTCCCTCACGGCGCCGTCGAAATCCGCCGTGACGCGGGCATCGAGGTCGCGCGGGACCAGCGTGGGCGGACCCACGAGTGTCACCTCGTTGCCGAGCTTGCGCAGCGCCCAGAGGTTGGAGCGCGCCACGCGGCTGTGGGCGATGTCCCCCACCAGCGCCACCCGCAGGCCCGTCACCCGCCCGAGACGCTTCTTCATCGTCAGCAGATCCAAAAGCGCCTGGGTGGGATGCTCGTTGGCCCCGTCCCCGGCGTTGATGACCGAGCTCTCCACGAGGCCCGAAAGGAAGTGCGGGGCCCCGGAGGCGCCGTGTCGGATGACGGTGAAGTCGACACCCATCGACTCGATTGTCCGGGCCGTGTCCTTGAGGCTCTCCCCCTTGGCAAGGCTGGAGGCCGACGGCGAGAAATCGATCACGTCGCAGCCGAGCCGCCTGGCCGCTATGGCGAAGGAGGTCTTCGTCCGGGTCGAGGGTTCCACGAAGAAGTTGAAGAGCCGCCGCCCCTTGAGCGGACGCCCCTCCACGATGGAGCCGCACGCCTCGGCAACAGAGAGGGCCAGTAGGATTTCATCCCTGGAGAGGTCCTTGGTCCCGAGGAGGTGCCGGTGCTTCCACGCCCGGCACTGCTCAAGGAGGGCGTCGAGCGCCATCGGCGCGGGAGTCTATCAAAAGGGCCGCAAAGCGGCAAGGATGAGATTCTTGGATTCCAGCGGGACGGACGCTATATTTGCCGCCCGACAGGGGGGCCGGCGACCCCTCTGGATGAATAACCGGAGGCTTCCGATGAACCACGTCACCCGACCGACCAGGCCCGATTTCCACCACTACTTCATGGGATTCGCCTTCGCGGCCCGCAGACGCGCCAACTGCAAGGGATACAAGGTGGGCGCGGTGCTGGTCCTGGAGAAGAGGGTCGTCTCCACGGGTTACAACGGCGTCCCGGAAGGGATGACCAACTGCCTCGACGGCGGCTGCGACCGGTGCAACCACCCGGAGAAATACAAGTCCGGAGCGGGTTACGACATCTGCATCTGCGTGCACGCCGAGGAGAACGCGCTGCTGTCGGCCGCCCGCCTGGGGATACGGACCGCCGGATCGACGCTCTACACGACGGTCCGTCCGTGCTTCGGCTGCATGAAGGCGCTGCACCAGGCAGGCGTAAGGGGCGTCTACTACCACCACGAATGGAAGCACCCCGACGACAGCCTCCTGAGCCAGTACCGGGCCATAGAGAACCGCTTCCCCGACGGGGTCAAGAAACTGGAAATGGAAGATCCCGATGACCCGGAGTGGATCTACCCCAAGAAGGCCGCCGGCCCCGAGGCGCCCTGACCGACCGCAGCCCCGGCGGGCGCGGCGGTCCCCTCCACCCGCGCGGGGCCGGACCGGCGCCCGGCCCCGCGCAAGATCGCTCGACGTCTACTGCGATCCCTTCCCCGTGGGGACGTACCTGGGATCCATGGTGAGTACTATCTTGTCGAAGACGAAACCGTCCTCCCTCATCCACACGTTCAGCACGTACTTGCCGGGCGCCGGGACCTTGATCGTGGCGTCCTCGTAGTCCTTGGTGTCCTTGACCCACTCCCAAGTGTCGGTGAACTCCGCTATGCGGTCGGCGGTCTCGACCTCCTTGCCGTCGAGGCCCACGTGGCAGGAGTTGTCCTCCTCCACGTCGGTGTCGCCCTTGCCCCTGACCCAGACAATGTAGGTCCCCCCCTTCGGGAAGTTCACCTCGTAATCCAGCCGGGGGCTGTCCTCGACGTAGCCGGTGTCGTTGTTGACCCCCTCGTTGGGCAGGGCCTGCATGGCGCCCCTGCCGGAGTAGCCCTCATGCTTGGTGACCAGGACCCACCCGAGGCTTCCCTTCTTGACGTTGTTCTTGCAGTCCTCCGCCTCGATGGCGATCGGCGCCGGATAAGCGCCGGGCGCCTGCTCCGCGGCCTTCGGAGCCGCCTCCGCAGGCGGCTTCGCCGCAGGCTCAGCCGCCTGCTCCTTGGACT
>FWPU01002897.1_pt1 | contig 24725 bp, 21 predicted proteins | sample 2228361 | NCBI WGS metagenome assembly FWPU01 (sample SAMEA103939777, study PRJEB20133) | metagenome | reverse complement strand
TGGTAGCTCAGGTTCCCTCGGGTCACCTCGGCGGCGCCCGCCGTCAGCCGGACCAGAGGCCTGGCCAGCCGGGAGGAAAGCCAGAGCGAAAGAAAGACGGCGCCCACGACGCCGATCGCGGACACCAGCAGGAACAGGGCCACGGCCTGATTCCGCATGTCGTCGTATCGCTTCTTGAGAATGCCCACATAGAGCATCCCCAGGATGTTCCCTTCGATGTCCTTGAGAGGCTCGTAGGCCGACAGATACCAGCTGTCCACCACGAAGGCCGGACCGGTCCAGGTCCTGCCTTCCACCAGAACCCGGTCGTAGACCTCGGCCGAAACGCGGGTCCCGACCGCCCGTTCTCCGCCCGGCCCGATCACGTTCGTCGTGATCCGGACGTCTCCCTGAAAGAGGGTTACGGTCCCCAGGTTCTTTCCGTCGTACGTGGCCCCCGTAAAGATGTTCTCCCGCACGAAGTCCACGAAGTCGAAGTTCCGGTTGAGAATCGTTCCGATCCGAACGGCCCCGCAGATCCGGCCCGCTTCATCCCGCAAGGGAGAGGCTGCCTCGAGCACAAGGGCTTCCGTAAGAACCGAAGGGCCTCCGGGCCGGGCGTGGGGAGTTGCCAGAACCTGGATCGCTGCGTGCGAAGCGAGCTCCGTGTCCTCTCCCAGGCTTTCCAGCGGCACGAGACACAGGCCTGCCGCAGGCGCGCCGTCCCGAAAAACCCTGCGCAAGACCGGGCTCGACCCGGCGGGTTCCTCTCGCCCAGGCCGCACGGGCGGTGCAGCGAGAATCTCGACGAAATCGTAGCCCAGCCTGTCCCGAAGTTCCTTGCTCTCCTCGTTCCTGCCGGGGCCTTCCGCGCAGAGGTTTCCCCGGCGGCCCGCCGCGGCCTGGCTCACCCGGAGGGCTTCCTCCACGCGGCGGTCAAGCATGGCACGGGCCGTCTTGAGCGCCAGATCCACCCGCCGCTGGGCTTCCCGGAGCACCATCCGGTTGAGCAGGAACGTGCCGGCCACGATCATGCTGGCGCTGCACAGAAGCACCACGCCCACAAGGGCGCCGAGGAGCCTGTTCCTGAGCGGTACGTCCAAAGAGCCTCTTCCTCCCTTACGGGCTCGCCTTTCCCTGCAGGATCTTCACGGACCTGCCGCCCTGGCCCAGCAGGGCCTTTTGCACTTCTTGAGCGGTCGGCGCCTCCAGCTTGAGGAGCGTGGTGTTGGTCATTTCTTCGAGCCTGTGTGCGTCGCCGGATTGCACCATTCCCAGCCCCCGAAGGGAGGGGAACCTCCTGAGGGCCTCTTCAGGATGGATGTTGCGGGAAATCTCCACGCCCGCAAGCCTCGCGCCCACGGGCAGAACGCCCAGATTGGCAAACAGACTGTACCGGGGCCTGTCCACGTGGGCGGGAACGGCCAAAACGCCCCATTGTTCGGCCAGCGAAAAGATCTCCTCGAAGCTCAGGTCCGTGGAGGTCTGCAGAAGCCTTCCGTTGGTGCGCACATAAGCGCCCGTGGCGTCCACCACGTACTGCTCTCCAAAAAACTCCGGCCGGTTGGCCATGCCGGGCAGGCGCGACCAGATCATCTCCTGCCACGCTTCGGCCTGCCCGAGATCGTCGAAGTAACAGACGACGTGGACCTCCTCCCGGGTCTGGACCTCCATGCCCGCCAGCACCGCGATTCCGGACTCCCGGGCCGCCTCCTGCACCGCGGCCGCGTTCTCCACGCTGTGGTGGTCCGTCACGGCGAGAAGCCCGATCCCGAGTTCCCGTGCCCGCCGCACGATGAGCGGGGGGATCATCTCCACCTCGGCGCACGCCGAGGCCACCGTGTGGAGATGGAGGTCCGCAAAGACCGGACGCGCCGAGTTCATGACCCGGGCCCGCTGCGAACGCCCCGGACGCCCAGGCGCGCCAGTTCCGCAACCAGGCTGAAGGTGTCCAGGGCGGTCGTCAGCACGGGCACGCCGTTTTCCTCGGCCCGCTGGAGGGTCGCGGGGTCGACCGGGGAATCCTCGGTCACCACGACGGCCGCGAGGCCCAGAAGGGAGGCCACGGCCGCCACGTTGGGGTGCCCCTGCATGGTCACCCAGACGTTGCCGGCCTTGGCGCCGGCCATGACGAGGCTGAGCATGTCCGAGGCATACCCGCCCGTAACCGGGCGGTCCAGATGGGAAGAACCCGCCAGGACCTTGAGGGGAACCGCTTGAACCATCTCTCTGACCGTCACGTCTGGACTCCTTTGCCGGGCCGGCTCCGTCGTTCGACAGGCCTTCAGCCCCCTGCGGGGTCCGCCCCTTTCGGCTGGGCGGCCTGCCCGTCGTTGGCCTGAAGATTCACGATGATTTCCAGCCGGGTTCCCACCCCGGGGGTGGATCCCAGCTTCATCTCGTCCGCGCACTTCTGGATGTTGAGAAGGCCCATGCCCGCTCCGAAGCCGAGTTCCCGGATCCACTCGGGCGCGGTGGAGTAGCCCGGCTCCATGGCCTTGCGCACGTCCTCGATCCCCGGGCCTCGATCCGTGGCGATGATCTGCACCCGCCGGGGCTGGATCTCGGCCTGGATCTCGCCTCCGTGGGTGGTGTGGATGATGATGTTCATTTCGGCTTCGTAGGCGGCGATCCCCACGCGGCGGATCACCTGGGGATTGGCGCCGAGCCTCTTCAGGGCCCGGCGGATCTTGCTCGACGCCTCTCCGCCCCGCTCGAAATCGCAAGCCCGGATCCGGTAGCGAAGGATCAGGCTCGTATCCTCGCTCTCGATGTCCTCGAAGATGTGGCTCGCACGGTACCGGCGGATCTCGTCCTCGTGGTAGTCGAGCCCGATCGCGGTCAGCAGGCCCCGCGTGATGTCGGTGGCGGTCAGGATCCCGCTCAGGCGGCCCTGGCTGTCCACGACCGGCAGCCTGCCCACCCCGTGTTCGGAGAACTTCTTGATCGCCTCCACCACGCTCTCCTCTTCCTGGACCGTGATGACCTTTCGGGTCATCCTCTCGCCGACCGAAAGATCCGGCCTTCCGTCCGAAAGACACTTGATGAGATCCTCGAGGCTCACAATGCCCACGAGCCGGCCCTCCTCCACGACCGGCGCTCCGGAAAACTTGTGGGTTCTCAGAAGCTCCCGGAACTGGGACATGCGCGTCTCCGGCGTCACGGTGAGCACCGGCGAGGTCATGACCTGCTTGATCTTGAGTTCATAGATCAGCTCCTGCACCCGGGTGATCCCGGAAGGCGCGACGGAAGGCATCTGGATCTCGTCGCTCTCGGCCATTGCCGCCTCTCGAGCATGGGTCTAAAGGTCGCAGCTCGCCATTCCGGCCTTGTAGAGTCTTCCGCACATCTCGAACATGGTGTAGGGCGCGGCGATCAGAGGGATCCCCTTCTCCCGGGCCAGGGCCACGGTTTCAGGAGGGGGCATCTTGCCGCGGACGAACACGATGGCCGCGATGTCCGCCACCTCCGCGGTCCTCACCACCTGAGGGTTGGTCAGGCCGGTCAGAAGAAGGGCGCCGGGCCTGGTATGGGTGAGGACGTCGCTCATCAGGTCCGCGCCGCAGGCGCAGCGGATCTCCGCCTCGAGGTCCGCCTCGTTTGTGAGGAGCCTGCCCTCGAGGATTTCCAGAATCTCCCCCAGCTTCATGCACACGCCCTCCTTTCAGCAGATCCGCGGCAGCTGAGCGCCGCTCAGCATGTCCAGGATCCGACGCCCGCCGTAAGCCGTCTCCAGGACCACCCCGCCCGCAGGTCCGGCCGTCACCCGACCGATCCGGGCCGCCTGCCTGGCCAGGGGGTTTCGGCGCAAGGTCTCCAGAACGGCCGTCTCGCTTTCGGGAGACGCGACCGCCACCAGCCTGCCCTCGCAGGCCGCGTACAGAGGATCGAGGCCCAGGAGCTCGCACGCCGCCCGCACCCCATCGGAAACCGGGACCGCGGCCTCCTCGATCTCGATCCCCACGCCGCTCTGAAGAGCGATCTCGTTCAGGGTCGTGGCCAGTCCTCCCCGGGTGGGATCCCGAAGGCAGCGCAGCACGCCCCCGCAGGTGAGCAGTTCGGCGACGAGCCCGTTCAGGGCCGCACAGTCGCTCACAAGGGGAAAGGAAAACTCCAGGCCCTCCCGCACGCTCAGCACCGCAAGCCCGTGCTCGCCCACGGTCCCGCTCACGAGGACGACGTCGCCGGGCCTCGCGTTGGCTCCTGACAGATGCGCCCCGTCCCGCACCCGCCCGACCCCTGAGGTATTGATGAAGATGCGGTCCGCCTTTCCCCGGTCCACGACCTTGGTGTCCCCTGCGACGACCGCCACGCCCGCCTCCCGCGCCGTCCGGGCCATCGAGGCCACGACCCGCTCGAGTTCCGACAGGCAAAGGCCTTCTTCCAGGATGAACCCTGCCGTGAGCGCGAGCGGCTCCGCGCCGACCATGGCCAGATCGTTGACCGTGCCGCACACGGCCAGCTTGCCGATGTCGCCTCCGGGGAAAAAGATGGGGCTCACCACATAGCTGTCGGTCGTGACCGCGAGACGGCCCGCTCCTGAGGCCGCAAGAGTCCAGACCGCTGCATCGTCCCGCGCAGCCAGCAGGGAATTGTCGAGGTGCCGGACAAACAGATCCCGCACGAGTTCATGCATGAGCCTGCCGCCGCTTCCGTGGGCGAGAAGGACCTTTGCGCCAGGCCCCATGGCATCCTCTCCGCAGCACATGCCGGGAATCAGGTTTCGGGTTTCACAGCTCGGTCCGGCGCGTACTGAAAATAGGCCGCGCAGCTTCCCTCCCCGGAAACCATGCACGGCCCGACCGGCGCTTCCGGCGTGCACCGTTTCCCGAAGAGCGGACACCCCGGCGGTTCCAGAACGCCCCGCAGCACGTCTCCGCACCGGCAACCGGCGGGGTCGACTCCGTCCAGGGGCGCCTCCATCGGGTAGCGCCGGGCTGCGTCAAAAGAAGAAAACTCCTCCCGGAAACAAAGCCCGCTCGCAGGCACACGGCCGAGCCCCCTCCAGTCCGCCTCCGCCACCTCAAAGACCTCCTCCATCCGGCGCCGGGCTTCCGGGTTGCCGTCGGCCCGCACGCTCCTCCCGTACGCATTGCAAACAGCGGGCCTGCCCGTGGCGGCCATCTCCACAAGAGCGAGAATTCCCCGAAGAATGTCCGTGGGCTCGAACCCGGCGACCGCGCAAGGGATCCCGTAGCGCTCAGGCAGGAACGCCCAGGCGCGCGCCCCGATGATCGTGGTCACGTGGCCCGGACCCAGGATCCCGTCCAGTTCCACCTCTCCGGCCTGAAGGATCGCTTCCATGGCCGGCGGCGTGAGCTTGTGAAGGCTCAGGACCGAGAAATTCCCGACTCCCTGCGCGCGGGCGGCGAGCACAGAGGCGGCCACCGTGGGCGCCGTGGTCTCGAAGCCCACGGCGAGAAACGCGACCTCCCGGTCCGGATGGGCCCTGGCCAGAGCGAGCGCGTCCAGGCACCCGTAGACGATCCGGACATCGGCGCCCTGCGCCCTGGCGTCCTGCAGGCTGCCCCGGGTTCCAGGAACCCGCATCATGTCCCCGAATGTGGCCAGAATAAGGCCTTCCACGCCGGCCAGGGCCAGGGCTCTGTCCATGTCGCGGGCAGAGGTCACGCATACCGGGCACCCGGGGCCGGAGAGCATCTTCACCTGGGGAGGAAGCAGGGACCGGATTCCGAACTTGAGGATCCCGTGGGTATGGCCCCCGCAGAACTCCATGAAGCGCATCCGGCGCTTCGCCCGCTCCCGGATCCGGTCCAAGAGACGGCGGACCGATTCCGGATCCCTGAACTCGTCCACGTAACGGATCAAGATCCGGTCTCCATCTTCCGGAGCTCCTCAAACAGGTTCAGGCTTTCCCGGGCCTCGTTCTCGTCCAGGACGCTGATGGCGAACCCGGCGTGGACAAGCACGTAGTCCCCCGGCCGGGCCTCGGGCGTCAGGGCCACGCTGATTCGGCGCCGGACGCCCCCGATCTCGGCCTCGGCCTCCTGGCCCTCGATTTCGAGAATTTTCGTGGGAACAGCCAGACACATCCGGGGTCACTCCTTCATTTTGCGGTTAGGCTCCGGGAGGCCCCTTGCTCAGCCCGGTTCCCCCCGGCCGCGGCAGAGCGTGGCCCTCCATTTCAGAGGCTCCTCATGGAACGCGCTCCGTCGGGTCCGTGTGGAGATGCCGCTCCGCGAAGCCCTGACGACTGACAACTTTCTTCTTTCCTGCGCAGCGTCCTGCCCCGACCCGCCCGGCCTTCGAACGTTCCGCCCCCCAGTCGATCGTCCCGGGACGGCCGGGCCTCCTTGGGATCCTCGCCTCTCAGCGCGGCCGCAATCGCAGCCTGCCCCAGGGAAAGGCCGCCGTCGTTCGAGGGGACCTGACGGTGCAGGAGCACCTCGAATCCGGCTGCGGCAAGGGATTCCACGGTCCTGCGCAGCAGGATCCGGTTCTGAAAACAACCTCCCGAGAGAGCCACCGTGCCCAGGCCCGTCTCCTCCCGCATCCTTTCGCACACGGCCTGCACCACGCGCGCCACGGTCGCATGAAAGGCCAGACTCACCCGGCCGACAGGTTCGCCCTTCTCGAGTTCAGCCACCACAGCCTGGAAAAGCGCTTCCAAACGGACAACCCTGCGATCCCCCTCGCACTCGACGGCAAAAGGATAGACTTCTCCAGAATCCTTCCCTTCGAAGGCAAAAGCAACGCTCTCGAGTTCCATGGCCGCCTGGCCTTCAAAGGTGCTCTCCGGACAGACACCGGCCAAGGCGCTGACCGCGTCGAAAAGCCGTCCGCAGGAGGATGTCCGCGGCGTGTTGAACCCGCCCATTGCCATCCGGCGAACCGCCCTCCGCTCCTCCTCCGAAAGGGCCGCAATCGGAGCCAGATCCGGAACGCGGCCGAGAAGGATTTCGCACCAGGCCATGGCCAGGCGCACCGGTTTGCGGATGGCCGCCTCGCCTCCCGGCAGCGGCAGGACCTGCAGATGTCCGAACCGCCGGAACCCGTCATAGCCGGCCACCAGGAACTCCCCTCCCCAGATGGTGCCGTCCGGCCCGTAACCCGTGCCGTCCAGGGCCACGCCCAGAACGGGCCCTTTCTCGGCAGGCCAATCGTTGTCTGCGAGGCAGGAGGCAATATGGGCGTGGTGGTGTTGAATCCGAAACAGGGGGAGGTTCTTCGCCGCGGCAAGCTCTGAGCCGTAACGGCTGGACAGGTAGTCGGGGTGGAGATCGCACGCGACCGCCTCGGGCGTGCAGCGGAACAGGTGTTCGTAGATCTTCAGGCTCTGCTCGAAATGCTCGAGGGTCTCGAGATTCTCCATGTCCCCGATGTGCTGGCTCACGAACGCGTACCGGTCGCGGGTCAGACAGAAGGTGTTCTTGAGTTCCGCGCCGCAGGCCAGCACCCTTCCCAGAGAGCGGCTCAGACGGATGGGGTACGGCGCGTACCCCCTGGCTCGCCGGATCGGCTGCGGCCTCCCGGGCAGGGGAACGAACCAGACGCTGTCGTCGTAGCGGGCGTAAATGCCCCGGTTGTGCAGGAGAAAGGCGTCCGCAATCGAGGAAAGCCTTCTCAGGGCTTCGTCGTTTTCCCTGGCTATGGGCTCCTCGGAAAGGTTTCCGCTCGTCATGACCAGGGGTCTGCCCGCTTCCTCCATCAGCAAGTGGTGCAGGGGGGTATAGGGAAGCATGACGCCCAGCCAGGACTGGCCCGGCGCAACGGCCGCAGCCAGATTCGATTCCGGCCGTCGCTCGACAAGCACGATCGGGGCGGCGGTCGAACGAAGCAACTGTTCTTCCTCTGCGTTCACGCGGCAGTGCCGACGGATCTCGTCCATGGATCTCATCATGACAGCCAAGGGTTTGTGAGGCCTCCTCTTGCGGCGCCGCAGGACAGAGACCGCCTCGGAGTCCGTGGCATCGCACGCGAGCTGAAACCCTCCGAGGCCCTTGACGGCCACAATACCGCCCGACCGCAGAAGCCGTCCTGCCGCGGCCAGGACCTCGGAATCCCCCAGCCCGGGCCGCGGACCGCACAGGCCCTTCCCTTCCCCCGTGCCCTCCACCCACTGGAGATGGGGCCCGCAGGCCGGGCACGCATTCGGCTGGGCGTGGAAGCGCCGGTCGGCCGGGTCGTCGTACTCGGCCTGGCAGGCCCGGCACATGCGAAAATCCCGCATGGTGGTCCGGGGCCGGTCATAGGGGATCTCTTCGATGATCGTGAACCGGGGCCCGCAATTCGTGCAGTTGATGAACGGATACCGGTACCGTCTGTCCACGGGGTCAAACAGCTCGGCCAGGCAGTCCTTGCACGTGGCGTGGTCAGGCGCCAGAAGCTGACAGGCGTCCCGGAGATCCCGGCTTTCGAGGATCGAAAATCCTGCGTGGCTGTCCGGGACGCACTCTTCGACCCGGATCCAGTCGATCCGGGCAAGCGGAGGCGCCCGCAGCCGCAGATCCGCCACGAAGCGGTTCACCTCGCCCGGCGGCCCTGCCACCTCGATCTCGACGCCTCGAGAGGTGTTCCGTACCCAGCCCCGGAGACCGAGCTCCCCGGCGAGGTTGTAGACAAAAGGCCGGAAGCCGACGCCCTGGACCACGCCGCCCAGCTCGATGTGTCTGGCCGCTTCCCGGCACCGGCGTTCATCCTTCACGCTGTGCTCCAAACCCCCAAGGGTTCACGCCTGTGAGGTCTCCCCAAGATCGGGTCTCAGCCCGTGCCCCTCCAATCGAACCCTGCCTTGCAACAGCGCCGTGGAAAGGGTTCGAGCCCGCTCCTGCCGTTGAGCGGCGGGTTCAGAACGGTCATGCCCGCCCGGAGAGCCAGGGTTCGGCCTTCCGCGCCTGAAACCCGGCACCCCGAACCCTTGTCCCTTCTCACCCTTTCCCCTTCGCGCCGGACCTTCCTCAAGACGAGAGATTCTCGAGGATCTTCTCAACAGCAGGCCCCACGAGCCTGGCCGTTGCCTCCGACAGGCCCCGGCGGAAATCGAACGTGTGGCCGCGGACCGATAGCAGATAACCGGCCGGAGCGCGGTCGTACAAGGCCCGCATCAGCGCGAGAAACGTGGCGGGAGTCAGATGGTGGGTGAAAGCGGAAGGAACGAACGCCGGGACAATCTCCCTCCAGGACAGCTCTCCGTCCCGGTCTCCCACGTGGGCGTCCACGAAAACGACTCTGTTGTAGGCCGCCGCCGTCTCCATGAGCTCCGGGACAAGCTGCCTCAGGAAGATCGCGTCGGTCCTGCCGCCCAGCTCCTCGAGCCCCGTTTCCTCCTCGTCCAGGGGCTCCAGGAGCAGGGCCCTCCTCAGGTCGTTCACAATGGCATATGCCACGCCGTCGTCTCCGCGGTCCAGGTTGCCGTAGCCGATGACCAGGGTCCGCATGGACCATTATACCCCTGGGTGGCGCGGAGGAAAATCCGCCGCAGGGCACGCGGAGCCGGTCTCCTACCTTCGCGCTCCGCCGTCGTCCGAAAACCAGCCGAATCCTCCCTTCCGGTCTCCCGCGCCCCTGCGGCGGTCATCCACTCGCAACGCGCCCTTTTCCTTTCGCGGCGACCCGCGCGGCCGCCCGTGTCTTCAACGAGCCATCCGGTCCAGGACCGTGCCGTCCGCGGCCACGAGTTCCACTTCCAGGGGCATCTGCCCGATGGCGTGGGTGGCGCACGACAGGCACGGATCGTAGCAGCGGATGGCGGCCTCGACCCGGTTGAGAACCCCCTCGGTGAGCTTGTTTCCGTTCACGAACGCCTTGGCCACGAGCCCCGCCGAGGTGTGCATGGCCCAGTTGTTGTTCCCCGTGGCGACGATGAGATTCACCCGCGTGAGCAGACCGTCCGCGTCGGTCGAGTAATCGTGGAAGAGCGTCCCTCTGGGCGCCTCGATGACCCCGACGCCGTGCCCGGGCAGGCCGTCCAGCGGAAACGCCCGGACCTGCCGCGACAGGATGTCCTTGTCTTCCAGGAGCTCGCCGATCCTCTCGAGGGCGTAGAGCAGTTCGATCAGCCGCGCGTAATGATAGTAAAGGGATCCTTCGACCGGCTTGCCTCCGCCGAGCTCCTTGAACTTCTTGAACTCCTCTTGCGCCAGCGGCGTGCCGATGCTTTCGGCCACGTTCAGACGGCCCAGGGGCCCCACACGGTAGGTGCCGTCGGGCCAGCCCAGCTTCCGGTAGTACGGGAACTTGAGGAAGGACCAGCTCTCCACATGCTCGGCCACGTACTCGAGGTATTCATGGCCGTCGAACCGCGCGAGCAGCCTGCCCTGGCGATCCCGCACGCAGAGTCTGCCGTCGTAGAGCTGGAGTCTCCCCTGCTCGTCCACCATGCCCATGTAGTTGGAGGGAAACGAGGCGAACTTCGCCGCGAGGTCCGCATTGGCCTCGAGCCATCCCTTGGCAAGGGTCAGGGCCTCCTTAGCGTATGTGACCATCGTCTCCCGCTCCGCCGCGATGGCGTCGCGATCCCCAGGACGCAACGGACCGTTCACCCCGCCCGGAACAGCCAGGTTGGGATGCACCCGCTTGGAGCCAAGTCTCTCGATGATCTGCTGGCCGTACCGCCTCAGGTTCACGGCCTTCAAGGCCAGCTCGGGATTGGCCTTGACGATGCCGAACACGTTGCGCGTGGCCGGATCGGCGTCAAATCCGAAGACCAGGTCCGGGGCCGCCAGATGGAAGAAGTGCATGCCGTGGGACTGCACGAACTGGCCCATGTGCATGAGTTCCCGCAGGAGCTTGGCCGGCCTTGGCGGGTCCAGGCCCGCCACGGCGTCGCAGGCCTTGGCCGAGGCCAGATGGTGGCTCACCGGACAGATGCCGCAGATCCGCTGGGTGATCTGGGGCATCTCGAAATAGGGCCTTCCCTCGCTGAACTTTTCCAGCCCCCGGAACTCGTCCACATGAAAGAAGGTCTTCTCCACCCGGCCCGCCTCGTCCAGGTGGATCGTGACCCGGCCATGACCTTCGATGCGCGTGACGGGCTCAATCGTGATTTTGCGGACACCCATGGCGGTTCTCCTTCAGTCGTAAACGAAGTGCTCGGGCGGCAGAACGACAGGCACCCGGCCGGCCAGCAGTTCGCTCAGGGCGAAATAGATCGCGTCCGCCCGCGGCGGGCACCCGGGAATGAACAGATCCACCTTGACGACATCGCCCACGCCGGTCACGGTCTCCAGAGGCACCCCGAGCTCGGGCGAGTCCGGGATCACGCCTTCCACCACGCTCTCGGCTTCGAGGTACGCCCTCTTGAGGCACGCCTCGGTCCCGGCCAGGTTGCGGGTGGCCACGATGCCGCCGAAGGTGGCGCAGTCTCCCAGGGCGATCAGAATCTTGCAGCGCTCCCGCATCCTCCTGGCCACCTCGATGTTGTGGGTGTTGGCGATCGCGCCCGTCAGGATTCCCACCGTTACGCCCTCCTTGGGCGGGTGCTTGAGGTCGGTCACCGGACAGGAGGTGAATTCCACCAGGTCCAGCAGACCCACGATGCGCTCGTCGATGTCCAGCAGCGACATGTGGCAGCCCGCACAGGCAGCCAGCCAGTCCGTGGCCACAGTTACCTTGCCCATCTTCCGTCTCCTTTCATTGGAGCTGCCGGCCTGCGTGCACCGCGATCTCCTCCAGGGAAGCCCCGGGCTTGACCCCTAGCCGCTCGGCCAGAAGCAACAGAATCTCCCAGTCCGGTTTTGCGCTTCCGGCGGGATCCGTCGCGGCCCGCACCTCCTGAACCAGCCCGGCCGTGCTGGTGAGCGTGCCGGACCGCTCGGCCCATGCAGCCATGGGCAGGACCACGTCGGCCCGGTCTGCAAGACTCGATCCATAGCAGCCCTGCACGATGAGGAACGCTTCCCTGCCGATCTTCCTCAGGATCCCGTCCCCCATGTCCTCCTCGCCCGCCAGGACATACACCACCTCGAGTCCCATAGGATCCGCCATCCGGTCCAGTCCGAACTTCGCCGCGGCAAAGGTGTTGACGCCCGGCTGCAGGGGCAGAAGGACCGCTTTTCCTTCGAGGGACTTGAGCTCTTGGAGCGCGCCTTCGGGCAGGCCCGCACCGTAAAGTACAGCGGGGCGCGAGGCCGCCCGCGCAGCCTCTGTGGCTTTCCGGATCTCCTCCATGCCGAGGCTTTCGTCGGCCAGCTCCGCAAGAGCGCTTGCCGGCGCGCCCACCACGATGACTCTTGCCTCGGCATCGAGGGCGCGCTTCACATAGAACGAGGCCACGGGATGATCCCGAGCCGGGTCCGCGCCCACCACCAGCACACAATCGCTTTTGGCGATCTCCTCGAGGGAGGCAGGGATCTTGCCCGACAGAACCGGCGCCACCGGATGGAGAAGACCCGCCTGACCCGCCTTGAGTTCCTTGACGAAGAGCCTCGCCAGCAGATACAGGGCCTCGTTCGTGGCCCCGGTGGACGCGACGGCGCCGAGCTTGGCGGCCGGCGCCCGCCGGATCCGTTCGGCCGCGGCCTGAAGCGCCTCGTTCCAGTCCGCCTGCCGGTGACCGTCCCGGGCGCGCACAAGAGGAGTCGCAAGCCGCGCCCGCTTCTCGTAAAGAGGATCGAAACGGCCCTTGCGGCAGAGCAGCCCCCGGCTCACGGGCGCCTCGGAGTCCCCCTGGACCCTCAGAAGATTTCCCCCTCGGGTCACGATGTCGATGCCGCATCCCAGGCTGCACTGGGAGCAGACGCTCCGCACGTGCTCGGTCTGGGCGTCCCGGGCCATGAAGGCGCTTCTCTTGTCGACCAGGGCGCCCGTGGGGCACACATCCAGGCAATTGCCGCAGGTGATGCACGAGGACTGCCCGAGGGGCAGGTTCATGTCCGCGTGCACCATGGTGGAAGCGCCCCGCTGGCGCATGTCCAGCGTGTGGTTGGCCACGCGTTCGCCGCAGACCCGGATGCATCTCCTGCAAAGGACGCACCGGTTGTGATCCAGCAGGAAGTAGGAGGGGCTGGCGTCCACCGGATACCGCTTGACGTACGTGGGGTACGTCATGTGATCGATGCCGTAGCGGTAGGCCAGCGCCTGCAGTTCGCAGTCGCCGCTCATCTCGCAGTACATGCAGAAGTGATTCCGTTCCGTGAAGATGAGCTCCATGACGAATCTGCGGACCTCGACGACCTTCGGAGATTCGGTCTTCACGTCCATCTTGTCCGCCACCGGAAACGTGCAGGCCGGCTGGAGGGTTCTCTGGCCCGCGATCTCCACCAGGCACAGCCTGCAGGCGCCGATCGGCTTTACGGCCGGATGGTGACAGAGGGTCGGGATGTCGATCCCGGCGGCCCGGGCCGCCTCCAGCACCGTCTGGCCGGTCTGGGCCGGAACCTTCTGACCGTTGATTGTGATCGTAATCGAAGCCATGGGTGTTCCTCCCCGTTCGACCGCTGCCTTCTCAGGCGCCTTCTGCAGCGCGCATCTTCTCCCCTTGTTGCCTGGCCGATGGGTGGCTTTCGAGCCATTCCAGATCGCATCGCAGACAACGCCTGCATTCCTCCCGAATCGCCTGCTCCGGCTGCCCGATTTCCACTTCCCGGAAGGTGCCTCTGCGCTCCCTCACCTCCAGGTACCGGGGCCGGATGCGGCCGGCCTCGCCGTACTTTTCCATATCCCAGGTCAGCTCCGGGAAGTGGACGGCCGGCCGGGAATCGTACTTCTCCTGCCTGCCGGTTCTCAGGTACGTGTCCACGGCCCATGCGACCCGGTTCCCCTGGGCCACGGCCTCGATGACCGAGGCGGGACCCGAGACCGCGTCCCCCGCCGCGAACACCCCGGGCCTCGAAGTGCCGAGTTCACCGGACACCTTGAAGGTGGAATCTCTCTTGACCTCCACGCCGGCGGTGCTGTCGATGCAGGCGCTGTCCGGCCTCTGGCCGATGGCCGGGATCAGAAAATCGACCGAAAGCTGGAAGACCGACCCCTCGACCGGCACGGGCCGCCGCCTGCCGCTCGCGTCAAAGTCGCCCAGCTGCTGGTGCTGGACCTCGACGGCCGTGACCCTGGCCGGGCCGAGCACCCGGACCGGGTTGGAGAGGAAGTGGAAGAGTACGCCTTCCTCCATGGCCGCCTCGACCTCCTCCTCGTAGGCGGGCATGTCCTGGCGGGTCCTGCGATAGATCACGTTCACCTCGGCAGCGCCCAGGCGCAAGGCGGTGCGGGCTGCGTCAATCGCCACGTTGCCGCCTCCGACCACCGCGACCCGCTTGCCTTTCAGGTCCGGCGCCTTGCCCAGGGCGACATCCCTCAGGAAATCCACGCCCTGGCAGACGCCCTCCTTCTCTTCTCCGGGCACGCCCAGACGCATGCTCTTGTGGGCTCCGATGGCGAGCACCACGGCCCGGAAGCCCTGCCCGTTCATGAGATCGTCGATCGTGAAATCCCGGCCCAGGGCCTTGTTGCACACGATCTCGACGCCCGCCCTTCGGATGTTGTCGATCTCCTCGTTAAGCACGTCCCGGGGCAGACGGTACTCCGGAATGCCGACCGCCATCATGCCCCCGGCGACCGGAAGGGCCTCGAAGACCGTGACCGGGTATCCCCGCTGGGCCAGTCTGAGGGCAGCCGTGAGCCCGGCAGGACCGGAGCCCACGACAGCCACACGCTCCGGCCTGGCCTCGGCCGGCCGCCGCGGCGTCCAAGGGTTTCTTCGTTCATGGTCGGCCATGAACCGCTTGATCGCCCGGATGCCCACCGCCTCGTCCACGTCGCCCCGCCGGCAGTGCTGCTCGCAAAAAGCCGGACAGACCCGGCCGCAGATCATGGCAAAGGGGTTCCGCTCCCTGTGGATCTCCAGAGCCTCTGCGTACCGGCCCTCGGCCGCGAGGCTCACGTAGGCAGGCACGTCCACGCCGGCCGGGCATGCGTTCAGGCACCGGGCAGGCACGAGCTCCTTGCACGAGCCGGCCTCGCACCGCTTGTCCTCGATGTGGGCGATGAACTCGTGCTCGAAGTACCGGAGAGCCGCCATGACCGGACCCGGGGTGAGCTGACCCAGGGCGCACAGGGCGCCGGCCTCCATGCCCTCGGCGATCCTGCGGATCTTGTCGATGTCCTCGAGCTTGCCTTTGCCCTCGCAGATCCGCGTGAGAATCTCGAGCATCCTCCTGCCGCCGGCCCTGCAGGGGATGCACTTTCCGCAGCTTTCCGCGGTCGCGAACTGGAGGAAGAACTTGGCGAACTCCACCATGCAGGTGTCTTCGTCCACCACGATCATGCCGCCCGAGCCCATCACGGCTCCCACCTCCCGCAAGGAGTCGAAGTCCACCTTCACGTTCAGGTGCTGGGGCGGGATGCAGCCGCCGAGAGGCCCTCCGGTCTGGACGGCCTTGAACCTTCTGCCCTTGGGGATTCCGCCGCCGATGTCGAAGATGATCTCGCCCAGGGTGATGCCCATGGGGACTTCCACGAGCCCCGTGTTGTTCACCTTGCCGGTCAGAGCGAAGATCGCGGTTCCGGGGCTCCGGGTGGGGCCGATGCTGTTGAACCAGGAGGCTCCCTTCAGGATGATCTGGGGCACGTTGGCGTAGCTTTTCACGTTGTTCAGGTTCGTGGGTTTTCCCCACAAGCCCGATACAGCAGGGAAAGGGGGCCGGGGCCTCGGTTCTCCCCTCCGCCCTTCGATGGAAGCCAGAAGCGCCGTCTCCTCGCCGCACACAAAGGCCCCTGCCCCCTCCTTGATGTGAAGATGGAACTCGAAATCCGTGCCGAGAATCTTCTCGCCGAGCAGGCCGTATTCCTCGGCCTGCCGGATGGCCACCTGAAGCCGCTTGATCGCCAGGGGGTACTCGGCCCGGCAGTAGATGTATCCCTCCCGGGCGCCGATGGCGTACCCCGCGATGGCCATGCCCTCGATCAGGCTGTGGGGATCGCCTTCGATGATGCTGCGGTCCATGAAGGCGCCGGGGTCGCCCTCGTCCGCGTTGCACACCACGTACTTGGGCTCGCCAGGAGCGCGCCTCGTGAATTCCCACTTGAGGCCCGTGGGAAAGCCGGCCCCGCCGCGGCCCCGAAGACCCGACTCCTTGACCTCGGCGATCACCTCTTCCGGCGTCATCTGGCTGAGCACCTTGGTCAGGGCCGCGTATCCGTCGTGGGCGATGTACTCCTCGATCCGCTCCGGGTCGATCATGCCGCAGTTGCGCAGGGCGATGCGAAGCTGCTTTCGGTAGAAAGGAATCTCCCCGTAATGGGGAATGGCCTTGTGCTGGGCAGGCTCCCGGTAAGCGAGTCTCTCGACCACCCGCCCTTTGACCAGGGTCTCTTCCACCAGAAGCGGCACGTCGTCCTTCTGCACCTGGCAGTAGAAGATGCCCTCCGGGTAGATCATGACGACCGGGCCCATGGCGCAGAACCCCCGGCAGCCGGTCTGAACGACCCGGACCTCTTCTCGCAGGCCCCGGCGCGCGATCTCGTCCTCGAGGGCCTTCAGCACGCCTTCGGACCCGGAAGCGGTGCAGCCTGTGCCGCCGCAAATGAGTACGTTGGCTCGATACAGCGTTTCCACCATGACGGGTCCCTCCTTCGCGAACCTGGCCGGGGGCCTAGAAATCCTTGTAGATCTCCTTTTCGTAAAGCCCTTCCACGTAGAGCTTGTGCCTGGACTCCTCGTTGGAAAGGAGTTCGAACAGATCCTTCTCAGGACCCGGATCAAGCAGCGAGGCCATCTGGGCGTACAGGGCGCCGCTCGCCTCCTCCCGCTTGATCGCCAGGGTGAGCACGTCCTGGAGATCGGACGACGGGCCGAGCGGCTTGGCCTCCAAGGGGCCTCCGATCTTGAGGTCCTTGGCCTTTTTTCTGGACAGGGCCGTGGTCCACCTGAGATCGCCGGAGAGCAGTTTCTCCAGCTTGGCCTTGTGCTGCTTCTCCTGGCCCGCCAGGTCCTCCAGGCCGGCCTTCGCCGCAGGGTCCTTCACGCGCGAGGCCGCGGCCGAGTACAGCTCAAAGGAGTTCTCCTCCATGCGGATCGCGCGCAGGATGATTTCCTTCACCTCTTCCTGTGCCATGGGAATCTCCCCGTCTTGGGTCGGTTATTTTTCGATGCGGCCCACGACCCAGTCCTCCACGACGCGGCCGTTGACCAGATGCTCCTCGATCAGCCGGGGGACCATATCCGGCTTGACCCGACCGTAGGTGATCCGCGCGCCGCCCGCCTGCTCGATGTCCACGAGGGGCTCGACGGCGCACATGCCGATGCAGCCCACGGTTGTGACATGGGCCTCGATGTCCCGCTTCTTGAGCTCCTCCAGGATCGCGTGCATGGTTTCCCGGGCCCCGGCCGCGATCCCGCAGGTCCCCATGCCGACCGTGATCTTGGTGCCGGTGTCCATCCGCACCCGGATGTCCCGCTGGGCCTCTTCCCGAAGCTTCTTGAGATCGTCCAGAGACTTCAGTTTGGGCATGGCTCCAACCTCCTTGCCTCGGCTCGGGACTCAGGGGCTCTCCGAGGCCGAACCCCGAACCGCCTGCTCGCCTTCCTCGATGTACGACTCCAGCCATTCGCGGACCGACGGGTGCGACAGGGGCACGGGGCCGAGCTCCCTGCGAACCTCCCGCGTGTCGAGATGAAACCCACGGTCCCCGCACCGGCGGGCATAAACCAGGTCGCAGGGCGGATCGCCCAGCAGAAACGAAAGGATCGTGGCCGCCACGTTCCCCAGGGGCGCCCGATCGATGTGGCGAAGCCCGAAGACGGCGCGGACCGTGGTGCCCCTGCCGGGCTCGGAATCGATTTGGAGCCCTCCGCCGCACTGCTCGGCCGCCGCGGCGAACAGAGGCAGGCCCAGCCCCACATGCCGGGTCTTGCGGGTCGTGAAAAAGGGATCCAAGGCTTTTCGCGCCGTCTCTCGGTCCATGCCCTTTCCGTTGTCGCTCACCTCGATCACCAGCCGGTCCTCAGCCGGATCTTCCTCCACGGTCAGCTCCACCAGGGTCGCCCCGGCCTCCCGCGCGTTCTGCAGCACATCCAGGATATGCAGGGCCAGTTCGCGCACTATTTCAGGTCACGCAAAAGGGAAACCATCTTCTCGGGCACCAGCTTGCCCACCACGTTCCCGTCCACCACCGCCACCGGAGCCAGGCCGCACGAACCCAGGCAATAGACAACCTCGGACGTGATCCGGTAGTCCGGGGTCGTTTCACCGGGCCGGATGCCGAGCTCCTTTTCCATCCTGTCAATGATCTTGGCCGCTCCCCGGACGTGGCAGGCCGTGCCGTCGCACTGACGGACGATGTGCCTGCCCCTCCGGGTGAGGTAAAACTGGGCATAAAAGGTCACAACCCCGTAGACGCGGCTCAGGGGAACCCGCATCCCCTTGGCGATCCTCTGAAGCACGGGCCGAGGCAGGTATCCGTAGACTTCCTGGGCCTTTTGCAGCACGGGAATCACGGCGCCTTTGCGGCCCCGGAATTCCTTGAGAATCTCCTCGAGCGGGGCAAGACCGATCGTTTCCTGCTGCTGCTCCATGTGTCGACTCCTTCCACGCGAGAAGGTTTTCGTTTTCCCTCGTTCTCAGCCCGTGCAACACCCTGCCGGAAGAAGACCTGCCGAGCCCAGGACTGCCCGTGCCCAGTGGATCCGGCCGCGGGCCTTTCCGAAATCCTGCCTTTGCGCCTCCACAAGCCGGCGCACGAACTCGACCGCCGCAACGGTGCTTCGGGCCAGCGGCTTCCCGCACTGCCCGTTCGCAGGCTTGCCACCGGCCTTCGACTCCCGGCCGCCTGGCGCGGCATTCGATCGAGGCTCGCTCTCGCTGCCGTTTCGAGGCCGCCGGTCCACGGGCAGAAAGACGACGAAGATCGTCCCCAGGCCTTCCTCGCTCTGCACCACGATCCGGCCGCCGTGCTTGTCCACGATCTCCTTCACGATGGGCAGGCCCAGGCCGGTTCCGTGGGCCTCGATCGCCCTGGCGTTCTCGCCCCGGTAGAACTCCTTGAAAAGGTTCGGCAGATCCGACTTGGGGATCCCGATGCCCGTGTCCCCCACCTCGATCCGCACATTCCCGGCTCCAGAGGAAAAGGTCACGCAGACCTTGCCGCCCTTGGGCGTGTACTTGATGGAGTTCGAGACCAGGTTCTCGAGCATCTGCTCGATCATGACCGCGTCCCCTCGGATCGCGGGCAGTCCCTCCGGCACGGTCACCTTGAACTCGATCCCCTTCTGGACTGCCTCGTCCCGGAAGGTGCGGTCCACCCTGCCAGCCACAACCGCTAGATCCACGGGCTCTTCGGCCACCCGGATCTTTTCGCTGCGGCTCTTGGCCAGAGCCATGAGCTCGCTGATCATGTCGAGCATGGTGCTCACCCGCCGGTGGAGCCTTCGGAGGTATTCGCTCTGCCTCTCGTTGAGCTCGCCCAGATACCCACCCCGGACCACGTCCAGGATGCTCTGCATGGCGGCCAGGGGCGCCCGAAGGTTATGGGCCACCCGCATGGTGAACCATGCGCGCTCCTTGACAAGGTTTTCGATCGCCTCGTAGGCCCTGGCGTTTTCCAGGGCGATCGCCACCAGTCCGGCCGCCAGCCGGAAGAACTCCACCTCCTCGGCCCCGAACCGGTCGGGCCGGACGCAATAGGCGCCCAGGATGCCGATCACCCTCTCCTCCACGGTCAGAGGCACGAACAGGACGGACTGCAGATCGGCTGCGGCGAGATCCTCGCCGAACTGGAACATCTCCCGCTGGGTCACCTGGCCGGTCACGAAGGGCTCCCCTTCCACGATGCGGCGGTTCAGGGGGCTCTTTTCCACTTCCACCACGCGGCTCCGAAAGATCGACTCCGGCAAGCCGTGGGCGGCGGCGTAGCGCAGATACCGGCCGTCCTCGCTCAGGAGCTTGACCGAAATCCCCTTCACCTCCATGACCGAGGCGAGCTCACGGACCACGGTCTGGAGGACGACATCGAACTTCTGGGTGGAGCCAATGGCCTGGATGACGTTGTACAGAGTGGCGAGCCGGTCATTGAGGTCGCCGACCTTTTCGGACAATTCCACGAGATCGTCGATCCTCCGTCTCACCATCCGCATGATGGAGCTCGTGGCAAAGGCCGTGATGCAGACAGTGGCCGAGAAAAAGCCCCAGGCCGCCAGCAGGTGGAAAGGCTGGTCCGGAAGATCCACGGCCCGGCCATGAAACAGGACCGGCCGATAGGGAATCCAGCCGGTGACCCCGCCCAGGGCAACGAGCCCCATGCCGACCATCACGAGGCCCGAAAACCAGTAGGCCGACCTCGAGGGAAGGAGGATCGAGGCGAAAATGATATGGAAAATGAAGAAAAACGTGAGGGGACTGGCCACTCCGCCCGTGAAATGAATGAGCAGGAACATGGCCGCGTAGTCGAGGCCCACCTGCCAGTGGGCGAAGCGCCTGAGCAGGGCGGCTTCCCGGAGAAAATGTTCTCCGAAACGCCTGCTCCAGTAGAGAAAAACCAGGTTGTAAACCAGTATGAACCCGGCGACAGCGACGACCGCGGCCAGGGCAAACTGAGCGCCGAGGAGACGCGCTGCCACGGAGCCGACCACGATGCTGGGAGGCACCAGCCAGCGGAGCCGGATGAACCAGTAAGCCCTGTCCCTGAGTTCCCTCAGGAGGATGCGCTTTCGCTCCTCGAGCTCGCCGGGCAGTCCCCGCTGAGCGGTGTCCGGACGCTGGGGGTTCATTTCCATCCTCGGCCGGCCCGTGCCATGGGTCACGTTTCCTTGAGAATCCCCTCGATCTTGGCCAGGAGCTTCTTGGGGTCCACGGGTTTTTCGAACAGCCAGTGGGCCGGCCACTGCTCACCCAAAATATACTCGAAGGGGCCAGGGCCCTCCCGCCGCACCTTGTCCAGGAAGCTGGTGAGCATGAGGATCGGAAGGTTCTTGAAGTCCGGGTTGTCTCTGAGTTCGTAAGCCAGGTCGAAGCCCTCGGTGTCGGTCGTCATCATGATGTCCAGGATCATGAGATCGGGCATCTTTTCCTCGAGGGCCGCCTTGGCTTCACGGCCGTTCGAAGCGGTCCGGACCCGGTAGCCGTTGCCCTCCAGGATGATGCGCAGGGAATCCTGGATGTCCGGATCGTCATCCACCAGCAGGATTTCGCCTTTTTCGCTCATACTCGCCTCCTTGGGTCGTAGAGTCCCCGTGCGTCGGTATTGGGAGGGTAGCAACTCTTATGCCACCGGCCCGCGGTTCGTTCCTCCCGGGTAAACAGGCGTACCGCCGTCCTCGCGGTCTCCGCCCGCAGGGTGGCGGCCGTCGGATTCTGTCAGCTTTCTTTTCAAGTTGTAAAGTTTACCGCCCCGAGAAGCTGCCCCCGGAAGGAGAGTTTCTGCCGGCAGATTGCATAACTCCTATGCCGCCTTCTAACCCGGCACGGCGCCGCAAGTAAAGAACATCTTCATCTTCCCTCACGGCTTGCGCCCGGGACCGCTCTTCTCTATAGTTTCCGGTGTGGGCCCGCACCCAGGACCACGGCAGGCAGAGGATGCATTCCATACATCCTTTGGGGCTGAGAACCCGCATCTATCTCCTTCTTGCAGCCCTCGTCGGGATCACCCTGTGCGGCGGCGGCGTGATCTTCTGGTACACCTACCGCATGGAGAGGCTCCTGGGCTCGATCACCGGAAGCGACCTGGCTCTTTTCCGCACCGCCGACGACCTTGAGTCAAGCCTGATCCAGCAGAAAGGGTTCGTCTCGTACTACTTCATGGACCGGGACCCCAGGTGGCTGGTGGAACTCGCCGAATACAGGAAGGATTTCAGAGAACTCCTGGCGTCGGCCCGCAAGCAGGCCGGCTGCGAAGAGGATCTGCAGCTTCTCGACAAGATCGAGGCCGAGTTCGAAAGATACGCGGCCAACAAGGACCGGGTGGTCGAACTCTATGACCGGGGCGAGAACGAGGCCGGTGTCGGTCTGCATCGGCAGACCCGCGAGGAGTTTGCGAAGCTCATTGCGCTCGCCGAGCAGTTCAAGGATCTTTACCAGCAGAGGGTGTGGCACAAGAAGGAACAAAGCCTTGCAGAGGCGGGCCGGCTCCGCCTGGTGGCGGCCTCGGCCGTGGGGATTTCGCTCGTGCTGTTCACGCTTCTGGCGTCGGTCCTGGCTTTCCAGGTCCTCGAGCCCATCCGGAGGCTCGCCCTGGAAGCCGGCCGGGGCCGCAACCCCGGTGAGCCGGCCAACGAGGTGGCCGCCCTGAGCCGACGGGTCAAGGGGCTCATCGAAGACCGCAATCTCACGCTCACCGAGCTCGAGCGCAGCCGCGAGCGGCTGCTCCAGTCCGAAAAGATGGCCCTGGTCGGCAAGCTCGCAGCCGAGGTGGCTCACACCATCCGCAACCCCTTGACCTCCATCAAGATGCGGCTTTTCTCCCTCGAGAGGTCCCTGAACTTGTCACCGGCCAGGCGCGAGGATCTGGACGTGATCTCCCAGGAGATGCGGCACCTCGACAACATCGTGAAGAATTTCCTCGAGTTCGCCCGGCCGCCCAAGCTCAAGATGCAGGTCTGCAACGTGTCGGAGATCGTGGACATGAGCGTCCAGCTCCTGGAAAAGAGATTCGAGCACCAGGGGATCCGGCTGGAGCGCAGGCGCGGAGTCTGGCTCCCCAACGTGTACGCCGACCCGGACGCGATCAAGGAAGTGCTGGTCAATCTGCTGCTCAACGCCTGCGATGCCATGAAGGAAGGCGGATCGATCGCCATCTCGGAAGAGGAAGGGACTGCGGAGCGAATGGGCAGGGTCGTTCTGGTCCGGGTGAGCGATACCGGGCCCGGAATTCCCATGCACCTCTGGGAAAAGGTCTGGGAGCCCTTTTTCAGCACCAAGGAGGACGGCACCGGCCTGGGCCTTGCCATCGCCCTGCGGACCGTGGAAGAGCACGGGGGACGCCTCGAACTGAGGCCGCCGGAGGGCCGGGGCGCCACGTTCGTCATGACCCTTCCGGTGCATACGGAGGAATCGTGAGCTCCATACTCATCGTGGACGACGACGACCAGCTCCGGCAGAGCTTCCAGAAGCTCCTGGCCGAGGAAGGCTACGACGTGCGGACCGCGGCCTCGGGCGAGGCCGCTCTGGAGGCGGTACGGCAGGCGGTGCCGGATCTCGTGATCATGGATGTGCGCATGCCCGGCATGAGCGGCCTCGACGCGTTTCAAGCCATGCGGGAGATCGAGCCCAAGCTGCCGGTCATCATCATGACCGCCTTCGGAACCACGGAAACCGCCATCGAGGCAACCAAGAGGGGTGCCTTCGACTACATCCTCAAGCCCTTTGAAATCCCGGAGATTCTGCGCCAGATCGAGCAGGCTCTCGAGGCCGGCCGGTTCATGCGCTCCCGGGTCGAGATGGACGTCAAGCCCGAGTCGGCGGTCCCGGACGCCCTCATCGGCCGGAGCGAGGCCATGCAGCAGGTGTACAAGGCCATCGGCCGGGTTGCGCCCACGGACGCGACCGTGCTCATCCGAGGCGAGTCCGGAACGGGCAAGGAACTCGTGGCACGGGCCATCTATCACCACAGCCTTCGGGTCCACAAACCCTTCCTCGTGATCAACTGCGTGGCCATTCCGGAAACGCTTCTCGAAAGCGAGCTTTTCGGCTACGAGAAAGGAGCCTTCACCGGCGCCACCACGCGCCGGGTCGGCAAGATCGAGCAGGCCAACGGCGGGACCGTGTTCCTGGACGAAAGCGGGGACATGCCGTTCAACATCCAGGCCAAGATCCTGCGGCTCCTCCAGGAAAAGAGCATCGAGAGGCTCGGTGGCCGGGAGCCGATCCCCGTGGACGTGCGCATCATCGCCGCGACCAACCGGGACCTCGAGGCCTCTCTGGCGGCAGGCCATTTCCGGGAGGACCTCTACTACCGCCTGAAAGTCGTCACCATCGAGCTGCCGCCCCTGCGGGAACGCAAGGGCGATGCGGCCCTCTTGTGCGACTACTTCCTGGCGCGATTCGCCTCGGAGATGGGCCTCGACAACCCGGGCATTACCCCGGAGGCCAGGGCCATGATCGAAAGCAACCCCTGGCCGGGCAACGTCCGCGAGCTGGCCAACACCCTTCAGAAGGCCCTGATCTTCAGCCGAGGCTACCCGATACGGCCCGAGGACATCTCCAAGGCCGTGCTCGGCACGAGCGCTCACGGACAGGCAAACAACGAAAGCGCGGACAAAATCCTCAGGCAGTGGGTCCGCGAAAACCTTGCGGCCGGCGTCCGCCAGGACATCTTCGCCTTCTTCATGGATCGCCTCACCCGGATCCTGATCTCGGAAGCCCTTGACCTGACCAGGGGGAACCGCTCCAAGGCCGCCAAGATCCTGGGCATTTCGCGGCCCACCCTCCATGACAAGATGGAAAAATGCGGCCTGACGGAATCCGGGGACCAGGACCAGGCCTGAGAGTCGTCCGTTCGGGGTCGTCCGCCGGCAGAGGGCGGAATCCACGAGCCGCCTGCAACCCGAGAGCCCTCCTCTTCGAAGGGCTGGCAGGCGCCTGAGCCCCTGAAACGTTCGACCGATTCCTCTCCGAACGTCCGCTTCTCTTACACCTTGTAAAGTTCTCCGGCAGCTCGCAGCGCGGACCGGAGTCCGGCCCGTCCGGCTCACCCTTGTAACCTGCGCTTTCTTTTGCTGTTGGCCCCGGGACTTTTCGCTTGCCGCCGCTGGCACGGCGATTGCGTCAAGCCCTTCGATGGCCAGACCAGGAGCACCCATGGCCACACCCGACTCGCCGCCCCCAAAGTCTTCCGGAAGAGATTCGGCCCAGGCGCCG
>FWPU01000539.1_pt1 | contig 24730 bp, 31 predicted proteins | sample 2228361 | NCBI WGS metagenome assembly FWPU01 (sample SAMEA103939777, study PRJEB20133) | metagenome | reverse complement strand
CTTGTCGACGCAGGCGTCGGTGTCGAACGGGATCGAGCCGGCCTGGACGACGGCGGCGCGGAGGGTCTTGGTGGGGGATGAGGGCATGGCGTTCTCCGGTCGAAGGGCAAGATCATTCCGCGAAATGTTGGCGAACCGCTCGCGCCGGCGCGGCGCGTCTATTGAACTCGCGGAGCACGGCTACTTCGCCGCGGCGCCGCTGCAAGCCTTGGCTAGCCCGGTCAGGGCGCGTGCCGCTTGCGCGCGCCGCAGCGCCGCGTCAACACCTTCGCTTCGCGGTCGAACGCGAGGTAGCGTGCCAGCGCGTCGTTGACGGCCTCGGAAGTCGGGAACGCCTTGCTGATCTCCGGGCGCAGCACGACGACGTTGCTCCCCTGAGTGAAGCGCTTGTAGTACTTGCCGCGCACGCCGCGGCCAAGCTGTTCGCGCTTCAGTTCGGGGATGTCCAGATCATCCGATTTCGTAGATGCCTTTGCCATAGCGCGTTGCCCTTCGGGCGCTGACGATGCGAACGATCGCCGTGCAGCCGCATCGACGGATCATGCGGCGACCTCGACGTACTCGACGCGACTTGCAGGCGCCGGAATAGCGAGCCCGTCCCGTCGCAGTCCCTCGAGATGAAACTCGATCGCCTCGCGAATCGGGGTCTCGCACTCTCAGATGGTCGCGCCGGTCGCCACGCACCCGGGAAGGTCGGGCGCGTAAGCCGAGTAGTTGCCGTCCGCCTTCTCGATCACGATCGCGTAACGCATCCGTCCCTGGCTCGGGCGGTTGACGCTGGGACGATAGCTACCCTTGTCCCGTAGGGCGAGAAGCGAGCGAAGCGCTGGTCCTCGCGCGCCGTCCGGCAACTGTTCTGCGCCTCGCACTAAGCGTCGGGAGTGCCTTGACCTCGCTACCAACCTTCTTCTCAGCCGTGCGCAGGTCATACAGCGCCTGAAGGTTGAGCCAGAACTGCGGACTGCTCCCGAAAAAGTGGCCGAGCCGCAGCGCAGTGTCGCCGGTGACGGCGCGCCGCCCGTTCAGGATCGCCGTGATTCGGTTCGTTGGCACGCCAAGATGCCGGCTCAGTTCCGCTGCGCTGATCTCGAGTGCCTCGAGCTGCTCCGCGAGGTGCTCGCCCGGATGGATCGCGCTGCGTCCCATATGTTTGACCTCTCAGTCGTAGTCGACAATCTCGACGTTCGTCGGTCCCGGCGACTTATCGGGCCACTCGAAACAGATCCGCCATTGATCGTTGATCCGGATGCTGTACTGTCCCTTCCGGTCGCCCTTCACCGCCTCCAGCCGGTTGCCAGGCAGGTCGAAGTCGCGCAAGCCCGTTGCTGTGTCGAGTTGGTCGAGCTTCATTTCCGCCTTACGGCCGATGCCGTCGAACGCCTTGACCCGCTTCCCTTGCGCGAAGTCGCGCGTCCGCTTGTCCCGGAAGCTGACGATCATGCGGCCCGAGCCTGCCGAAAGTTACGCCATACGTCAGGCGTAACGCGCAGGCGAATCGGGCCCTGTCATTTGACCCCGGCCCCGACCTTGGTGACACTGCCGCGCTTCCCGACGAAAATCCCCGCTGACGCAGCCCGAACACGACTGCCAAGAAGGAGGAGACCACCATGCGCGCCCGCCCCACCCCCGCCGCTACACAGGACTGAAACTCTTCGCCGCCGCCCTGCTCGCCGGCGCACTCGCGCTCGCCGGCAAGCGCGACGACACGATCCGGTTCGCCCACGACCAGGCGCCGGAGAGCGTGGATCCGTTCTTCAGCAACGTGCGCATCGGCGTGATCATCGGCGCCAACGTGTGAGACACGCTGATCTACCGCGACCCGAACACCAACGAGTACAAGGACCTGCTCGCCAAGAGCTGGAAGCAGGTCGACGACCGCACGATCGAGTTCGATCTGCGCGAGGGCGTGCGCTTCCACAACGGCGAGGAGTTCGACGCCGACTCGGTCGTGTTCACGCTGAACTTCGTCGCCGATCCGGCGAACAAGGTCACCACACAGGCCAACGTCAACTGGATCGAGAAGGCGACCAAGCTCGGCAAGTACAAAGTGCGGCTGACGACCAAGCAGGTGTTCCCGGCGGCGATCGAGTACCTGGCCGGGCCGGTGGTGATCCATCCGGCCAAGTACTACGCCGAGGTCGGGCCCAAGGCCCAGAACGCCAAGCCGGTCGGCTCCGGTCCCTATCGCGTCGCCAACTACGTGCCGGGCAAGTCGATCACGCTCGAGCGCAATCCGAACTACTTCAAGGATTCGCCGAAGGGCATGGCGAAGATCGCCAAGGTCGAGATCCGCTTCATCCCGGACCGGCAGACGCAGATGGCCGAGATGCTGGTCGGGCGGCGCCGACCTGATCATGCACGTGCCGAAGGACCAGGCCGACCAGGCGGCGAAGGTGCCGCACCTGCAGGTGGTGAGCGGCGAAACGATGCGCATCGCGTTCATGCAGTTGAACACGCTCGACACCACGCCGACCGCCGCGCTGAAGGACATCCGCGTGCGCAAGGCGATCCTGCACGCGATCGACCGCGAATCGATCGTCAAGAACATCGTCGGTACCGGCTCGCGCGTGCTGCACACGCAGTGCTTCCCGTCGCAGTTCGGCTGCACCGACCAGGGCGCGGCGCGCTACGCGTACGACCCGGCGCTGGCGAAGAAGCTGCTCGCCGAGGCGGGCTTTCCGAACGGCTTCGAGACGGAGATCTTCGCGTACCGCGAGCGCAACCAGACCGAGGCGATCATCAACTACCTGCAGCAGGTCGGCATCAAGGCCAAGCCCAACTTCTCGCAGTACGCGGCGACGCGCGACGCGATCCGCGCCGGCACGGCGTCGCCGACGCACCAGACCTGGGGCTCGTTCTCGGTCAACGACGTGTCGGCGTCGATTCCGGTGTGGTTCGGCGGCGAGGCCGACGACATCACGCGCGACAAGGAGGCGCAGGAGCTGCTGAAGCACGGCAACAACTCGGTCGACCCGAAGGTGCGCCAGCAGGCGTACCAGCAGGCGCTCAAGCGCATCGCCGACAACGCGTGGTCGGTGCCGCTGTGGTCGCTGCCGGTGTACTACGTGGCGTCGAAGGAGCAGAACTTCACCGCGTATCCGGACGAGATGGTGCGGCTGTGGGAGATGAGCTGGAAGTGAGAGGGCCAGTGCGGTAAGCGGCGCGCAGGAAGGCGCGGCGATGGGCGGCCACATCCTCAAGCGGCTGGGGCTGGCGGTGCTCGTCGCGCTGGCGGTGTCGATGATCGCCTTCCTGCTGCTGCGGCTGTCGGGCGATCCGGCGATCGCGATCGCGGGCGAAGGCGCGCGCTCCGAGGACATCGAGCTGATCCGAAAACGTACGGCTTCGACCGCCCGCTGCCGGTGCAATACGTCGAGTGGCTCGGCAAGACGCTGCGCGGCGACTTCGGCGAGTCGATCTACTTCAAGCAGCCCGCCGCGCCGCTGATCTTCGCCAAGCTCGCGACGACGATGGTGCTGGGGCTGCTGTCGCTGGCGTTTGCGCTGGCGATCTCGATTCCGCTCGGCGTGCTGGCTGCGATCTACCGCAACGGCTGGATCGACCGGCTGTGCCTGGCGCTCGCGGTGCTCGGGCAGGCGCTGCCGAACTTCTTCTTCGCGCTGCTGCTGATCATGGTGTTCTCGATCACGCTGCGCGCGCTGCCGGTGTCGGGCAGCGACACCTGGCAGCACTTCGTGATGCCGACGATCGCTCTCGGCTACTACGCGGCGCCGGCGTTCATGCGGCTGATCCGCGCCGGCATGATCGAGGTGCTCGAGGCCGACTACATCCGCACCGCGCGCGAAGGGACTGCCGGCGAACAAGGTGATCTTCAAGCACGCGCTGAGGAATGCCGTCGTGCCGGTGGTGGCGCTCGCCGCCGTGCAACTGGGCTTCCTGATCGGCGGCTCGGTCGTGATCGAGACGATCTTCGCGCTCGACGGGCTCGGCTACCTCGCCTACCGGAGCATCACCTACAAGGACTTCCCGGTGATGCAGAACATCGTGCTGCTGCTCTCCGTCATCTACGTCGTGCTTACGCTCGCGTCCGACGTGGCGAACGCGTGGCTCGATCCGCGCATCCGGGTGGGCTGACCCGATGTCGAGCAGTCTGACGACCGAAGCCGCGGCTGCCGCGCTCGAGCCCGGCGGCACGGTCGTCGCCGCGCCGGGCCTCGCGCGGCGCGTGTGGAAGAACAACGCGGTCGTGGTCGGCGGCGCGCTGCTCGCCGCGATCGTTTTCGTCGCGCTCGCCGCGCCGTGGATCTCGCCGTACGACCCCTACGCGCAGGACCTCGCCAACCGCAACGTGCCGCCGTTCTGGTACGACGGCGGCTCGTGGCTGCACCCGCTCGGCACCGATCCGCTCGGGCGCGATTACCTGTCGCGGCTGTTCTACGGCGCGCGCATTTCGCTGCTGATCGGCGTGTCGGTGGCGATCATTTCGGGGCTGATCGGCACGACGATGGGCATGCTCGCCGGCTACTTCGGCGGCAAGACCGACATGCTGGTGAGCTTCATGGTCACGACGCGGCTCGCGATGCCGGTGATCCTGGTCGCGCTCGCGACCGTGGCGCTGGTCGGCGGCGCGCTGTGGGTCGTGATCCTCGTGCTGGGACTGCTGAAGTGGGACCGCTTCGCGGTGGTGATGAGTAGCGCCACGCAGCAGGTGCGCTCGCTCGACTACGTCGCCGCCGCGCAGGTGGCCGGCGCTTCCACCGCGCGCGTGCTGCTCGGCGTGGTGCTGCCCAACGTCGCGCCGCACCTGATCGTCGTCGCCACGCTGGAGGCGGCGAGCGCGATCCTGCTCGAAGCGGTGCTGTCTTTCCTCGGCCTCGGCGTGCAGCCGCCGCTGCCGTCGTGGGGGCTGATGATCTCCGAGGCGAAGTCGTACATGTTCTTCTCGTTCTGGCTGATCGCGCTGCCGGGCGCGGCGCTGGCCACACTGATCTTCGCGATCAATCTCGCCGGCGACGGCCTGCGCGACCTGCTCGCGCCGGAGGGGCGGGTGTGAGCGCGGTGCTCAAGCCCGAGCCCGCCAGCGCGGTCCTCGAAGTCGAGGCGCTGAGTGTGGACATCGCCACGCCGCGCGGGCCGCTGCGCGCGGTGCGCGACGTGTCGTTTGCGGTCGCACGCGGCGAGACGCTGTGCATCGTCGGCGAGTCGGGGTGCGGCAAGTCGATCACCTCGCTCGCGGTGATGAGCCTGCTGCCGGCGGCGGCCAAGCGTCGCGCGAAGAAGCTGTCGTTGCTGGGCGAGGATCTGCTGGCCGCTACACCGAAGCGCGTCAACGCGCTGCGCGGCAACCGCATGGCGATGATCTTCCAGGAGCCGATGACCGCGCTGAACCCCGCGTACACGATCGGCAACCAGTTGATGGAGAGCGATCTCGTCCATCGCGGCGGCGGCGAGGCCAAGGCGCGCGAGCGCGCGATCGAGCTGCTCGGCAAGGTCGGCATCGCCTCCGCCGCCGAACGCATGGGCCAGTATCCGCACCAGCTCTCGGGCGGGCTGCGCCAGCGCGTGATGATCGCGATGGCTTTGATGTGCGGCCCGGAGCTGCTGATCGCCGACGAGCCGAGCACCGCGCTCGATGTGCCGATCCAGGCGCAGATCCCGCGGCTGCTCGCCGACCTGCAGAAGGATCTGGGCATCGCGATGGTGCTGATCACGCACGATCTGGGCGTGGTCGCGCGCATCGCGCACCGCGTGGCGGTGATGTACGCCGGCGAGATCGTCGAGGAAGGTACGGCCGAGCGCATCTTCGCGTCGCCACGCCATCCGTACACGCGCGGGCTGCTGTCGTGCATTCCGGTGCCGGGGCGCACCGCGCGCGGCGCCCGGCTCGGCACGATCGCGGGCGTGGTGCCTTCGCTCGTCGGCGATATCCGCGGCTGCAGCTTCCGCGAGCGCTGCGCCTACGCACGCGCCGAGTGCGAAGCCGCCGTGCCGGTACAAAGCGAAGGCGCGCATCGCTGGCGCTGCCTCCACCGCGAGCTGCCGTCATGAGCGCCACGCCGCTGATGCAGGCACACGGCGTGACGCGCACGTTCACGCTCGGCGCGACGTTCTTCCGCAAGGGCCGCACGCTGCACGCGGTCAACGGCGTGGACCTCGAGATCCGCCGCGGCGACGTGCTCGGCATCGTCGGCGAGTCCGGCTGCGGCAAGTCGACGCTCGCGCGCATGCTGCTGGGGCTGCTCGCGCCGACCAGCGGCCGCATCGCGTTCGACGGGCAGGACATCACGGCGCTCGGCCGCAGGGCGGCGGCACGGCGCGTGCAGCCGGTGTTCCAGGATCCGTACTCGTCGCTCAACCCGCGCCGAGGCATCGCGTCGATCGTCGCGCTGCCGCTCGAGGTGCACGGCATCGGCACCGCGTCCGAGCGGCGCACGAAAGCGATCGAGATGCTCGAGCGCGTGGGGCTGCCGGCGCGCTACGCGGACAACACGCCCGGGCAGCTTTCCGGCGGGCAGCGCCAGCGCGTCGCGATCGCGCGCGCGCTGGTGATGCGACCCGAGATCGTGATCTGCGACGAGCCGACCTCCGCGCTCGACGTCTCGGTGCAGGCGCAGATCCTGAGCCTGCTGATGGACCTGCGACGCGAGTTCGGACTGACGTACGTGTTCATCAGCCACAACCTGGCGGTCGTCGAGCACATCGCCACGCAGGTCGCGGTTGTGTATCTCAGCCGCGTCGTCGAGCAGGCCGACACCGAGACGCTCTTCCGCGCGCCGAAGCACCCGTACACGCGGGCGCTGCTCGCCTCGGTGCTGACGCCCGAGCCGGGGCTCGGCGTGCCCGACATCGGGCTCGGGCTCGCGTTTTCCGATCCGCTGAATCCGCCCCCGGGCTGCGCGTTTCATCCGCGCTGCCTGCAGCGGATGAGCCATTGCAGCGGAGTCGCGCCGGCGCTCGTGCAGCAGCCGGGCGGCGCGGTGGCATGTCATCTGTATCCGGCGGAGCAGGCGCGTGGGGTGTGAGGTCGCCGATGCTCCGCGCCTGTTCGACCGACGTCGCGCTAAAGAGCGTGCCGCAGTAGACTGCAAAGCGTCGTTTGTTTGGAGCAACACCGTGTCGGACGTCGTTGCTGAAATCGAGGCGAAGATTCGGTCGCTGAGCGCTGAGGAAAGAACCGATCTGATTCGCGCGCTGATCGGCGAGCTTGACGGTCCGCCCGACCTCGGTGTCGAGGAAGCCTGGATCGAAGAAGCTCGTCGCAGGCAGCGCGAGCTTGCCAGCGGCGCTGTGAAAGGCGTTCCCGGCGAGCAGGTCTTCGAGAATCTCCGCCAGCGCCTCAAGCGATGAAGCTCGAGTTCCGTCCCGAAGCGGAGACGGTCGAGCTGGCCCATGGTTTCGCGCCGTACCCTTTCACGGTACATTTGTACCGAAAACCGGTTCGACGATGCCGCTCTCCATCTCCGACGCCCTCTTCGGCAAGACACAACAGGCCGTGCTCGGCCTGCTGTTCGGCCAGCCCGAGCGCAGCTTCTACTTGCGGGAGCTGGTTGCCGCGTCGGGCGGCGGCATCAGTCAGGTGCAGACGGAGCTCGCGCGCCTCACCGAGGCCGGACTCGTGGTGCGCGAACCGCGCGGACGGCAGGTGTGGTTCCGGGCCAATCCCGACAGCCCCGTCTTTGGCGAACTGAAGTCGCTGATCTCGAAGACAGCCGGCATCGCGGACGTGTTGCGGGCGGAACTGGAGCCGTTTGCACGGCAGATCCAGGCTGCGTTCGTCTACGGGTCCGTCGCGCGTGGCGAACACGACGCGGCGAGCGACATCGACGTCCTCGTCATCGGAAAGCTGCGGCCTGCCGCGCTCGCACCCGCGAAGCTCGCGCTGGGCGCAAGACTCGGCAGGCCCGTGCAGTTCGCGGTGCTTTCGCCCGTCGAGTGGAAGAAGCGGCTCGCCGAGCGCGATCATTTCACCATGAACATAATGCGGCAGCCGAAGATATGGCTGGTCGGTTCGGACACCGCCCTTGCCCCTGCAAATGTCCAGGGAACTCGAAAGCCTCCTCGCCATACGGCAGCTCAAGGCTGAGCCGGCGTCGGAGGCCGAGGTCGCGACGCTCTTGCAGCGTGCGGAGGCCCTGCTCACCGATGCGGGCAACGCGGCGCTGGCGCCCGCGAGCCGCTTCAACCTCGCATACGACGCCGCGTTCGCGCTCGCGACGGCTGCGCTTCGCCTGCGCGGCTACCGACCGGACGAGGGGCGCGGCCATCGCGCGATCGTGTTCCAGTCGTTGCCGCATACGGTCGGCGCGCCGCTGGAGTTGTGGTCTGCACTCGCCGCCGCGCACGATCGCCGCAACGCGCTCGCCTACCACGCCGCGGTGTCACCGTCGCAGGCCGAAGTCGCCGATCTGCTCGCGCAAGCCCGCGCGCTCGACCGGCTCGTACGCAAGGCCTCCGGTCCTCAACGCTGAACAAGCTCGCAAGAGCACCAACCGACATGAACGACCATGACCCGCACCGCTGCCATCTCCCGCGCCCGGCGGCAGTTCGACTCGGGCGAGTTCCGCGCGATCCTCGCGCGACGCATCTCCATTCCGACCGAAAGCCAGAACCCCGAGCGCGCGCCGGCGGCCATCACTCGGGCAACTGGGGCGGCCTGATTTCAAACCCGGGCATCCAGCTCGCGCACGCGATCGCGAGCATCGTCGGGCCGACCGGACAGATTCGCGTGCCCGAGTGGGTACCGAAGGAACTTCCGGCGTCGGTGCGGCGCGCGCTCGCCGATTGCGAAGTCGACGGCGGCGCCGACGGCCCGACGATCGAGCCGTGGTGGGGCGAGCCGGGGCTGACGCCCGCAGAGCGCGTGTTCGGCTGGTGCTCGTTCGAAGTGCTCGCGTCCAAGACGGGCAATCCCGAGACGCCGGTCAACGCGATCCCGCCGCGCGCGTGGGCGCGCTGCCAGCTTCGCTTCGTGGTCGGCATCGACGAGCGCCAGATCCTGCCGGCGCTGCGCCGCCATCTCGACCGCCAGGGCTTTCCGATGGTGAGAATCGAAGCGACGCGCGAGGAGATGTTCCATGCCACCCGCATCGACCCCGACGATCCGTGGGTGCAATGGGCGATGGATTCGATCGCACGCACGTCCGGCAAGAAGCCGGCGCTGCTGCCGAACCTCGGCGGCTCGCTGCCGAACGACATCTTCACCGACGTGCTCGGCCTGCGCACGGTGTGGGTGCCGCATTCGTACCCGGGCTGCTCGCAGCACGCGCCGAACGAACACCTGCCGCCCGAGGTGCTGCGCGAAGGGCTGGCGGTGATGACCGGGCTGTACTGGGATCTCGGTGCGGGCACTACGCCGAAGCACGCGCATTGATCGCAAGTAGCCGTGACGTCTTGGCGAAGGCCGGGATCCAATTCCGCAGTCACCGGGGCCCCGGCCTTCGCCGGGGCGACCAATGAAATGAATCCCCGCTACACCACGCACTGCAAGCTCACCGACCTGCTCGACGCCGCCGACGAGCTGCGCGCCACGCGCCATCGACTGCATCGCAATCCCGAGCTGTCGTTCCGCGAATCAGCGACGGCCGAGCTCGTCGCGACGCGGCTCGAGCGCTGGGGCTGGACCGTCACGCGCAACGTCGGCGGCCACGGCGTGGTCGGCACGCTGAAAGTCGGCGCCGGCAAACGCAGCGTGGCGATCCGCGCCGACATGGATGCGCTGCCGATCATCGAGGAAAGCGGCAAGCCGTGGGCGAGCTGCGTGCCCGGCGTGATGCACGCGTGCGGCCACGACGGCCACACGACGATGCTGCTCGGCGCCGCGCAGCAGCTCGCGAAGACGCGCAACTTCCCGGGCACCGTGCACCTCGTGTTCCAGCCCGCCGAAGAAGCGGGCAAGGACAGCGGCGCGCAGCAGATGATCGCGGATGGCCTGTTCGAGCGCTTCCCGTGCGACGCGATCTTCGGCATGCACAACCATCCGGGTCTGCCGACGGGCACGTTCCTGTTCGGCGCGGGGCCGTTCATGTCGGCCTCCGACACCGCGAAGATCACGATCCGCGGCCGCGGCGGCCACGCCGCGCGCCCGCATCTGGCGGTCGATCCGGTCGTGATCGCCGGCAGCCTGATCATGGCGCTGCAGACGGTCGTGTCGCGCAACATCGACCCCACGCAGACGGCGATCGTCACGATCGGCACCGTGCACGCCGGCACCGCGGCCAACGTGATCCCCGAGTCGGCCACGCTCGAGCTGTCGATCCGCTCGTTCGACGAAGGCGTGCGCGCGAAGCTCGAGCAGCGCATCGGCGAACTCGTCCACGCGCAGGTGATGAGCTACGGCGGAGCCGTGCAGATCGAATACGAGCGCGGCTATCCGGTCGTCGTCAACAGCGCGGCCGAAACCGACTTCGCGCGGCAGGTCGCCGAGGAACTGGTGGGCCCGCAGCGCGTCGTGTTCCCGTTCGGGCCGGTCACGGGCAGCGAGGACTTCGCGTACTACCTGCAGCGCAAGCCCGGCTGCTTCCTGCGCCTGGGCAATGGCGAGGCGAGCCCGATGCAGCACAACGACTTCGACGACGCGAATCTCACGGTCGGCGCAGCGTACTGGACGCGGTTGGTCGAGCGGTTTCTCGGGCAAGACCGCACAGAGACGCAGGGCTAAGCGCAACGCGCGACGGCGGCCCGCGAGGGGCCGCGCACGCGCGTCGCGAAGAACAGGTAGCGGTTGAGGCTGAAGAAGTAGTCGTCGCGCGCGCGCAGTTCGCGCGCCCACGCGCCGATCTCGGCGTCGTCCGCGCCGCGGCTCACGACGAAGGACGCGATCAGATCGATCAGCCGGTTGCTGTAGGTGTCGGGGTCGAACGCGGCGTTGAGCAGCGGCACCAGGCGCACGCACACGCGCTCGAAGCCGGCGCGCTCCAGCCGCGGGCCGAGCGTGCGCGGCAGGTGCGGATCGGCAGCGTGCTCGTCCCACCGCGCGAGCACGCGCGCCATGCGCGCGGCATCGCCGCTCGCCCAGACGAGCGAGTCCCAGTCGGTGTCGATCGCGAGCAGTTGCCCGCCCGGCCGCAGCACGCGCGCGAACTCCGCGAGCGCCGCGTCGACGTTCGGCAGGTACTCGAGCACCTGCGTGCAGACGATCGTGTCGAACGACGCATCGGCGAACGGCAGCCGCGCCGCGTCGGCCTGGACGAAGCGCAGCCACGGCAGCGCGGCGAAGTGCATGCGGGCATAGGCGAGCAGCGGTGCGCTGATGTCGACGCCGAGCACCTGCCCCGCGGCGCCGACGCGTTCGGCGATCGCCGCGGCCAGCAGACCGGGGCCCGAACCGACGTCGAGCACGCGGTCGCCCGGATTGGGCACCAGCGCGCGCAGCACGGCCGCGCGCTGCGCAACCATGTCGGGCGTCAGATCGATGGCGATGAGTTGCGCCGCCGCGTCCGCGTCGTCGTGCAGCGTCGTGGCCATGGTCGACGCTCCCGCAGCTTACGGGCCGGCCGGTTGCGGCCGCGCGGCCATCGGTGCCACCGCGGGCGCCGACGCGCCGCCCTGCGGCGTGAACGCGTCGGAAAAGCACTGCGTTTCGTCGAGCCCGTGCGCGATGAAGTCGGGCACCGCCGCCGCGACCATGTTCAGCGAGCCGCACGCGTAGACGCTGTGGCCCGACAGATCGGGGAAGTCGGCGAGGATCGCCTCGTGCACGAAGCCCGTGCGGCCGGTCCATTCGTCGTCCGGCCCCGGCTCCGACAGCACCGGTACGAAGTGATAGTTCGGATGCTCGCGCGCCCAGCGCTGCGGCAGCTCGAACAGATAGAAGTCGCGCCGCTTGCGCACGCCCCAGTACAGGTACAGCGGCCGCGTGATGCCCATGCGGAACGCCTGCTCGAGCAGGCTCTTCACCGGCGCGAAGCCGGTGGCGCCGGCCACGAAGATCAGCGGCCGCTCGCTCGGCTCGCGCAGCACGAACTCGCCGAGCGGCCCTTCGAAGCGCACCTTGTCGCCGACCTTCATCGACTCGAACACGCGCGCGGTGAAGCGGCCGCCGGGCACGCGGCGCACGTGCAGCTCGATGCGATCGGTCGCGCCCGACGGTGCGGTGAACGAGTAGCTGCGGCGCGCGCCGTCTTCGAGCAGGATGTTCACGTATTGGCCCGCCTCGTACTCGATCGTCTGCCCCGCCGGCAGCGCGAGTTCCAGCAGGACCACGTCGGGCGCGAGCCGCTCAATGCGCGCGACCTTCGCTTCGTACACCGGCACCGCGCTTTCGCGCAGCGCCGCGCCTTCCTCCAATTCGATCTCGACGTCCGACAGCGCGCAGGCGCAGCACAGCAGCACTTGGCCGCGCGCGCGCGCCTCGTCGGGCAGCGCCGCCTTCTGGTAGACGCCGGCATCGATTTCGCCCGCGAGCACGGTCGCGCGGCACACGCCGCAGCCGCCCGAGCGGCATTCGAACGGCAACGCGACCCGCGCGCGCAGCCCGGCGTCGAGCAGCGTTTCGCCGGCCCGCACGAGCACGCTGCGGGGGCCCGGGTGCACGGTCATCTTCCACGCGCGCGCCGTGCCATGACGGACCGGCGGCAGCCACGGCAGCAGCACGGCGAGCAGCGTGCCGCCGCCCGCCAGCGCCCACAGCGCGAGCGCCGCGCCCTCGGTGACGAGCGGATACGCGATCAGATAGAAGCTGTCGAGTGCGATCGTCGCGGGCAGCGTGGCGAAGTCGGCCGGGCCCTGGCTGACCGCCGGCTTGACCGCGGACAGCACCAGCAGCATCGCGAGCAGGCCGAGCGCGAGCGGCTTCGGCGGACTCGTGCGTGCGCGCGGCACGCGCTGCGTGTGGATCCACAGCGCGGCGAGCACCGCGAGCGGAATGCCGATGTGCAGGAACGAAAGCAGCGAGAAGAAGCGGTCGGTGATCGCTTCCGGCAGGACGAAGTTGCGCACCAGCGTGCCGCGGAACACCGGCAGCGCGTCGAACCATTCGGCGGTGGTCACGACCACGTACTGCGCCAGCCGGTCCCAAGGCAGCATGTAGCCGTTGACGCCCGAGGCCATCGTCAGCCACAGCAGGATCACGCCGGTGATCCACGAGAAGGCGCGAAAGCCGCGATAGCGGTCGAAGACGAAATGGCGCGCGAGATGCAGCACCATCGTCAGCACCATCGCGTCGGACGCGTAACGGTGCAGGCTGCGCATCACGCCGCCCGCGTACCACTGCGTGTGCGTCAGCCGCTCGACCGACGCGTACGTCGTATCCACCCCGGTCTCGTAGAACGCGTACACGTAGAAGCCGCTGACGACCACCACCCAGAACATGAAGTAGCTGATCGCCCCCAGGTAGTACAGCGGATTGAGCGCTTCGCCGAAGACGCGGTTGAAGACCCGGTCGAGGACGAGGAATACGCGCTGTCCGGCAGCGTGAATGAGATTCAGCATCGGCCGACCATAGCAATGCGCGCGTGCGCGCTTCCTTGACTCGCATCAGATCGCGCGGCGCGCGTGACGCGCTACCTTGCGCCGCGTTGGGTTGCGCGCAGCACCCATCCAAGGAAGCGCATGAGTGGACTCGTCGCACTGAATCGGCCGGCGCGCCGGGCGCTGCGCGGCGCGGCCCTGTTCGCGGGCCTGTTCGGTGTCGCGACGATCCTGGCTGCGGGCCGCGAGCTTTTCGGAAGACCCGCCGGCGCCGATCCGGATGCAATCGTGCCCTTCGTCGTCTGGTTCAACTTCGCCTCCGGGTTCGTCGATGTCGCGGCCGCGTTCGGGCTTGCGTGCGCGCACCGCTGGTCGATCGCGCTCGCACTGGCGCTGGCGGTGGCCACCGCCGCGGTGTTCACGGCCTTCGGCCTGCACGTCGCCGCCGGCGGTTCCTTCCAGACGCGCACCGTGTACGCGCTCGGTTTGCGCACGAGCATGTGGGTCGCCGTGACGCTGATCGCGGCGTGGCTGCTTCGACCGCGACCGCACGCGTGAGGGCGCGCTCTACTCAGTCGCGTGCCGGCCGGGGTTGTCCGACTGGTCCGCTCGAACCTATGCTTTGACGCGCGCGGGGTTGCCGGGATCGCCTCGGTGCGCACCGTCGAACGCAAGGGCGAACCGTCCACGATCGCGTTTGAGGGCGCCGACCGAGTTGCCGCGCGTCCCGCGCGGCGGATAGAGCAGCGGGGGCGGCGGATGAACGAGCCAACCACGAAGGAAAGCGCACAGGCTGTCCCGACGGCCGAGGCGCTGGCCTGCGGCGCGCTGCGAACGATCCGTGCCGACTCGCCGGCGCGGGCACGCGCAACGACGGAACTGAAACTGCCCGAGGCGGCGTGCCGGCATTGCGCGATGTTCGCGCTGTGCCTGCCGGCGCACATGGGCGACGCCGATCTGAAGCTGCTCGAGCGCGTGGTCAAACGCAGGCGCATCATCCGCGCCGGCCAGTCGCTGTTCGGCGCCGGCGATCGTTTCCACTCCGTGTATGCGGTGAAGTCGGGGGCGGTCAAGTCCTTCCTGCCGGTCGACGGCAAGGTGCCGCTCGTGATCGGGTTTCACCTGCCGGGCGATCTGCTGGGGCTCGACGCGGTCGGCACCGGCTTCTACCAGTACGCGGCGCGCGCGCTGGAGACGACCAGCGTGTGCGAACTTCCATTCGATCAGCTCGAAGCGCTGGGCAGCGTCGTCACCGGCGTCCAGCGGCAGCTCGTGCGGCTGATGAGCGCGCAGATCCGGCGCGACATGCAGTTGCACCGGCTGCATTGCCGCACCAGCGCCGAAGCGAGGCTCGCGGCGTTTCTCGTCAACCTGTCGGCACACTACTCGCGCCGCGGTTTTGCAGCCGCCGAGTTCAGGCTGCCGATGTCCCGCAGCGACATCGGTTCGTACCTGGGGCTGACCAAGGAGACGGTCAGCCGTCTGTGCACGGAGTTCCGGCGCCGCGGGCTCGTTTCGTTCGCACGCAGACTGGTTCGCATCCGGGACCTGTTCGAACTCGAGCGTCTCGCAGGTCTGCCAGGCACCGCCAGTCGTTGACGTGGATCACCAAACGCGCGCGCTGCGGTTGTGCTGCGGCGCGGCGTTCCGGGATCTTTCGCGCGTCCTCGACGGGGCGGAGTGAATCGATGGGGATGAAACTCGGGACGATCGCGCTCGGGCCGACGGGCACGCGTGCGCTCGGCTTCACGGGCGCCAACCCGAGGCGGCTGAAACACGCATTCGGCACGGCGGCGTTGCTGGGTGTGGCGCCGTTGGCCCACGCGTTCGACCGGCCGCTGCTCGCGTTCGGCTGCGTCGGTGCTGCACTGCCGCTGCTCGCCGCCACTGCGTGCCATGACCGTCGCATCCGCGTTGCGGTCGAAGCGCTTCTCCTGGCCGGCACGCTCGCCGCGTTCGTCGCGACGAAAGCCGTCGCCGGCGCGTGGCCGTCACGCACCGCGCCGGCGGCCGCGGTCGCGCTGCTTGTCGCCGGCATGCTGGCCGTGGAAGCCGCGCGACGCGCCGTGCCGGCCCGGCGGTTTGCGACGATTCCGTTCTGGCTGCTCGCCGCGCTGCTCGCGGCGGCCGGCTACCTTCACATCGTCGCTCGCGGCTGGCTTGCGCTGATCGCCGGATCGGCGGCGGGCGGAGGCCCGGACGTCCTTGGCGTCCTGTCATCGACCGCGGCGCATGCGGGCTACACCCTGTCCGGCATGGCGCTCGTGTGCGGGCTGCTCGTGCGGTCGCTCTTTGCCGGCGCACCCGCCGGTGCCGCGCTCGTCGCGGCCGCCGATCGCTGGCGCCTGATCACCGCCGGCGCCGCCGCGCTCGCCGCCGTCCTGCACACGGCCTCTTGAGAGATTTCGCCCGTCCGCACGAATCGATCCGCCATGGACACCGCCCACGCCGCCCATCATGAAACCAGCCGCTGGCCGCTCGTCACGGGCGCCGGCGTCCTGCTCACCGCGCTGACCTTGCTCGCCGCGGCACAGTGGAAGCTGTCGCTCGCCACCGTGGTACTCGCCGGGGTCGCCGTGGCCTTTCTCGCCGTCGGCGTGGCCGGCTGGGCGCACGAATTCTTCACGGAGGGCAAGGAAGAGGGGCTCGGGCCGGTCGCGGTGGTGGCCTTCATCGTGTCCGAGGTGATCATCTTCGGAACGATGTTCGCGGCGTTCTGGGCGGCGCGCATCGGGCAGGCCGATCAGTGGGCAAGCTTCGTGCCGCCCGGGCTCGATCTTTCGCTCGCGTTCTGGCTGACGATCATCCTGTGGGCGTCGAGCGCGACCATCGTCGTGGCCGAGCGCGCGTTCGAGCGCGGCGAGCGCGCGCGCGCGCTGACATGGCTTGCCGCGACGTTCGTGCTGGGCGCGCTCTTCGTCGCGCTGCACATGAATGAATGGGCGCATCTGGCCGCCGCCGGCTTTCGCATCGGCGTCAACAGCTACGCATCGACTTTCTACGGGCTGACCGGCGTGCACACGTCGCACGTCATCGTCGGGCTGCTGATCCAGCTCGTGCTCTTCTGGGTCGTCGCGCGCGGCCTGATGACGCGCGAGCGCGCCACGCTGTTCCGCGGCACCAGTCTGTACTGGCACTTCGTCGACATCATGTGGCTGATGGTCGCCGCCAACGCCTATCTGATCGGGGGCGTCGTGTGAGACCGGTCGCCGCGTTCGCCGCGCTGGCCCTTGCGGCGGCCGGCGCCGCCGCCGAGGTTCGCACGCCGCTCGGTACCGACGGCGCGATCGACCCCGCCGCGCTGCGCATCGACGAAGCGCAGTATCTGGGCACGACGATCCCCGACATCGCGCTGCGCACGGACTCGGGCAGTCGATCCCTGCGCGATGCGCTGGGTGGCGAACCGGCGATCGTCGCGCTCGGCTACTTCGGCTGCCGGGGCGTGTGCCCGACCACGCTGCGCACGCTCGCCGACTCGTTGCGCGACGTGCGCCGGCCGCACCGAGTGTTCGTGCTGTCGTTCGACTCGCGCGACACCCCGCAGACGCTGGCCGCGGCGCGCGCGCAACTCGAGCCCCTGCCCGCCGGCTGGACCTTCGCGCTGCTGGCCGCGGAAGACGCCGCGCGGCTCGCCGCCGCGCTCGGCTATCGCTACTACTTCGTCGAGCGCGAGCGCGTCTTCGCTCACCCGAACGTGCTGGTGTTCGTCGCGGGCGACGGACGCGTGACGCGCTACCTGTACGGCCCGCAGCCGCGGCGACGCGACGTGGAACTGGCGCTCGCCGAATCCGCCGACGGCATCGCGCGCGCAGCCGACGTGGTGGCGGCGCTCACGCTGGCCTGTTTCACGTTCGACCCGACCCGCAGCCGCTACGTGCTGCACCCGCTGCTAGCGTTCGGCGGTGCCGGTCTCGGCGTCCTGGCGATCGCCGGGGTAGCCGCCATCGCGTGGCGGCCGAATCCGAAGGAAGGACATTCGGTATGAAGCGAAACCACGGATCGCAATCGTGGGCCGCGAGCGTCGCGCTCGCATCGGGCGCCGCCGCTGCGGCCGAGCCGCTCGCCGACCCCGCCGGCCAGTGGGACCACATGTTCGGCGTGTGGCTCGCGGTGGCGGTCGGCATCTACCTGATCGTGGCGCTGCCGATGCTGTACTTCCTGTGGCGCTATCGCTTCCGCCCGGGCACGAACGAATGCGGCGCGACCGAGGAAGCCGGACCCGGCATCGAAGTGCTGTGGACCGTGGTCCCGCTGATCATCGTGCTGTTCCTCGCCACGCAGAGCGTGGCGCTGTACGCCAAGCAGCGCAACGCGCCGCCTGGCGCCATCGACGTCAGGGTCGAAGCGATGATGTGGGCGTGGAACTTCGAGTATCCCAATGGCAAGCGGTCGACCGCCGAGCTGGTCGTTCCCGCGGGCAGGCCGGTGAAGCTGCGAATGACGTCGAAGGACGTGATCCATTCGCTCCACGTGCCGGCAGCCAAGGTGATGGAGGACGTCGTTCCGGGCCGCGTCACCGAGATGTGGTTCCAGATCAACCGGCCGGGCGAGTACCGCGGCTACTGCCGCGAGTACTGCGGCACGATGCACGCGTACATGCTGGCCACGATCAAGGCGCTGCCCGCCGACGAGTTCGAGCGCTGGCTGGCGGCCAAGTAGCCCGCGCCCGCGTCTATCCGCGACAGAGAGGATACCGACCATGCACGACACCGCCGCAGTCGCCCCGGCCTGGTACCGCGCCGGCCTGCGCGAATGGCTGTTCACCACCGACCACAAGAAGATCGCCGTCCTGTACGGCGTGACGTCGCTCGTGTTCTTCCTGGTCGCCGGCCTGATGGGGCTGGCGATCCGTCTGGAGCTGTCGGCGCCGGGGCTGCAGTTCGTCTCGCCCGACACCTACAACTATCTGCTGACCGGACACGGCGCGGTGATGCTGCTGTGGTGGGCGATCGCCTTCTGGGGCGCGTTCACCAACTTCCTGATCCCGATCATGATCGGCGCGCGCGATTGCGCGTTCCCGCGCCTGAACCAGCTTTCGTACTGGTTCTTCTTCACCGCCTCCGTGCTGGTGCTGCTGACCTTCATTCCGGGCAATCACATCCGCATGATGTGGACCGGGTACCCGCCGTTCTCCTTGCACGACAACGCGGGGCCGACCGCGATCTACGTGCTGATCATCGTCTTCGTCGCCGGCTCCACACTGGGCACGGGCGTGAACTTCATCACCACGGTGCTGCGCATGCGGGCGCCGGGCATCGGCTTCTGGAACATGAATCTGATCGTGCACGGACTGATCGCCTCGATCGTCGTGCAACTGGTGGGGGTGCCGTCGTTCGTCGGCGCGGTGATCATGCTGTACCTGGACAAGTACCTGGGCACCGGATTCTTCGACCCCGCCGTCGGCGGCGACCCCGTGCTGTACCAGCATCTGTTCTGGTTCTATTCGCACCCGGCCGTCTACGTGATGGTGCTGCCGGCGTTCGGGCTGTTCTCCGAGGTGCTGTCGACGATGTCGCGCAAGCCGATCTTCGGCCACAAGTCGATGGTCGCGGCGATCTGGGCCATCGCGGTGCTGGGCTTCTTCATCTGGGCGCACCACATGTTCACGTCGGGCATGCCGTACTGGCTGCGCGTGTTCATGTCCTACACGACCGTGCTGATCGGCGTGCCCACCGGCGTGAAGATCTTCAACTGGGTCGCCACCCTGCATCGCGGCGCGATCCGCTTCACCACGCCGATGCTGTTCACGCTGGGCGGCATCTTCATGTTCCTGATCGGCGGCCTGACGGGAATCCCGCTGGCGCTGCCGGCGTTCGACGTGAACGTGCACGACTCGCAGTTCGTCGTCGGCCACTTCCATTACGTGCTCGGCATGGCGATGACGCTGGCGGCGTTCAGCGGGATCTACTACTGGTATCCGAAACTGACCGGACGCATGTATCCGGAAGCGCTCGGCAAAGCGAGCTTCTGGCTGGTCCTCGTCGGGTCCAACCTCTTCTACTTCACGCAGATGCTGGCCGGCATCGACGGCATGCCGCGCCGCTATGTCGACTACCCGGCCGATGCGGGCTGGACGCTGCTCAATCAGATCCAGACGGTCGGCGCGTTAATGCTCGGCATCGGTGTGTTCGTGTCGCTCGTCGCATGGTGGCGCGGTCGCAACGGGCCGGCCGCGCCGCGCGACCCCTGGGGTTCGCCGTCGCTGGAGTGGACCACACCGTCGCCGCCGCCGCCGCAGAACTTCGACCGCTTCCCGGTCGAGGTCCCGCCCGGCTGGACGCCGTACCGCTACGGCGCGAAGCGATGAGCGCGCGCACATGCAACGGCCCGGACGCCTCGCCGGATCGACTCCGGCGAGCGATCGGCTGGGGACTCGGGGCGGCGATGGCGCTGTCGTTCGTGAGCGGCATCGTTGCCTTCATGCCCGCCGAACGCCGGGCCCGGAAGCTGACCGAAATGAAGTTGCGGTACGCGGCGAAGTATTCGCATCGGCTTCGTGCCGCACCCCCGCCGCAGGCGCGGCCCTGAGCGCGGGCGGCCGGTCGGCCGTGCCGGAAAACTTAGCGCAGGTCATGGGCGGCCCCGGCCCCGCAGCGCGAGGATGCGCACACGCAGAAGGGAGGACGCCACGCGCACGTTTCGATCGAACGCCGAGAGCGGAAGCGACGGCGGCGCGCTCGCGCTGCTCGCGATCTGCGGAATGGTCGTCGCCGTCGGGCTGCTGGTCGCGACACTCGACCGGCTCGGCACGCCGGTGCCGATGATGCGCGCCGTCGCCGCGGACGCCGCGTACTGAAGAACTGCGCCTCGTCGCGGCTGCTTCCCGTTCCGGTTTTTTTGGGACGCATCAAGGCCGGCCGCTCACCGGCTGCGTAACGTCCGCGCACCGCGGCCGCGGGCCGCGCCGACCGCAAACTCGATCGACGAAGGAGGCAACCGTGGAACAGAAGCCGCAAGAGGAGCAGGAGGAGAAGGTCCCTGCGTTTCAACTGATGCTCGACAACCCGTTCCTGCTGCTGTTCCTGGGCATCGCGATGCCGACCGTGCTGTACATCGTCTGGGGCGTGATGGAGATCGTCGGCATCCCGATCACCGGACTGGCCAAATAACGCGGAGCCGACACGATGAGCGCGATCCAACCGCCTGCCCAACGCGTCTGGTGGAAGCAACCGATCCACAAAGAGGAGCTGTTGTGGATCGTGATCGCTTTCGCCTGGTGCCTGGTGATGTTCTTCATGATGCCGTACTGGCACGTGTACGGTAAGCAGAACCTGTCGTCGGAGACGTACCGCGTCACGCCGGCGCTGTTCCAGAAAGCGGCCGAGGAGATGGTCGCCAAGTACACGGTGCGCACCGAGACCGACGATAAGGTCCCGGTTGTGCGTCCGCCCGCGGGGGCCGACGTCTACCTGGTCGCGCGGCTGTGGTCCTGGTGGCCGATCCTCGAGCTGGAGCAGGGCAAGACCTACCGCCTGCACCTGACCGCGATGGACTACCAGCACGGATTCTCGCTGCAGCCGGAGAACATCAACATCCAGGTGCTGCCCGGCTACGAGCACGTCGTCACGATCACGCCGAACCGGGCCGGCACCTACGCGATCGTCTGCAACGAGTTCTGCGGCATCGGCCACCACAAGATGGTGTCGAGGCTGTACGTGAAATAGGGGGAGAGAAGCGATGGCCAACAATGTCGCGGAGTTCCGCACCTGCCCCCGCACCGGGCTGCAGTTCCACAAGTCCGCCGAGAACCTGATCAAGGCGAACGCCGTCGCCGCGGTGGTCGCGCTACTGGTCGGCGGCATCCTCGCGGCTCTGGTGCTGCTAACGCGCTGGCAGGCGGTGCACATCGTCGACGCCGAGAACTTCTACATGGTCCTGACCGCGCACGGTCTGGACATGCTGGCGTACTGGGTCATCTTCTTCGAGATCGCGATCCTGTACTTCTGCTCGTCGACGCTGCTGCGCTCGCGGCTGGCGACACCCGGGCTCGGCTGGGCGGCGTTCTGGCTGATGCTCGTCGGCGCGGTGCTGAACAACGTCGCGGTGTTCCGCGGCGACTCCAGCGTGATGTTCACCTCGTACGTGCCGCTGCCCGCGAACCCGTTGTTCTATGTGGGTCTGATCCTGTTCGCGGTCGGTGCGCTGATCGGCTGCTTCATCTTCCTCGGCACGCTGGTGGTGGCCAGGGCCGAGAAGACCTACGAAGGTTCGATCCCGCTGGTGACCTTCGGGGCGCTCACCGCCTGCATCATCGCCATTTTCACGATCGCCTCCGGCGCGATCATCCTGATCCCGACCTTCCTGTGGTCGATCGGCTACATCAGCCACATCGACCCGCTGATGTATCGCCTCGTCTGGTGGGGCTTCGGCCACAGTTCGCAGCAGATCAACGTCAGCGCGCACGTCGCGGTGTGGTACGCGATCGCCGCGATCGTCTTCGGCGCCAAGCCGATGAGCGAACGCGTGTCGCGCGTCGCGTTCACGCTGTACATCCTGTTCCTGCAGCTCGCCTCCGCGCACCACCTGCTGGCCGACCCGGGCGTCTCCACCGAGTGGAAGGTCTTCAACACCTCCTACGCGATGTACCTGGCGGTGCTGGCGTCGATGATCCACGGGCTGACGGTGCCCGGCGCGATCGAAGTCGCGCAGCGGGAGAAGGGTTTCACCAAGGGGCTGTTCGAGTGGATCCGCAAGGCGCCGTGGGGCAACCCGGTGTTTTCCGGCATGTTCATCTCTCTGCTGGGCTTCGGCTTCCTGGGCGGCATCTCGGGCGTGATCATGGGCACCGAGCAGTTGAACATGCTGCTCCACAACACGATCTACGTGCCGGGGCACTTCCACTCGACGGTCGTGATCGGCACGACGCTCGCGTTCATGTCGCTCACTTACTTCCTGATCCCGACGCTGTTCAACCGCGAAGTGATCCTGCCGGGGCTGGCGAAGTGGCAGCCGTATCTGTTCGGGCTCGGCATGGCGGTGTTCGTGCTGGCGATGATGGGCGCGGGAACGCTCGGCGTGCCGCGCCGGCACTGGGACATCACGTTCGCCGGAGCCGCGCTGCCCTACGAGTTTCCGGGCACTGCGTGGCTGATGCTGGCGATCATGGGCATCTCCGGGCTGGTCGCGATCGTCGGCGGCGCCGCGTACATCCTGATCACGGTCGGCTCGCTGCTGTGGGGCAAGAAGCTCGACGCCGGGGCGTACTCGCCGAAGGGCACCGTGCTGCGCATGCCGGTGGCCACCGCGATGACCGGCCACGGCAGCGCCGGCTTCTCGGCGCCCGGCACGTTCGTCTTCGCGCTGGTGTTCCTCGCCGCGTTCGTCCTGTACTACTTCGTCAACTGGAAGTACCTGTCGACGGTGTGGGGGCTGAGCTGAGGATCGAGGATTGAGTTGGCCGAAGCATGCGCGACGTTTTCACTCATCGCTGGCGCCCTGCTCGATCCTCGATCCCAGATCTTCGATCCTAGATCCTGCCCTTAGGCCACTGCCATGGACACGACCACGATCGCTGAAGGCCGACCGCTCGGCGGGGTACGGCTGCTGTTCGGTCTGTTCAAGCTGCGCATCGGGCTGGTGATCGCGCTGACCGCGCTGGCGGGGGTCGCGGTCCAGCCCGGCGCGGGGCTTGCGCCACGGCAGGCGCTCGCGCTGTTTTTTGGCGTGCTGCTCGCCTCGGCGGCGGCCGGTGCGTTCAACCAGTACTACGAGGTCGATCTCGACGCGAAGATGCGCCGCACGCGTACGCGTCCGTTCGTGGTCGGCCGGCTCGCGCATCACCGCGGCTGGCTCGCGCCAATCGCGCTGCTCGCGGCGCTGGGCGTGGCGGCGGCGTGGGCGGTCGGCAACGCGTGGTCGGCGCTGTTCACGTTCCTGGGCGCGTTCTTCTACGCGATCGTCTACACGGTGTGGCTGAAGCGCCGCACCTGGTGGAACATCGTGATCGGCGGACTGGCGGGCAGTTTCGCGGTGCTCGCCGGCGCCGCAGCGGTTGCGCCCGGGCTGTCGCCGCAGGCGCTGCTGCTTGCGCTGATCCTGTTCCTGTGGACGCCGCCGCACTTCTGGAGCCTCGCGATCGTCTGTCGCGACGACTATGCGGCCGCCGGCGTGCCGATGCTACCGGTCGTCAAGGGCGATGTCCTCGCCGCGCGCGCGATCCTTGCGCACACGGTCGCGCTGGTCGCGCTATCGCTCGTGCTGGCGCGGCTGACCGCCGGGCGGTTCACGTTCGCGCTCGCCGCGCTCGGCGGCGCCTGGTTCGTCCGTGCCGCGTGGCGGCTGGCGCGCGCACCGTCGCGGGACGCGGCGCGCCGCTCGTTCCACGCGTCGCTCGCGCAGCTTTCGCTGCTGCTCGTCGGAGTCCTGCTCGATGCCGGACTCTGAGCGCGCAGCGCCCGTCTTGCCCCGAGGACTCCGTCCAACCCGCAGAGCCTGGGTCAAACCGAATCCCTCTCGGTGGCTCTGCGCCCTCTCCGTCCTCGGGGCAGTCCTTTTCGGCGCGCCGGCCGCGGCGAGCACGCCCGACGAACTCGAGCGCGCGGTGCGCGTGAGCCAGGCGGCGATCGGCCGCAGCGTCGGCGACTGGTCCTTCGTCGATCGCGCCGGCCGCCCGGTGCGCATGTCGGACTATCGCGGCAAGCCACTGGTCGTGAGCTTCATCTACACCGGCTGCTTCCAGGTCTGCCCGGCGACCACACGGTTCCTGCGCCGCGCGGTGCAGGAAGCGCGCAGCGCGCTCGGCGCCGGCCGCTTTCGCGTGATCTCGATCGGCTTCAACCAGCCGTTCGACGCGCCCGAAGCGCTCGCCGCGTTCGCGCGCCAGCAGGGCATCGATCTGGCCGAGTGGGAGTTCCTGGCACCGGCCACCGCCGATGTCGAACCGCTGCTCGCCGAATTCGGACTGACCGTCAAGCAGACACCGGCGGGTTTCGATCACCTGATCCAGGCGACGATCGTCGATGCCGAGGGCGTCATCTACCGCCAGGTCTACGGCGACGCGTTCGAGTTGCCGATGTTCGTCGACCCGCTGAAGGAACTGCTGTCCGGGCAGGCGACGCGCCAGTTCACGCTCGAGAACGTCTGGACCAAGGTCAAGCTGTACTGCACCGTGTACGACCCGGCGAGCGGCCGCTACCGCCTCGACTACTCGTTGTTCTTCGAGCTGTTCGCGGGCATCACCTTCCTCGGCGCCGTCGCGGTCTTCGTGCTGCGCGAGCTGCGCCGCGCGCGGCTGCGCCCTTGACCGGCATCTGTTGATACCCGTCAAGGCCCCGCGCCCTTGCACTCCCGCAAGATGGCGGGCATGACGAGGCCGATCCACGCCAGTCCCGACACCGCCGCCGCACGCGCATTGCGCGCGCTC
>FWPU01006112.1_pt1 | contig 24733 bp, 21 predicted proteins | sample 2228361 | NCBI WGS metagenome assembly FWPU01 (sample SAMEA103939777, study PRJEB20133) | metagenome | reverse complement strand
TTATATAATAATAAAATAATTCAAAAGAACAAAAAATAAGAGGAAAAAATGAGAAAAGAAAAAAGAAAGTTGTGGTTAATGATTAAATTTGCATTTTTAATTACTTCTTACTATTCCCAATCTGTGAATATAAAACAACAATATAATTTCACAATATGCCAAGATGATAAGTGCGCGACTATAAATGCTTCCAATTGTGAGGGAGCAAAAACACAAGCAAAAGCACAAGGTATAGATTTTGAGTGCAGTTCTGAAATTACTGTCAAAACGGATACAAAAATTAATATAAAAAAAGATACAAAAGTTACTGATTTATCATCTCTCAGTAACAAAGACAAGATTGAAGAACTCATCAATAAACTTAATAAAAACTCATTAGACATAGATAATTTGAAAGATATTTTTAATGAGCTTGACAAAAAAATAGGTGATAAATTTGAAAAAATAAAAAATAATAAAGAAATAAAAGCAGATTTTAAAGAATCTATTGTTCAAGATATAAAAAATGAGTTTGAAAAACTATATGAAAAAGTTGATAATTTTCAGAATAGTTTCGATTCAAAAGTAGAAAAAATAAAGAACATAAATAGTGAAGAATTGAAAGATGCCATAACTGATTTGAATTCAAAATTGAACAAGGAAAATATTAACATAGAAGATATTAAAAAGACGGCTAGTCAGTTAGAAAGCATTATTGACAAAAAAATTAAAAAAACGACTAATAAATAGAAATTTTGGTATTATTGAATAAATAAGATTTGTTTTATATTTTTTAGATGTCAAAAGTGTTCGCCTAATATTATTAGAAAACAAAAGGATATATTATATTAAATCATTCTAATAATTTAAGGATGGAAAAATTTTCTTATATCAAAGAATTTTGAATTAGATTGTGCAAGATTTTAATTTTTCTACGATATAGGGTAATAAAAAGAGAATTAAAGTTTGCCAACAGGAATTACATATAACAAATGTCTATATTACTTGGAAACGATTTTAATTTGTTAAATATTCTATAAAGTAAGTTGCCAATAATACTAAGATTCGAGGGCGAGGGGACTCGAACCCCCAACCTCAGGATCGACAGTCCTGAGCTCTAACCAATTGAGCTACGCCCCCTAAAACACAATCAAAAAGTTTATTATAAACTTAATATTTTTAAAATTGAAATGGTATTTGATGAAAAAGTTTATTACTTTTTAAGGATGGGTTTAAAAGGAGTAAAAGAATATTTTCAAGATGATTTGCGTTATTTTAACTTCATTGAAACTACCTCACGGGAAGTGTTGCAAAGATTAGGATATGAAGAATTTAGACCACCAATTTTAGAATACGAAAGCACTTTTAATAGGGGATTAGGAGTGGGTAGTGATATTATTGTAAACAAAGAGATGTTTTACATTTCCGATGAAGAGAAAGAAGTTGTTCTACGCCCAGAATTTACACCACTTGTTGCTAAGACATATGTTGAAAAAGGTTTTGCTAAAAATAACCCTTTATGGAAACTTTTTTATATAGGTCCATGTTTTAGAAGAGAAAAACCTCAAAGAGGACGCTTGAGAGAATTCTATCAGTTAGGTATTGAGATTGTTGGCGACAAAAATGTTATGTTTACTTTCGAACTCCTTCTCTTGTTGAAAATTATCTTGTCAAAATTAGGCATTGTCGATTATACCCTTAATATAAACTCCTTAGGATGTCTAAAAAGATGCAGGAAAGATTATCTTGAATACTTAAAAAAGGAACTTGAAAACAAATTAATAAGACTGTGCGATATATGTAAGATACGTTATAAAAAAAATCCCTTACGAATACTCGATTGCAAAATTAGTGAATGCATGGATCTTTTAAGAAGTGAATTAAAATCTATCACGACTTTTTTATGTGATGAGTGCAAAAATGAAAAATCTGTTATTTTTGATTTACTACGACAAAATGATATATCTTTTAAAGAAAATGAATATTTAGTGAGAGGATTTGATTACTATACAGGGATTGTATTTGAATATACTCATTCGTATCTAGGTTCTCAAGATGCTTTCTGTGGTGGTGGCAGATACGATAACCTTTTAAATGGATTTGGAAAGAATCAACCGGAAGGTGCGGTAGGCTGTGGATTGGGAATGGAAAGGATTGTTTTAATATTACAACAGCTAAAATTAGATACAACTACTAAAAATGTAAATAAAATTTACATAGCATTTACTAATATTGAACTTATGAAAAAAAACGCCAATCTTATAGAAAAATTATTAAATAGTGGCTTTTCTGTGTTTTCAGATTATTCAAAGCAATCTTTAAAAGCACATCTTAAAAAGGCAGAAAGTATTAAAACTGACTATACCATCATTATTGGAGAAGAAGAAGAAAAAGAAGGAAAAGTCTTATGCAAACGGATGCAAGATGGTTATCAATTAAAATGCGAAGTAAAAGAACTGATAAAGTGCATAAAGAATCTTGGCAGATGAAGAAGAGGTTATATAGAAGTTATATTTGCGAAAATAAAGAAATAGTTAAGGATATCTTTTTTACAACTTTTAAGATAGCGGATGTAAATGAAAGCATTACAATTCAAGCGGGGCAATTTTTGCATCTGTTGTGTCCAGATTTTCCACAGTTTCACCTTCGCAGACCTTTTACAATTTTCGATTACTCTTTTGAAGGTAACGGTATTAAAGTTTCAATTCTTTATGAAGTTATTGGTAGAATTACACATTATTTAGCAAGCACTAATTTAATATTAGAACATTCCAAAACCCAAAAATCTAAATCCGTAGAATTATTGATGCCCTTGGGAAATCCTTTCACAATTATGGATAGCAAAAGAATCGTTTTTGTAGCAGGTGGTATAGGAATTGCAGCTTTTGGTTTATTGAAAAAAAATATTAAGAACGATGTGGTATTGCTTTATGGTGCTCGTTCAAAAGAATCCTTAATAGATTCAGATTTATTTAAAAGTAGTTTTAGTGATATTAAATACACAACTGATGATGGAAGCATTGGCACAAAGGGATTTGTAACCTTACTTTTACATGATGATTTAAAAAAATATGGTAAACAAAGCGCATATTATATTTGTGGCCCTGAACAAATGATGATAGCATGCTTTAAGTTATTAAAAAAATATAATGCTATCGCTCAATTTTCACTTGAAAATAAAATGGCTTGTGCACTGAATGTATGTAGAGCATGTGTTGTAAAGGTAAAAAATAATAAAGGGTTTAGAATGGCAACTTGTTGCACGGAAGGTCCGAATTTTTCTATTGATAAGCTCCCTGATCACGGTTGGTGGTAACACACCTTTATAGCAATATTATTAGCTTAAAATAATCTTGGTTTCTACATCACGCAGTCCGAAAATAAAATTATTTTGGCTGATCTTGGAGCTTTTGAAAAATAGTTTTAATTCTTTCAAGAAGATTTTTTAATTTTGGTATATCTTCTTCGTTAACTGTTTCCCCTTGCAAGGATACAATATCATTCATTATAGAGGGATCCATTTGCACAATTTTTTGAAAAGTCGATGGATCGCTAAGGTATTTTGCAATTTCCTGAAATAATAGTTCTATTTCAACCTTCGGCTTATCCTGTTTTCCTGTAGGGTAGAGAACAAGCATTAATGCTTTTGAATGGTCAAGATATTTCTTTGCAAAATCCACTACATCTTTTCTTGTAACATTTTTAACCTTTTCTAATACATACTTATAATAATCAAGCGGTCTATTAAGAAGTTTATATGCTGTTAATAGATCTACATAACTACTATTAGTGACAAGTAACTGATAAATACTATTTTCAATAGCACTAATAGAATCTTTTATTTCCTTATCAGTAATCTCGCCATTTTTAAATTTATTAAATTCATCTTTAAATAAACGGAAAACTTTTTTAACATTTTTTGCATCTATCTGTGCATATCCTTCTATAGCACCTGCTAACAGTGATGGTGAATATCCCCCACCAACAATATAAGCCAATCCTTCCTTATCACGAATACGGTTAAAAAGTCGACCACCAACAGATGGTGGTTCAATTATATAACTAAAAACCATCCCTGTGAATCTATCTTCATCATCGTATGAAGGTCCTCTATACGCTATCAGCACTGTAGTTGTCTTTAATCCCTTCTTCTTCATAAATACATAACCACTTTTCGGTTCTGGTGGTTTTGTTATTTCTATTTTGGGAGATACTCCATTCCAGCCCCCAAAATATTTTTGAACAAGAGATTTTACAACATCCACAGTCCATGGTCCTGAAGTTACAATTAAGAATTTATCCGGTTTTACAAAATTTGTATAGATATTTTTTACCTCTTCCAGTGTTACTGATTTTATTGTTTTAACCGTCGGGTAAAATCCATAGAAATGTTCAGGATAGAATCTTTTGAGAAAAACTTTTCCTATGATAGTAAAAGGCTCTTCATCCTCTTCATTTATATTTGATATAAGTAATTCTTTAACTTTCGTAAATTCATCCTCTGGAAATGATGGATTAAGTATAATATCAGATGAAAGTTCGAGTGCTTTGTCCAGATCATCTTTTAATACTGAAAACCCATAGCCACGATGTCCTTCGGATGAGAAGTTTTCCAACGAAAATGTAGTTCCTAATTTTTCAAATTCATTGTAAATCGTCTTTCTATCCTTTGTTTTCGTTCCTCTTTGCATAAGTTCGAAAGTTAAATTTATAATACCACCCTTATCTTTATTCTGGTTCCAATAACCCGAATCCCTAAATACCAAATTAACGCTTCCATATTCGTAAACAGGGTTATGTCTTACTACAACTTCTATACCATTATCCAACTTAGTTGTTTGAATTTTTGCCTCTTGTTTTTCAAGCACTGGTGGCTTTTCAAATTTATCTTTATATCCTTTCGGCACAATCGCACCAAAAACATACTTTAAATCATCAGTAAAAATTTCTTTTGCTGCATTTACAATATCTTCAAGCTTAATCTTTTTTATATCATCAAATCTCCTCAAAAACAATACAGGACTATTTTCTAAAAACTCACCTCTTATTATACTCCTTAAAACTGCCCTGGGTGATTCCAAACTCCTGGCCTGACTTAATGCATAACTTTTTAAAACTTTTTCAAACTCTTCTTGGGTCGGTGGATTTTTTACAAAATCATACAAAGTATCAAGTAACCTCTCCTTAGCAATCATTAAGTTCTCTGGTTTTAAAACTGTTCCATAAGCATTACAACCTATAGTATCTTTTTCTGCCTCACAGCCAAATCCTATATCGCTGAAAATTTTTTCTTCTTCAACAAGTTTTGTATGTAATCGTGATGACTTCCCGGAAGACATTATTTCACTTAATATAGCAAACGCTAACCGCTCTTTAGGTTGTGAAAACTTTCTTTTCCAAAAAGCAATAATAAATTTTGCATTGTTTTTTAAATTTTCAAACTCTATTATTACTTCCCTATTCCCAGTTGGAATATCTTCCTCAGGAATATATACTTCTGGCACGAAACGTGGTTCCCAATCTCTAAATAATCTCTTCAAAATACCTACGATTTCTACTTCCTTAAAATCTCCTGTGATGGCTAATATAAATCTATTAGGATTGTAATATTTTCTGTAATATTCTATCAATTCATCTTTTGTCACTTTCTTGTTTTGATATATATCACCTCCAATATTATATTTGCAGTGTGAATGTGGACATAGAAATGGCAAATAAACTTTTTCTACTAAATAGCGCCAAGGGTCCTCTAAACTCCTTTCGAGTTCTTTTACTACAACATCTTTTTCTTTTTCTAACTCTTTTTCATCAATAATTGAATCCATTAACTGTTCCTGCAAAATTGTCAGTGCCTTTTCTACAAATTGACTTTTCGCTACTATAAAATATCCCGTCCTATCATATGATGTAAAAGCGTTATTCATCCCTCCGATTTCTTGAATTTCTTTCTGTATGGCTTGGGCGTCTTTTTGACTCGTCCCTTTAAATGCCATATGTTCCAATATATGGCTTAGTCCAGAATTTATCTTATCCCCTTCATACAAAGAACCAACTTTGAATACCCCTAAAATATACACGGAAGGAATACTGTCGTCTTTTTTTAAAATAACTCTCATCCCATTTTTAAATACATATCTTGAAATCCCTTCTTCAAAATGAGTAACACTAACTTCTTCCATCCAATCTGGTTTTTCCTTCTTAATAGGTTCCGATTGAGTTTGGATATTAGTGTAAAAACATATTAAACTTATAGATAATAACCAATAACAATAACCCATAATTAACCTCATCTTTTGCACTCCTTAAAATTTTTATTGTTCTTTTTATTCTTGTATATCTTAACCATTATTATATATAAAATGATAAAAATATATTTTAAACTACAGAACCTGGAGGAATGGGAGTCTATAACTTCCTGCGTAACTTAAAGTATTCCTTTAGCCTTATTCTGTATATTGTGAGAATAAATTATTTATTATGAAGCTTACAAAACGAAAAATTTTAGTAATGTTTTGTGGTATAGTAGGGGTGATATTACTATGGTACTCTTTAAAGTTTGCTTACTATTATAGAAAAGTAAAAAGGTTAGTTTTTCTTGCAACTCATCAACTTAAAAAAAAGATAAATAGTAAATATTTTATACTCACGCATATAAACAATGTACCAATTATCATTTTAAAAGATAAGCCAAAACACTATATAAAGGAATATGCCACACATTTTGGCAGTACTTTAAAAATCTACCCTTTAATTCTTCCTCACTTTTTTGCTTCTTCAAAAAAATTTGAAGAATTTAAAAAAATCGCAAACCAAAGTGTAAGGTTTATTCCTAAATTTTACCTAAAAGAACTAAGATATATGGCTAAATACTCGGGTATAAATTTTGAGAATTTGGTGCAATTATATATATTTTCAGATTATTTCAATTATCCAACGAGTTTCCTATGTTCTGTTTTTGTTGCTGGTAAAAAAAAGAGTAAACTTAATAAGATAATCATAGGTAGAAATTTGGACTATTTTGTTCCTTTTTTAAAAGATTTAACGGTTATTCACATTTTTAAAAAGGGTAAGAAAGCATATATTTCCATAGGATTTTTAGGTGTATTAGGTGTTTACTCTGGAATGAACAAAGACGGTTTAGTAATATCGAATTTACTCGCACTTAATCCTAAAGAAAAACCTAAACAAATTGGCATCCCTTCCTCCTTTTTATACAGAAAAATCTTAGAAACACAAAACAATGTATTAGGAGCTGCTAAAATAATAAAAAATACCTATAAACCTTATTCCAATAATATACTTTTAAGTGACAGCAACAATTCATTCGTTATAGAAGCATATGGTGAAAAAATAAGGATAAGGAAATCTAAAAATGGGTATGTATATGCGACCAATTACATTTTAAATAAACACATAAGAGGTAAAAAGCATATTGGCGTAAGATATAGGTTTTTAGACAAGGTAGCTAAGACGAGAAAAAAACTCACAATTGACGACATGAAGAATATTTTGGATGGAGCTGCAATGCGATATTTAACACAGCACTCCATCATTTTTATTCCTGAGGATAGAAAAATTTATTTTTCTTATGGAAAAATACCGGCTACAAAAGGACCTTATATTGAATTAAATAACTTATTCAACCTTATCAATGAGTAATAGTAGTTAGTTTATAGTTATATTTTTTAGATATTTAATTAGAATATTGTTAGTTAAAACAATTTTATATTTACGATAACTATAAAATAAGTAAAAAATAACTCGAGAATGAGGACAATATTTTATGCACCAGTTAAAAACTATTCCTTTTGCCCAAATACCACGTTGGTAATAACACCTGAGTTTTTAAAAAATTGATTGGTTCTCCATATAGTCATAAACAGCCAGAATATTCATAAAATTTTGTTAACTCCAACAAATTCATATTATTTTCCAATAATTAACGGTAATATACGGAATAATGTTATATTATCTATCATTATAAAGTTATTAGGAACACTATTTGCTGGATTAAAGTTTATTTTCAATACTTCATCACTTGTGATTACCTTTTTAACATATATATGTGAATTAGCACTTTTAAAGTCATAACAGTTATAGCAATCGGTAAAAATGTTATCTTTGGAGTAAATACTTAAATACACAGCATGATAACTTCTGTCAAATTCTATACTAAACCTGTTGCTATAATACTTATTTACCTTCAAAAATTTATTTATTTCCTCTTCAGATAAAATTTTCTTCCATATAGCAAAATGTGAAATAGAGGTATCTAATGGATAATTCCAGATAGGATGTTCAGCGTCAACTCCTATGCCAAAACTTTTTGCTTTCCAGATATTTAAAAAATTTGTGACTAACTTTCTTGAATTAGAAGAAAATGTTATACTTTCCCCCATTTCTTTTCCATCTACATATATCCTTACATACCCTAAAGTAACATTCAACACATCAAGTAACTTTTTGAAATATGCTGGACCATAGCGCCAATCCTTTTGTAAAAACATTTTTATATCAAATTGCCCTAACTCGTTTAGTGATTTTATTAAATCTTTAAAGCCAGTATTTGAAATACAAAAAGCAACATTATGCCAGTTACCATCAAATATTGTTGCTTGCGCATCTTCTTTTAATCCAAAAAGTTGTGCCATACCTGCAGTATCTCCAAAATTTAGGAAAATATCCTTTGCAACTTTCTCATCCTTTCTTAAAAAAACCTGTGGTTTAATGATTCTACCATCTAACTTCGGATATAAAAAACTAAAGAAATACACATAGGAATAATAATCATTTGTGACAGGCGAAAAAACATTAAAAAACACCCGAGGTCTTTCATAACTCCCTAAAAATCTATTAGGTTTTATATAAGACGAGATGCACATCTGAATAACTCTTACAGGCGTTGCATATAGCTGGGCAAGTTCATAAATTTCTGCCAAAAGAGATGAATTATATAAATTCATAAGTCGCTCACCCAGTTCTATATGTTCAGGCGGAGGAATATTTTTTTCTAAAGGAAAAGAAAGTGACGAAAAATTATCAAAATATACACCGTCAGAGAAAATGTTGCCTAATTTTGAAATTTCTTTACCATACAATTCCCCCTTCTTCGGGAAATTCTTAAAAGATAAAGTAATTCTTTTTTCACCTTCGAAAATAGATGGAGTAATGTCACCCAATAAATCTAAATAAAAAGATACTTTACCTTTTAATTCTTCATTATCATATATCTTTGATAGAGCACTCCCTAAATACGAGCCAAATACAAAATCAATTTCATCCTTTACCTGCGGATAAATATCCATTGCACGACCACTAACAGTTTCTTGGGTTGGTGAAATCCTTACATTTTCAAAATCTGAGTTTAAACTATAGGTTTCAATGTCATAAAGTTTTACAATTGCATAATCGCTGAAATTATACAAAACTTTAGAAAAAGGTTTGTTTAATACAAAAATATCATAATGAAATTCAAAAGTTCCTGTGGGGAAAAATGAAATGGTAGTTGTTGGTTCTATAAGTTGAAACCTGTCAACGGTTTTATCGTCAAAATATGGCATATTATATTTATAGGAATGAGGCGTTGCTTTACAATTCGCAATAACTAAATCTATAATGTTCTTTTCAAACTTATGTCTCAAGAGAAATTCCTCAATCTGACCAAAATCCTTTATAGTTCCATTCAGCCTTCTCAAGCTCAAAATAGCTTCCGCTAGTTTTCTTGCCGTTGTATCGTTAACCTCCACTATTTCTAAACTACCTATTGATCCATCTTCTTGCTTCTTCTTATGATAACTATCTATCTTTGGAAAGTCCTTATTTTGAGAATTAGTTTTGAAATAGTATCCCTTTAAACCATTGAATAAATTATACATTATGTCAAAATTCGCAGTATTAATATTAATAGGAGAATATTCACTAAAATCAATAGAAGTAGGATATAATTCTAAAACGGAGAATATCTTTTTGTTATGATAACTTGAATAATCAACATTTTTTAAAACTTTAGCATCAGAGAAAGAATATGGGGTAAAAAAATTATAAATTATAGTATGTTTGGCTTTGAATTTATCAAACCAACCATATTCGTTACTTTTTACCTGTTTTAATGTAGATTTAAAAAATTCCTGGTCATCGTTCCACCTTATATAATTTGATACATTTTTTATTATCTGTAGAGATACATTTTTCACATTAAATTTTGAAGAAGCATCAATTATGCGTAAAAAAACTGCAACAACCAATTTATCTTTTTCTACAACATAAGAAGGTCTAACATTGAATTTCCCAATAGTGTATAAACTTGTTGGAATAGAAGGTTGTATTTTTGAATATATATCAAGATTTCCTCGAAAAAATGTGTCTATGAGACCATTGTTAATTATTGTATCTTCTTCTTCCTCTAATTTACCATTAAAGTTTACATCTTCACCAGTAAATAAAATTGTGTTTTCATATGGCAAAAAAAAACCATAGTTGCGTAATGCATATAAGAGTTTGCTATATCCTATATTCATAGCACTGTCTTTTGTAAAACTTACCAAAATATCCTCATAATAAATACGTGAAGTTCCAACACTTAATTGAGATATACCAATAAAATACATTCCTACCATAGATAATGTTATAACTACAAAAAGCGACAAAATAATAATAAATCCCTTGTTTTTTTCCATAATAATTATAAAGTATTATACATTGTTTTTATGGATTTTGAAGCAGAATTAAAAAAGGTTCTTGACGATCTATGGAGATGTTCAATGTTCCTTATGAAAGATAGCAACGATGCAAGTGAATTATTCCAAAATACTATAATAGCTGCTTTAAAATACTTTCGTAAAAAAAAATCCCTACATATTTTAAACTTTAAAAAGTGGATTATCTCAATTTTATTTAATGAAGCAAAAAGATTATTTAAAAAAAAGAAATACATAAGTTTGGATGAAATAGAAGAAGATAGTATTTTTGAGAATACCGAAAATCATAAAAAATATGCGGACGCATCTATTGGTAAAATATACGAAAACATAAAAAGTAATTTATCCAACATCATGAACAATGCTCTCTCTTATCTGTCTCCAGTTCAACGGGAAATTTTATTAGCGGTTGATATCCTTGATTATGATTATAAAGAAGTAGCTGAAATTCTTTCTGTACCTATAGGAACCATCTCGTCGCGTCTTGATAGAGCAAGAAAAAAATTAAAATACATTCTTTCACGTTCCTTACATAGCTACACAAAATATGAAAAAAGTGAATAGGTATTGCCTTTCTTACTTTAATCATTGCCAATTTGTAAAGCATCACTACCTTACAATCTTTTATCAAAGTTATTTGCTTTTTATAATATTTAGGGAATATATCAGATGATTCTTGCATCTATATAAATATGGAGTGCGAAGAAATAAAAAAAATAATAGAAGAGCAAAAGATCACTAATATATCAAGTGAAGAGTTTAATATAGTTAAAGAGCACTTGTTAGAATGCCAAAAGTGCGAGATTACATTTAAAGAGCATAACTCTCTGCGAATGTTACTTAAAGAATACTATCACACCATTCCTATCAGCTGGATTGAGAAAGAGAAAGCATTCAATTTAATTGAAAGAAACATAGTAAAAAATAAGACTGCAGTATCAGTAATATATAAATTTGCTCTTGCCTGTATAGTTTTGGTTATAGGATTTACTATATACAAATATATGCTGTTCACCTATCAAAAAAAACACCAACTTAAGTTTATCTCTGATCTTATCTATGTTCTTGATGATAAAACCCAAAAATGGATTACCTTGGAATATGATAATCCAACTTTTAAGAAAATCAAAAAATGCAAATTTTGCAAATATACAAATGATATGAAAATACTCAGATTTAAAGTAAAGAATCAGAATGTGAGTTTATTTATACTAAATAAAGAGAAATTCAAAGAGCATGTTAACCCATATAAATACTATAAACTCGATAGCAGATTTATATATATCTGCGAAACACCATCAAATATTATTCATATATGGGTATCCGACATACCATTAGAAAATGTAGTAGATTATCTTAATTTAACAACTCATTTGACTACCAAAAATACGATAAGAATAAAAACCAAAAAACAATTTTGTCCCTGTTGTTTAAAACATCTCGTAAAAATTATTAGAAGATATAATGGTTACATAATAAACATTAACTACAATACAAAAACATCTGAATTTATAATTGGCACCGACAATGAAAAAAATATTAGTGCTATAAAAAAACTCTTTTAAATTCTGCATTGTTGAACAAATTAAATTTTACTTATACTTTCGTATATATGTTTATTTCTGTTTGTATTGTACGCTTGATCTTGTGTTACTTTAGATCATACGAATTTTCTAATAGTGCATTAATTTTTTATTTTTTAAAAAATTTATCCATATTTGAACTATGTCCGGGAAATAAAGAGGCATTAGGATCTATATATTGTTTAACATAACAAACTGCTGTAATTGCTTCTGCAAATCCTACTGCAATAAGTTTTAGTTTACCTTCTTTAATTACTATATCGCCACAACCAAAAACGCCAGGTAAGTTTGTTTCGTATCTCTCATTTACTCTGATGGCATTACCTTCTACATTCAACCCCCAGTCTTTTAAAAAAGAGATATCAGCAAGAAAACCTATATTTACTATTAATTTATCACATAATAAAAGTTCTTCTTTTTTCGTCCTGTTATCAAAAATAATTATACTTTCTAATTCGTCTTCGCCTTTTAATTGTTTAACCTCATAAAACAGCTTAAATTCAACACCAAGTTTTCTAACTTTTTCTACGGAGTCCTCGTGAGCACGAAATACATCTCTTCTATGAACTATGGTTATTTTCTTAGCTATCTCATACAAATTTAAAGCCCAGTCAAATGCGGAATCTCCTCCACCTACTATAACGACGATTTTATCTTTAAAGACTTCTTTGGATTTAACGCCATAGAATACACTTTTCCCTTCAAATTTTTCTATGTTAGGAATATCCAATTTTCTTGGTTTAAATGCGCCTGCACCAATAGCAATTATCACCGCTTTTGTTTTATATATTTTTTTATCAGTATGTAATAAAATTACTTTATTCACACCATCTCTTTCGTATGAGATATTGAACACTCGTTCTTCCAAACAAATTTCAGGATTAAATTGCATTGCTTGTTCGATAAGATTTTTTGCAAGATCTTTTGCCAGAATTTTCGGAAAGCCTGCAACATCAAAGATATACTTTTCGGGATACAATGCTATAAGTTGTCCACCTAATTCAGGCAAAGCATCTATAATTCGTGTAGTCATCCCTCTCATCCCCGCATAAAAAGCAGCAAATAAACCACAAGGACCACCACCTATTATTGTTACATCAGTTATATTATTACTCTTCATACTACCCCACTCTTTATAAAGGATTGAATTTTAAAAACTTTATTTATAAGTATATGTTACTCATTTCCAAAATCTATTAACTAAATTGTACACTTTTTATAATAACTTCCTTATCTGCTGTATAATAGCTTCTCCCATCTGTTTTGTTCCAACTGCTGTAGGATCATTTCTATCTACTTTAAAATCATAAGTTACATACTTACCTTCTGCAATCACATTAGCAACTGCATGCTCTAAAATATCCGCCTTTTTTTCCTCGCCTAAATATCTCAACATCAACATGCCGGATAAAATCACAGCAACAGGATTAACTTTATTTTGTCCTTTATATTTTGGAGCACTGCCATGAATAGCTTCAAAAACCGCATAGTGATCACCAATATTAGCACCAGGTGCAACACCTAATCCTCCTATTAAACCTGCACAAAGATCTGAGACAATGTCACCATAAACATTTGGTAAAACTAAGACATCAAACTGCTCATGCCTTTTTACAAGCTGCATACAAAGATTATCAACTAGCATTGTCTCAAATTCAATGTCTGGGTAATTTTTTGCTACTTCTGTTCCAGTTTTCAAAAATAATCCATCAGTATATTTCATAATATTTGCTTTTGTTACCAGCGTTACTTTTTTTCTCTTATATTTCCTCGCATACTCAAAAGCAAATTTAACTATTCTTTGCGTTCCTGTAATGGATATTGGTTTTATACTGATACCACTATCTTTGTTTATTTTTTTACCCTGTGTTTTTTCAATCCATTCTATTAATTCTATTGTATCTTTTTTGCCCTCTTCAAATTCTATCCCTGCATACAAATCCTCAGAATTCTCTCTTACGACAACAATGTCAACTTTATCATATTTTGATAACACACCTTTATATAACTTGCACGGTCGCAAACAAGCATATAAATCCAGTGCATGTCTTAGAGCAACATTAACACTTCTGAACCCCGTTCCAATAGGAGTTGTTATAGGTCCTTTTAATGCTACTTTATTCTTTTTTATTGAATCAATAACTTCCTGCGGAAGTGGTGTTCCATATTTATCCAAGCAATCACTTCCCGCCTCTACTTTTTCCCATTCTATTCCAACATTTAAAGCATTAATACATTTTACAGCTACTTCAATAATTTCTGGTCCTGTTCCATCCCCTGGTATTAATGTCACTTTATACATTTTCCCCCTCCTTTTTTTGTTTTAATTTTTCTATTATAAAAATTTGTATAATAATAAAAATGGAATGTGTAATTGAAGTAGGAAATAAGCAGTATAAAATAAAAAAAGATGCTATTATTTACATAGACCAAACAAAACAACATAATAAAGAAAAAGCTATTGTATTTGATAAAGTTCTATATGTAGTTAAGAATGATACACTCATTTTAGGGAAACCATATGTTAAAAATGCAAAGGTCGAAGGAATTATAGAGGACGCTTCTGTAAAAGGCACTAAACTTCAATGGATAAAATATGGTAAAAGCAGTTTTATGAAGAAGAAAGGTTATCGTCATAAATTTTCAAAAGTAAGAATAATTGATATAAAAATTTAAGAACTATTATTATTTTTACCCATGGGAATATAAGAAAAGACGAATACTATCAAAAATATAAAAGAAAACCAACTTTTACAGAGAGAAAAATAGTTTCTAATCCTTATTCGTTAGTTATTTTTTTAGATGTAGAAAGTTTTGTGTTTTAAAATCATGAAAAAGGTTTAAAAACGAAGTTTTAGTATATATTATGTGAAACGGTTTTATGTATTTTGTTGATGAAATAGAGATATATGTAAAAGCTGGCAATGGCGGTAACGGTGCAATAAGTTTTTTAAGGGAAAAATATCGGCCATTTGGAGGACCAGCAGGCGGTAATGGCGGTAGAGGAGGAAATATAATAGTTAAGGCGACATACAAATATAATACCTTGTCTCATCTTCGCAACAGGAGAAAAATTATAGCAAAAAATGGCGAAGACGGTAAAGGAAAAAACTGTTATGGTAAAGACGCAGACGATTTGATAATAGAAGTTCCTGTTGGAACTATTATCCATGATAAAAAAACTAATTTAATATTAAAAGAACTTCTTCAGCCAGAAGAAGAGATTATTATTGCAAAAGGTGGACGAGGAGGTAAAGGTAATACTGCCTTTAAATCCTCAACAAATCAAGTGCCGAAAATAGCAGAAAAAGGCGAAAAGGGAGAAGAAAGGTTTTTGCTTTTAGAATTAAAACTGCTTGCTGATGTGGGGTTATTGGGATTACCCAATGCTGGAAAATCCACGCTTTTATCCAGAATATCAAATGCAAAACCTAAAATAGCTGATTACCCATTTACAACAAAAGCGCCCCAGTTAGGGCTGGTTAAAATATCACCTTACAAACATATTGTTGTAGCAGATTTACCAGGTATCATAGAAGGCGCAAGTTCTGGTAAAGGATTAGGAATTCATTTCTTAAAACATATAGAAAAAACAAAAGTAATAATCTTCCTCATTGATGTATCCCCATATGCTGACAAAACTCCATTCGATGCTTTTCTTATATTAAAAAATGAATTAAAAAAATTTAATCCTCAACTTCTTAAGCGTCCTTATATGATAGTTGCAAATAAAATTGATGTAGTAGGAGCAAAGGATAATTTAAACCGCCTCAAAAAGAAAATTAAAAAAAATATTTATCCAATTTCGGCTCTAAAAGGAAATGGAATATCACATTTTATAGATGCCCTTGAGAAATTACTTACTTAAATAATATCCTCTTATATATTCTACATTTATCTTTGTAAATATACCATAGAATGAAAATTCGCACAATCATATAGAACATAAGATTCTACTTACCTACCAAAGATTATTACTCATATACAACAGTATATGTAAAATTCCATTTGTTCAACAACACATAAAATTTCTTTTATCAATACCCATAAAAATCTCTTGTGTATATTTACAGATCTCAAATTTTATATACGGAGAATCATCTATATCTAATGCCGAGTTACGAACTTGTAACAATATGATAAAAATCACCGCAAGATCATTAAAAATCGGATTCTGGTATAACAATCATGTAACAGGGTTAATCATCAAGAGAGTAGTCTTGACATATAAAATATTAGGGTTATATTTATATATGGAAGAAATGGCTAAAGTAGAAGCAATAAATAATTTAAAGAATATTATAAGAGCAAACACTAAGATCGTTCAAAATCCAGGTGAAAATAAGAATAATAAAAATGTCAATTCTACTACTAATAAGATAGTTTCAAATCAAGTAGCAAAAAGTAGTAAAACATCAAGAACAGGTGCTCCTAAATTAGATTTATTCGCTTAGTTTTTTACTAACTGCACTGACAACACACTTTTATTGATTAAACTTTCAAAAAGATAAGGAATTTTTAGAAAATATTAAATTTTAACAATTTGTTTGTTTTTAAAGTGAAAAAAGATATGTTATATTAAGTTTTAGAATTTTGATATAGCTTACATCCGCCTTTTTAAAGCTAAAAATTTTATTTTATAATACAGTTTTATGAGGAATGTGAATGTGTGGCAAGTTGTATATTTATCCATTATCTGTCTCAAACACATTAAGGAGCATATAAATGTTGGGGCAAATTATTTATCTGGTAATAGGTCTCATAGTTGGAATAATCGTGGTAGTAGGATATTTATTAACAAAAAGATCAAAATTATTAAAAGCGAAAAAAATTTTAGAAGATGCTATAGGACAAGCGGAGAAGATAAAATACGAAGCCCAATTACATGGCAAAGAGATTGTTTTATCTTTACAGGAGGCATTTCACAACGAAAAACGAGAAAAGCAGGATGAATTAAGAAACTTAGAACAAAAGATACAAAAAAGAGAAGAAGTTGTTGAAGAAAGAATAAGAATACTAACCAAACAACAAGAGGAAATTTCCAAGAAAGAAGCACAATTAAGAGAAATAGAAACATCAATGAAGAATAAGGAATCTGAGCTGAGTCGTGTTTTAAAAGAACAATCTCGGCTTTTAGAGAAAATATCAGGTTTATCAAAAGAAGAGGCAAAGGATTTATTTTTAGAAAGATTAAGAAATGAACTTTCTATTGAAGCAAACGAATTAATACTTAAAGTAAAAGAAAAAGCAATTAATGAGTCTGAAATAGAAGCGAAGCGCGTAATAGCAAATGCTATTCAACGTTTTGCGTCACCTCATACGCAAGAGATGACAGTAGCAAATGTAGAGGTTCCAAACGAAGAGTTAAAAGGTAGAATCGTAGGAAAACAAGGGAGAAATATTGAAGCATTTCAAAGGGTAACAGGTTGCGAGCTTATAGTTGATGATACTCCTGGAATAGTGGTAATCTCATGTTTTGATCCTATAAGAAGGGAAGTAGCAAAGCGAACCCTTGAAAAACTTATAGAAGATGGCAGAATACAACCAGCAAGAATAGAAGAATTTTTTGAGATAACCAAAAAAGAATTAGAAAAAGAGATTTTTGAAGTAGGCAAAAATACATGTCTTGAGATGGGTTTTCCTGATATACATCCAAAACTATGCACTTTAGTTGGAAGATTAAAATATAGAACAAGTTACGGACAAAATGTTTTACAACATATTATAGAAGTAGGCTACTTATCCAGTGCAATGGCAGGAGAATTAGGATTGGATACAAATTTAGCAAAAAGATGTGGGTTCCTTCACGATATGGGTAAATCAGTTGACCATCAAATAGAGGGCGGTCACCCTGAAATAGGTGCTCATATATTAAAAAGATATAGTGAGAAAGAAGAAGTTATAGAATCGGCTCTTCTGCACCATGAAACACACAAAGCAAAATTCCCATACACAATATTAACAAGTGCCGCTGATGCTATTTCTGCCTCAAGACCTGGAGCAAGAAGAGATACATTTGATAAATACATAAAAAGACTAGAAAGAATAGAATCTATTGCTTTAGGTTTTGATGGTGTTGAACAGTCATACGCAATACAGGCAGGTAGGGAATTAAGGGTATTTATAAATCCAGACAAAGTGCATGATGATAGTAAATTGCTGCCTTTAGCAAGGAGTATTGCAAACCAAATAGAAAAAGAATTACGATATCCCGGGGAAATAAAGGTTACCGTTATTAAGGAAAAAAGAGTAATTGAATACGCAAGATAATGCAATAAATATTTTAGCAATAGGTGATATTGTAGGAGAACCGGGAAGAAAAATTGTAAAAAAATATGTAAGAAAACTAAAAGAAGAGTTGAAGATAGACTTTTGTATTGCAAATGGAGAAAATGCTGCAGGAGGAGCAGGTCTTGTTCCATGGATATGTGAAGAATTATTTGAAAGTGGTATAAATGTTATAACGGGTGGTGATCATATTTTCGATAAAAAGGAACTATATCCATATTTACAACAAAATAATTATGTCATAAAACCGGCTAATCTTTCTGAATACTCTATTGGTAAAGGTTATACCTTTTTTGAAACCTCTAAAGAAATTATTGCTTCTTTGCATTTATGCGGAAGAGTTTTCATGAAACATTCTTTTAGTTGCCCATATGCAACATTTGATAGAATATACCCACTATTAAATCACATGACTCAATATATAATATTAGATTTTCATGCGGAGGCTACTGCTGAAAAAGTTGCTTTTGGATACTATGTGGATGGTAAAATTTCTCTTATGTTTGGTACCCATACCCATATACCTACCGCCGATGAGAAAATCCTACCATCAGGAACAGGTTATATAACAGATGTAGGAATGACTGGACCATATCATTCAGTAATTGGTAGAGAAGTTGAAAATGTTATAACCTCATTTAAAACCGGTATGCCAAAAAAATTCGAAGTAGCAAAAAAAAATGTGGCTTTATCAGGTATTTTTTCTAAAGTAGATAGAACAACAGGTAAATGTATACACATAGAAAGAATTTTCATTCAGGACGATCATCTTTAATAGTTCTTTATTGCTCATATCTATTGGTTTCCCCGTTATATATGGATATACAATGCAATCATAATTAAGTTGAAATTAAAAATATTATTAGCAATTACAAGATTAAGTTTAGGTGGTGCAGGAAAATTTATTGTACAACTTGCAAAAGGGTTAAAAAAAAATAATTTCGATGTTACCGTAATTTGTGGAATTGAGGATAAAAATTGTATGTTAAAAAAAGAATTACACGATCATGGTATTAAGCTACTATTTATAAATACACTGAAACGAGACATAGACATTGTCAACGATTTAAAAAGTTTAATTGCTATTACCAAACTGCTTAAAAACGAAAGATTTGATATAGTTCATTCTCATACGACAAAAGCAGGTGTTATAGTAAGGTTATCTGCATTTATAAATGGTTACCGCGCAATTATTTATAATCCTCATGGACACATATATGAGAAAACAGCAAATTTACCAGGTATAGATTCGTTGTTTAAAAGAACTATATTTTTTTTTATTGAAAAATTTGTCAATTTTTTAACTAAGTCAATAATTATTTGTGTTTCTGAAAAGGAGTATAAAGATATTTTAAATATGGGATATTCTCAAAAAAAATATACATATTTAATTCCACATGGAATTGTAATAGAAGAGGAGGCTGTGAAAGAATATAAGGACAATATAAAGAATATATTAGTGATAGGTCGACTGTCAACTGAAAAAGGACAGGATAATGCCATAGAAACCCTAAAAGTTTTGCATACCAAAAATAACTATTTTAGATTAACAATAGTGGGAGACGGTATATTCAAGGATAAACTAATAAGAATAACGCAAGAGTATAAATTAGAAAAGTATGTGTCGTTTCTTCCATCACAGGATAAACTAAAAGAGGTCTTTGAAAATGCTTTTTGTGTATTAATTCCTTCAAGATATGAAGGTTTCAGTATTACAGCACTGGAAGCATTTAAATTTAAAAGACCAGTAGTTATAACAGCAAATTGTGGAATTTCAAAGCATTTAAAAAATGGAATAGAAGCTTTAATAACCTCAATAAAACCAGAAGATTTAGCATACGCAATAATGAAATTAGCAAGTGATAGTAGTATTTATAATAGGTTGGTAGATAATGCCTATAAAAAATTATTGAATAAATTCAGTTTTGAAACAACGCTGGAAAGATATATTGCTATATATAAGGAGGCTTCTCATAGAACATATAATTGAAATACTCCTTTCATAATTTATTTTATTTCAAAAGGAATTCAACTAAAACAATTAAGCTTTAGAAAAACATAATTACTTATATAATGCCTTAACTTATTTAGTATAAATATGTATTTTTAAACCTTAAATTACTTATGCTATTATCTTTACTTCTTCACATAACTATGTTGTCTCAATAATATTTCACACAGCTAATGATATGATATTTAATGTTACGCATTGGTTACAAGATGATAAAAAACACTGTAAAATCAAGCTAAAATTGGACGTTGGGGTTCGACTTATAAATTACCCTTCTTTTTTGAAACCTAACTACTTACTTCAGACTGTTATATAATTATATTTTTTTAAATTTATTTTTTAGGTCATCACTCCATTTTTGTATTATTTTCATTTTTCTAATAATATTTCTTTTTTTAGCATCCGACGGTTTTTCGTAAACCGCTGTTCGTCTTATGTCTCTAAAAATACCGTAATCTACACACCTTTTCTTTAATTGTCTCAATGCCTTCTCTACAGAATCTTCAACCACTATTTTAATTTTTGCTCTTGTATTCATTTAAGCGTGTATTATACCTTACAATGTTATAATGTCAAATTTTTTTGGAATACTACCTACAAAAATTATTTCACTGGTCACTTTATTACTTTTTCGCACTAAACCTTTTCCTTAGTGTAATAATCTGTGCGAAAAAGGCCTCTATAGCTCAAAATCACAATAAATATAGCTTTACTTGTGCTAAACATTAGATTGCACATTTTGAAATAAGGAAATCCTTAAATTGTTATTGTTAGGACGCAAAATAGTAACTGAACCTGTAACCGTTACATATGAGGGTTTGTAGTAAATTGTTGATTTCACTTTTGCATTCAAAGTTACTTACTGTTTAGTGGTTATCTAATAAATGTGAACCAGTCTAAATAATTCGAAGTAGAGGAGTTTCTGAAAGAATAATAAAATATATCACCCTTTAAAGTAAGCTAAACAATGTTAGTTTAAAAAGAAAGTAAAAGCAAATGTTAAAAAATAAGGTAATTAACCATATCCAGATAATCCATACGCCACCATACGATTAAGCTCTTTTTATGAGGGAGTGATTACCATAAACATTATATATAATATGCATCTTTTAACACATCATAATAACTCAATATATCACTCAATATTATTTAGCCAAAACTTCTGACTTAAGAGCGTTTCTTAAACAATTTTTACCACCTTACAAAATAATAATCATTCTACACTGTTGCATCGTATATCCGCTTACATTGTATATAGCTGTCAAATTCAGTTTAGATTACTATAGTTTTTAAAATTATTGACGCAATTTTCTTTTCAATCACCTACACAGGTAACGATTATTTCTCTCGTTCTTGAATGCGTGTCAAAATCAATAAGCACTATTTGTTGCCATGTACCTAATAGCAAATTTGAATTGGACAAAGCTATTGTAATCTGTGGACCTAAAATAGATGCTCTAATGTGGGAATGCCCGTTATCATCATGCCATCTTTTATGATGCTCATAATTTTTATCAGGTGGAATTAACCTGTCCAAAACATTTCTTAAATCCTTGAGTAATCCGTTTTCATATTCAATTGTAGTTATGCTTGCGGTTGAACCAATTACAAATACATTAACAATTCCATCTTTTATATTACCTTCAAATACTACCTTCTTTACCTGTGAAGTTATGTCAATTATATCACAATTGCCCTTTGTATTAATTGTAAATTTTGTTCTATAAACGGCCATTATTTAATTATAAGAAAAAACACTTAAAATTTAAAAACTATATATAGAAAAGTAAGGATGGTTATAAAGGGAGATTGCCCCAAATGTAAAACAGCCTTTCGCATAGATATCAATAAAACCAGCAATAATTTTTCCTGTATCCATTGTAACAAAGAGTTTGATAAAATAACCATTGAAAACATTAAAAACACAAAATTAGTTAGCATATGTCCTATTTGCCTATCTAATGATTTTTGGATAGATAAAAATTTTCCAAAGAAAGTTGGTATATTTTTTGTTATTATAACTGCCATCTTAGTTCCTTTTACCTATGGATTAAGTTTTGTTATTCTTTTCATACTTGATTTAACACTATGGTTTCTATTAGGCTGGAGAATTAATTGCTATAGATGTGAAGCAGTATTCGTCGGGTTTCAAAAAAATAGTAGATATAAAAAATTTGACCTGAAGTTAGCTGATTATTATAAGAAATCTTCTTTAAGTAAAGACTAAACTTGCAAAACTAACTATTCCACCAGCAGGATCAGGAGCGTAACCATATTTTAAAAGTTTACCTTTTTCTGAAATGCCACTTAAAACTCTAAGTGTTGTATATATGGAACTCAAACCACATACTTTTTTAATATCATTATTTAATAGGGTAAGTTGTAAAAATCTATCGGCATCTATATTTTCACAGCAAGCCAGGGATTTTAAATCTTCATTTTCCATCCATTTTATCAGTTGTTCAGTTATTTTAATGTTATCCCCAAAGCGAGGTCCTATGTGGGATAAATCCGATCCTGATATCACAACTACATCACCATTACGGTCTGCAATATATTTCTTACATATTTCTATAAATTCATTAAATTCTTCCATCATACTACTGTCAGGTAAAATAGAACATAATATTGGAATAATACTAATCTCTTCGTTGTTCCATATATATTTTAACCATATTGTTTGAAATTCAATAGAATGTTCAATCTTATGTGCAAATTGATGTTCTGTCAATTTCTTATATAGATTATCTGGTAAATATTTGCTAAAATCGTCATCATACTTTAATACTCCATATGGTGTTTCAAAATCCTTATCTAACAATATGAAAGGATAAGGCGGTGACGAATGCGAAACCCCAAAAATCATAACATTTTTGGTTCTTATACTTTCAGCTAACTCTTTGTAGGCATAAGCGTAACAATATCCACCTCTTAAAAAATCAATGTGTGGCGCAATTATTCCTTTTACATTTTTTATCAGCATATTGTCTTTTTCTATTATCCCAGGACCATTTTGTGTAGTAAAAAAACTACTTAAAAATTTATTAAGCTCCTCTGTATTGTTTGGATAAGATTTACCATTTAAATAGAGTTTCCTTATAGGTTCTTTAATAAACTGTTCAGTAATCTTGCTCTTTGCTGTAAAAAAATTTTCTGAGTCCAATAATAATTTTTCATCTAAAATTTTTATCGCTTCATCTATATCTTTATTGGTTATAACTTGACCTTGAAAGTTTTTTGCCCAGACTGTTTTTATTATTTCATAATCATTTTTACCATCCAAGAAAGAAGCGATAAATATAAGTTCCGGGGTAAGTAATAAAATATCATCTTGATAACCCTTGATATCCTTAACACAAAAATACATTTTCTTTTCATATTCAATAGGATAAATATCTAATTCATTAATTCTAAGTTTAGGTAACTGCACTTTCTTCTTATTCCTTATAAATTCATCAATAACACTGCTTTTATTATACAATATTTTTTCTCACTTTATAACACTTTGGATGAATATTAAGTTTACAAATAAGCGTATTAAATATCGTTTATATTAAAAAGAAAGAATTATATCACAAAAAATAATAAAAAAACACTTTTCTTAACAAAAATTATTTCTTATTTTTACCAATAAAAATCAATAAAAACTATTGAAAAATATATTGAAAAATCTATACTGGACAGATGTTAATAAGAATTTTTTATGAAAGGGGGTGAAAAAAATGGCTAGTAAAAGCGATTTAGTTGAATTGGTAATAAAGAAAATAGAGAAAGAAAAATTGGAAATACCAAAAACAGTAGTAAAAGAGGTAGTTGATACAGTATTAGATTCTTTGAAAGAAACTATAAAAAAGGAAAAAGTTGTTCAACTTGTTGGCTTTGGTTCATTTACAGTAAGACGTCGTAAAGAAAGAAAAGGTCGCAACCCTAAAACCGGTCAACCAATTACGATAAAAGCAAAAAATACAGTATCTTTCAAACCAAGTAAAGAACTAAAAAATTTAGTTAATTAATTTTTCTTTCTTTTTGGGGGGGAACTCCCTCCCCCCAACTCTTTAAAAAGCAAATATTAAATATTATTTGTTGTTATAAGAAAATAATTTTTACATAATACCCTTGTATAGAAGTATTTTGATGTTAACCATATGTTATGTAAACTACGCAAGTCTATCACA
>FWPU01006111.1_pt1 | contig 24739 bp, 25 predicted proteins | sample 2228361 | NCBI WGS metagenome assembly FWPU01 (sample SAMEA103939777, study PRJEB20133) | metagenome | reverse complement strand
AGTTTCAGATTTTCTTGACCAATTCAAGAACGGTTCACTTGACCTGCTACGCTATGTCGGCATATTGTCAGAATAATTTGTTAAAGTGCAAAATTTCGCAGTATGGTCCTGCCGCCGTTGCAGCGCAAGATAAATCTCGCGGTACGGCAGGCGGGCAGGCTTCGGAGTACTTTCAATATAAGGTATTTGTCGTTTCAAGCACAGTGACAAGGGTCACTGGTTCTCTTCCCTTTGCTCCTTTGGGTAAGTACACGGGTAGACACGTATACACGTATGCGTGGAGGCAGGTACACAGGGACAGGTATACAGGACACGTTCACTTGTATACCTGTATACCTGTATACCTGTGTACCTGTATACCTGTGTACCTGTATACCTGTGTACTTTTTTACTTCATCACGCCTTCTCCACTTTCACCATGCTGTCATAGAACACCGCCGAGCCGCCGGCCAGGTCGCTGAGACCGGTGTTGCCGAGGACGGGGTCGAGTTGCATGGCGCCGTTTGCCATGAGGGGGACGGCGCGGCGGGCATCGCCTTTGACGAGTTTGCCGTCAATCTCCACGTCTTGAGCGCCGCTGGACCAGTGACCGAAACTGAACGGGAAAGCGACCACACCGGGGCGGATGCCTTCGGTCACTTTGGCTTTGCCGACCATCGGATGCTTGGTTCCGTTTTGCAGGTCGTACTCGCCCTTGGGGTTGCTGGCGGAGGAGACGCGTACCATGTCGCCATCCTGGATGCCGAGTTTTGCGGCGTCCCTGCTGTTGATGAGCAGGTAGCCTTCGGGCATGACCGCCAGCGCCCAGTAGTTGCTGATGCCGCGCGATTTGGCAATCGGCATGGGCTTGAAGGTGATCAGGTGCAGGTCGTAGCCGCTGCTCTTGATTTCTTCACCCGTGGATGACAACCCCGCCGGGATGTACTTGGTGTAGCCCACGAACGGCTTGCCGGTCATGGTGTTGATGGAGGTGGCGGTCTTTTCCTGATACAGGTTGATGAGCCGCCCGTACTTGTTCGCCACCTGCGCTCCTTTGTAGGCTTTCTCGAACGCCTGATAGCGTCCGCCGCGGTTGAGGACATAGACGACCTTGCGCCACAGACTCTCGTCGCCGATGGCGGCTTTCCACTTGTCGGGGTCGAAAACGCTTGGGGGCAGGTGCCGCCGCGCGTCCAGGAAGATGCGCAGTTCTTCGTCGTCCGCTTCGGGGACCGAATCCGAGCCGTCTTCCTTGTCGCCGAAGGCAATGTCCGCCACCTGTTTCAGGTAGAAATCTTCGGGGCGGATGTAGGGGATGCCTTCGCCGAGTCCGTTGGGACCGAATCCGGGCAGTTCCAGTTTTTCGGCAATCGCCAGGAAGACCGCTTCAAACGACAGCGGGATTTCTTCGCCCCAGACTTTGGTGGTCTGCCAGCCGGGGATGCTGATGACGGGCTGACGCACGTTTTCCACCTTCCACGGCACGGAGGGATGAGAGCCCTGGAACTCCCAGCGTTCGAGGTAGGACTGGTCGGGGAAGATGTAGTCGGCGTACATGCTGGTTTCGCCAATCAGGATGTCGCTGGCGATGAAGAGCGGAATCTTTTTGGTGTCTGCCAGAATTTCGACCACTTTCTGTCCGCCGGGCAGGGTGTAGGGAAGCCCGGACATGTAGGTCATCAAAATCTTGATGGGGTAGGGGTAGGCGTCGCCGATGGAGGGGATGTCTTCCTGGTAAATGTCGGTGGCAATGGGGAACCAGGGGCGTTTGGTGGGGTACGACCCATCGAACAAGGTGGACTTCTCGTAGGTCGTCTTGGTGCGGAGCATGTCAATACCAAACGCCGTGAAGTGATGCTCGCCAAACATGGTCGTGACCGGGAAGGGCTGTCCCTTCTTGGAGCCTTTGCGGTCATAGGTACTGGCTTTGATAGTGCCGCCCGCATAATCGAAGTTGCCGATGAGCAGGTTGACCACATACCAGGCGTTGTTGTTGTAGAAGCCGTTGGTATGCTGTGACGGTCCGCGGTGAATATCGGCGGCGGCTTTGCGCCCGTGCGAAGTAAACTCCGCCGCCAGTTCGAGGATGTCGGCTTCGCTCACGCCCGCAATCTCCGCCCATTCCGCAATGGTATGTTCCTGCGCCGATTCGAGCAGGATTTGCATTCCGTCCTTTACATCGAACTCGCCGACTTTTTGGTTGATGAACAGGTCGCCGACAACAGGCGCGGCTTCGGGGTTGAGAACGTCAATCGGGGTTGGGACTCCGCCGACGAGCGCCACGGGCGTATCGCCGGGGTATTCCACGCCGTTTGCGTCCACATAGACGTCCACGTCCTTGCCGTCTTTCTGGACGGTTTGTTTGGTGAGCAGACCCAACTCGCTGGCGCGCAGGTGTTTACCCGGCACGCCGTCTTTGACTTTGACCAGCCAGGAGGCGTTGGTGTAGTTCGGCTCGCCCGCCGCTGCCTGCGCCGCGACGTTAGCAATCGCCAGGTAGGCTTTGTTGTACTTTTCGTTTTCGAGCATCCAACGAATCATGCCGAGCGCGAAGGCAGCATCGCCGCCGGGTTTGATGGGAACCCACTTCCAGGCTTTGGCGGCGAGTTTCGAGAGACGCGGGTCAACGACGGCGAATTTGCGCCCGTTGACGTAAGCGTCGGTCGCCTTCGGGACGCGCTGTGGGGGACCGTAGTTTGCGTCGAACAGGTTGACGCCAACGTAAATGACGAACTCGCTGTTGCCCGTATCTGCCTGCCAGTAGAACTTGTCGCCGCTGTCGAAGGAGCCTTTTGCCGCGTTCCATTTACTGGACATCTGTTTGCCTGTAAAGTAGAGCGAACCCTGGCAGACGGTGGTATGTCCGTTCATGTTGATGGAGCCGTAGGCTTCCTGCACGAAGCGGTGGACAACGTCTTCGCGCCCGCCTTTCATGCGTCCCCACACGAACATGAACAGGTTGTTTTTGGGACCCAGGTCGGGATGTTCGGGGTCAATCAACACGTCGAGATGGTCTTTGAAATCAACCTGGAATTTTTTGACCAGTTCCTTCTTCTTTTCGGGGTCTTTCTCATTCCAGATGGCGTCTACGGCGGCTTTCATCTCCGCCGCGAGTTCGCCATCGGTCAGAGCGCGGACGGCACGCAGACCATCCACATGCCCTTCGCCAAACAGGTCGCCGCCTTCGACGATTTCTTCGATGGCTTGTTCGAAGGGGATGGTGACCCACTGATTCTCGCCGCGCTTCGTCCCTGGCTTGCGCTTCAGCACGCTGACGATGCGGTACGGGTCATAGGCGGTCTGGATGCCCGCCTGTCCCTTCGGGCAGAGCGCGCCTTCGACCGTCGCCATGTCTTTGACGGGGGTTTCATAAGCCGGGTGGGGCCAGAGCGTCCACGGCGAGTAGGGATTGCCGTCAATTTTGGCGGCGAGACCTTCCAAAATCTTGACCTTGATGCCGCAGCCCGTGTTGCATTGCAAACAGACGGTATAGAGTTGGTTTTCGGGTTTGGCTTCGAAATTGTCCACGCTTTCTTTCATGGCGCTGGCAATGGCTTTTTGCGCTTGCGGCAGGCTGCCCAGGAAAGCCGCCGCCGCGCCCGTGACGCCGGTCAGTTTGAGGAAGTCGCGCCGGGAAAGTGATTGCTTGTTGGTTTTCATTTCTTTGCCTCCGTAAAGCGCGCAAAATAAGCGAGCAAATAATCCATGCCGAGCAGGATGCCGAGCAGGGCGAAGCCCATCACCGCCGAGGTGACCGACCATTCCATCAGGCTGGGGGCGTAATCGAGCGTCAGTTTCGGACCGTAGAACGCCGCCGCCTGCCCGGGCATCATCTCCGCCACCTGTCCCGGCACCACGATCAGGATGCGGGCGGCAGCGTAGCCAATGAGCAGGAACAGACCCATCAGCCCGGCGACAAAGCCGTTTTTGGCGAGTTTGGGCTGCGCCAGCACGATGACCGGGATGAGCAGACCGAGAACAATCTGCACGCCCCAAAACATGAAGGCATGCGGACCGTTCAGCACGTAATTGACCGCAATCAGGTTATCGGTCACGCCGCCGTAGAGCGATTGGGTGTAATCCGCAACCAGGAAGTAGAGTTTTGCCACGCTGGTTGCAATCGAGATAATCGCCAGCAGCCAGAGCAAGTCGCCCCGTTGTTTTTCTTCCAGGTTGGGCATGAACCAGCCGACGATGAGGAGCATGAGTCCTGCGCCCGAAGCGATGGCAAAGACGGGGAACTGGACGGGAAGCAGACCCACATGCCAGTACAGACGCGCCGCGTTGCCGCCCAGCAGGAAGCCCACGCCGCCCGCCACCAGGATGGAGACGATGAAGCCAATCCACATCACGGCTTTCATCGCCTTCTTTTCGGGTTGAGTGAAAGCCAGGTAGAGCGAGACCAGGATGAGGATGAGGAAGAGCGTATATCCCCAAACCATCAGCGCGAGAAACGAAGTAAAGTTCGGTTCGAGATACACCTTCCAGATGCGATCAATATGTCCGAGGTCCAGACCAATCGAAGCGAGACCCGCAGGCAGGGTGACGAGCGCTGCCCAGAGCATGGTCTTGCCCGTGCCTTTGAACTGCGGCACGTTGAACAGGTAATCGAACGCGGCAAGCATGTAGGCGCCTGCCGCCAGGCCCGCCAAAAACAGATACATGGCAACCCACAGCCCCCAACCGATGTAGGAGCCATAGTTGGCGCTTTGTTCGCCTTCGAAGAGGCGGATGTACACGCCCCACAGCCCAAACAGCAGAGCGAGCGCGCCGACAGCGTAGGAAATCTTCTTTAGCATGTCATCCTCCTACACGATGTAATACACGCGCGGTTCGGTGCCGAGTTCTTCCTTCAGGCGAACCACGTTGGGCTTGTTGATGAGTTCGGTTACCAGCGAGTCGGGGTCGTTGGCGTCGCCGAAGTAGGTGGCGCGGCCGATGCAGGTGGTGGTGCAGGCGGGCAGGATGCCGTCCTTGATGCGGTGCAGGCAGAAGTGACACTTGCGGACGTTGCCCACGGGCGACTCATGTTTCCCTTCCCGTTTCCACGCTTCGCCATACTCCTGGCTGGCGTGCTCGTACCCAGCGGCAGTTTCCCCGCCGATAACGACGCCATCGAAGACGGGCAGTTGCTCGGTGTAGGTATAGCCAAAGTCGAAGGTGCGCGCGCCATACGGACAAGCCGCCATGCAGGCGCGGCAGCCGATACACTGCTCGTAGTCCACCACGACGATTCCCTCTTCATCGTGATAGGTGGCAGTCACAGGGCAGACTTCGGTGCAGGGCGATTTCTCGCACTGCATACACGGGCGGGGGAGGAACTTCATCGTCACATTGGGGTACGTGCCGATCTCCTCCGTCATCACGGGACGATAGACCACCCCAGGCGGAAGTTTGTTCTCCGCCACGCATGCCACCGTACAGGCGTGACAGCCGATACAGCGGCGCAGGTCAATGACCATCACCCAGCGCCGTTCCGAGGCGGGCTTTTCCAGCGCGCGCTGTAACTCGCGGTTCATGCGCACCAGAACGTCATCTTTCGCCAGCGGGTCGTCAGCGGTGAGGGGTGAGATCTCCACGCCCTCCAACGGAGCGACCAGCCCTGTGAACACCTCGGAAGCATACTTTTCGAGCAAAGTTGCTTCGTTTGACATTGTGCTTCTCCTTCAAGGATTGAATTTCGGAGCAAGTCCGACAATATTCCTGCTCTTACTTTATCGAATCTGCCTTCGAAGGAATAGCGGGAAAAGTTGGATGGTTTTTGGAAAAATGTCGGGAAAATCCCTGCAAAGGCGGGAAGTTCAGCGCCGCAATCCATGACAAACAACATATTCAAAATCACGAATGTGTTGTACAATATATTCGGGTTTACGAATATGAAAAAATCATCCATCCCCCAACTCGCCGAAAAAATCGCCGCGCCGCTGACCGCCATCGCCTCCCCGCCGCGCATTGCCATCCTGCTCGCCGTCGGGACGGGCGAAGCCTGTGTCTGTCACCTCGAAGCCGTTCTCGGCTGGCGGCAGGCGTACATTTCGCAGCATCTGATGGCGCTCCGCAAGGCGGACATCCTGACCGACCGCCGCGAAGGACGCTACGTCTTCTACCGACTAAAAAACGCCTCGCTCCTTGACCTGATAACGGGCGCGGCCCCCCTGAGCGGACTCTCCGCCGAAGCCGTTTCCGCGTTCGTCAACACGCGCGCCTATTCCAACTGCGAATGTCCGCACTGTAACCCCGCCGTCATTCCAGTCGAAAGCCTGAAGCCCGCATGAACTTCCTGTCTTTCCTCGCCCAATTGCTCCACGGCGGACTGGGCAACCTGGCCGCTTACCTGGCCGCTCACGTTTTGCTCTGCCTGTTGCCCGCCTTCTACATCGCGGGCGCCATGACCGCCCTCATCCCCAAAGAGACGGTGACGCGCTTCCTGGGGCGCAACACGCCCAAATGGATTTCCTACCCGGCCTCGGCCGCGGCCGGCTTCCTGCTGGCGGTCTGCTCCTGCACGGTCATCCCGCTCTTCGCCGGAATCTACAAGAAGGGCGCCGGGCTGGGGCCTGCCATTACCTTCCTGTTCGTCGCCCCGGCCGTCAACGTGCTGGCGCTGGTCTACACCGGCGGCGTCATCGGCCTCGACCTGGCCATCGCCCGCCTCATCCTTTCGCTGGCCTTCGGGGTCGGCATCGGCCTGCTCATGGCGCTCATCTTCCGCAAAGCCGACGCCGAACACGACGCCGCCACCGACGCCCTGTTCGCCGGTCAGGCCGCCATGCGCCGCGCCGCGGTCATCTTCCTGCTGGCGCTGGTCGTCCTGCTGGTGGCCGGGACGTTCCGCTTCGACTTCCTGACCCGCGCCTACGCCCAGGTCGAACTGCCGCTGAGCGGCGCGGAGACCCTCCAGGCCTGGCTCTACCGCCTGATTCCCTTCGACCCGGCGCGCGGCGAGGAGAGCTTCACCGTCCAGGGCGCGCTGCTCATCCCCCTGCTGGCGCTGATCGGGCTGACCTCCTGGAAGGGTATCGAAAGAATCCACGAGGGCTTCAACGCCTGGACGTGGATTTCCTCGGCCCTGGTCGGGCTGACCCTGCTGCTGGCGGCCCTCGGCCTGACGCCCCACCCCGGCGGGCTGAGCGTGGCCCTGACCGGCAAGTTCTTCGGCGTGCTGGCCGCGGTCCTGGCCCTGGGCTGGATGCTGCGCTTCGGCCTGACCCGCGACGAGACCCGCGACGTGCTGTGGGAGTCGTGGAAATTCGTCAAGCAGATCTTCCCCCTGCTCATCCTCGGCGTCTTCGTGGTCGGGATGCTGCGGGTCATCATCCGCCCGGAGTGGATTCAGGCCATCGCCGGAGAGAACACCCTGCTGGCGAACCTGGCCGGGGTGGTCTTCGGCGTTTTCATGTACTTCCCGACCCTGGTGGAAGTGCCGATTGCGCAGATGTTCCTCAGCCTGGGCATGCACCGCGGCCCCCTGCTGGCCTACCTCATCTCGGACCCCGAACTCAGCCTGCAGAGCATCCTCATCACCGCCGCCATCATCGGGCGCACCAGGGCCTGGGTTTATGTTGGCTGGGTGGCGCTCTTCAGCACCCTGGCGGGTCTGCTCTACAGCGCCTGGGTGGACGGGGCCGGCCTCGGCTGGGTGGGGCTTTCCCTGCTCGTTTTTCTCGCCTTGCTGTCCCTCGGCCTGTGGCTCATCACCCGCCGCACTGCTCTCACCCCTGCTCACCAATAACTGCTCACTGACACTGCTCACTGCTCACTGATCACTATTCTTCTGGAGGCCCTCATGCTCACCATCAAAATCCTCGGTTCGGGCTGCGCCAACTGCAAGCGCCTGGAACAAATCGCCCGTCAGGTCGTGAACGAACTGGCCATCGAGGCTGAAGTGGTCAAAGTTACCGACTACAGCGACATCATGAAATACGACATCCTCTCCACGCCGGGGCTGGTCATCAACGAGAAAGTCGTCTCTTCCGGCCGCGTCCCCACCTCGGCGGAGGTGACCACCTTCATCACCACGGCGCTGATGGCGGAAGCATGAAAAAGCGCGTCCTGTTTCTCTGCACGGGCAATTCCTGCCGCAGCCAGATGGCTGAGGCGATCGTCAACGCCCGGCTGGGGGACGAGTGGCAGGCCTTCAGCGCGGGGACGAAGCCGGCGGGCTACGTCCACCCCAAGGCGGTGGAAGCGCTCGCTGAAATTGGCATCCAGCACGCGGGCCGGTCGAAGCGGACGGACGAGTTCCTGGGCGAAGCGTTCGATCTGGTCGTCACGGTCTGCGATTCGGCCGCGGAGGAGTGTCCCGTCTGGCTGGGCAAGGGGAAGAAAATCCACCACAGTTTCCCCGACCCGGCCAAAACGGACGACATGGACGACTTCCGCCGCGTGCGCGATGCCATTGCGGAGGTGATTCCTGCTTTGCTGCGTGAGGCAAATTCATAGATTTGACAGTGTAGGCGAAGTCAGAGAAGCATACCGTCAACGAATGGGGAACGAATAAACGAATACTCCGCTGCCCCATTCGCTCATTCGTTGCCCTATTCGTTGATGGTTCACTCACCACAGTCAAAGACTTGCGCCACCATTTGAAGAAATAGAGAAAGGAGCATCCTATGTCTGACAAAACCTGTGAATGCAAGCACGAACACTGCGACTGCGGCGAGGAATGCCGCTGCGACTGCCACGGCGGCCACGACTGCCATTGCGGCTGCGACTGCTGCGGCGGCCATCACTTCCACCGCCGCTACCAGACCAAGGCCGAGCAGATCGCCGAGTTGGAGGCCTATCTGGCGGAACTCAAACTCGAGGTCCAGGCCGTGGAGGAGCGGCTGGCAGACTTGAAGAAGTAAAGCGTAGGGGGGTGAGTCGATCGTTCACGGAACGCGGCGGGCCATTCGTCAGGTCCGCCGTGCTGGGCCGCGCCTTGGTCGGGCCAGACACGTTGGGGCGACACCCTGTAAGAGAATGTCGCCCCAATCATAGATCACAGACGGGGCCCGATCTGCTAGTCGGCAAATTCTTGCCTAAGGATTTGCTCTATTTGTTCTTTCAGTACGGGGACTTCTTCGGTTGCAGCAATCCAGACAATATCCCAGCGGATGGCAAAGTACTCGTGGACGGCAATGTTTCGGAAGGCTATGATGTCCACCCAGGGAATTTCAGGAAAGCGGCTGGTAAACGCTTTCGGCAGGCGAGCGGCGGCTTCTCCAATGACCATCAATTTCTGGAGTACCGCGCTGTTCATCATTTCGTTGCGCTCGAATTCGTCGAAACTCTCTCCTTGCACGAACCTGGCAATGGACTGCGTGGCTTCGACAATATCGGTTAGATAGAGTTTTTCAGGCCGCATAGATTTCCTCAATGTCGGACAGTACCGCGTCGCGGATGACCGGTTTCAATCCATCCATTGGCACCAAATCCACCGGGCGATTGAACAAAGAGGCGAGTTCACGTTGCATGCGCGAGAAGGTAATCAATCCAATGCGCGCATTGGGCTGAAAGGATACCAGCACATCCACGTCGCTATCGGGCCGAAAATTATCCCCCAGCACGGAGCCAAACAATGCCAATCTTTGCACCTGGTAACGACGGCAAAAGTCCACCAGTTCCTGCTGGGGAATTTTTATCTTCACGCGGGAAGGATTCGGAGTTGCCATGTCTTTATTATACAGCAAAGAGAAAACACTGCCCTCTTGCGGCGGCCACCACTTCCACCGCCGCTACCAGACCAGGGGCGAGCAGATCGCCGAGTTGGAGGCCTGTCTGGCGGAACTCAAACTCGAGGTCCAGGCCGTGGAGGCGCGGCTGGCGGATTTGAAGAAGTAAAACGTGGGGGTGAGTCAATCGTTCACGGAACGCGGCGGGCCTGACGAATGGCCCGCCGCGCCTTGTCCGGGTCAGACGCGTCGGGGCGGCAGTTGCCTTCACAGGGGGGCGCCCCAGGGCCGCGGGCGCGGGGTCGGACATTGATTTGAGGCGGGAAATCAATCTCAACTTACACCCGAATCAGCACCCCATTCCCGCCGGGTCGGGGAACAGAGGGCCGTCGTCCGCGGTTCATGACGGTCCAGATTTGGAACGCCCAGGGGAAGCGCGGACACTTCCCGATCTGACCTGCAAAATGAAGTCCGAGGGCGCGTACTTCGGATTTCGATGCCCATGCTGCGGTACCTCCCGGCTGACATTCACTTTGGAAAGAGAGGGTATAATTTTTAGCCAGCGGAGTAAACCATGCCCCTGCCTCTGAATCAGATATTCGAGGGCGACTGTGTCGAAGTGCTTGCATCCCTCCCGGAGAAGTGCATTGACTTGATCTTTGCCGACCCGCCCTACAATCTACAGCTGCACAGTGAACTGCACCGCCCCAATATGACAAAAGTGGATGCAGTGGGTGACGCCTGGGACCGCTTCGAGTCCTTTCAGGCCTATGATGAATTCACTCGCCAATGGCTGACGGCTTGCCAGCGCGTCCTGAAACCAACCGGCACGCTCTGGGTGATTGGCACCTATCACAATATCTTCCGCGTTGGCGCCATCCTGCAGGATTTGGGCTTCTGGATCCTTAACGATGTTATCTGGATCAAGACCAACCCAATGCCCAACTTCCGCGGCGTGCGCTTTACCAACGCCCACGAGACGCTGATTTGGGCCAGCACGGGCAAAGGCGCCCGCTACACTTTCAACCATCAGGCAATGAAAGGTCTGAACGAGGAGAAGCAAATGCGTTCTGACTGGTGGATTCTACCGCTGGCAACCGGTGCAGAGCGCGCCAGAGATGAAAACGGCGCAAAGGCGCATTCCACGCAGAAGCCGGAAGCCCTGCTCTATCGCGTCATTCTTGCTTCCAGCAATCCCGGCGTTGTGATCCTTGATCCCTTCCTGGGAAGCGGCACTACAGCCGTCGTTGCCAAACGGTTGCACCGCAACTGGATTGGGATAGAGCGCGAACGCCGCTATATCGAAGTCGCCTGCCGGCGCCTTGAGGCCGTCCAACCCGCGCCGTTCAATGCCGAGACGTTCGATGTCAGAAGCCAGGCCCAACGTGCTGCGCGGGTGGAATTTGCCCGGCTGCTGGAAGATGGTCACGTCCGGCCGGGCCAGACCCTGCTCTTTGCCAGAGACCCGTCCCGCACGGCGGTTGTCAAGCCCGATGGCCGTCTGCGCACAGCCGACGGCTTCGAGGGCAGCATCCACAAGGCTGGCAGCCACTACTCCGGCGGCGCGCCCTGCAACGGCTGGGAGCACTGGTACCTTCAAGAATCGGACCACCTGGTTAGCCTGGCCGAACTGCGTCAACGCTACCGCGCCCAGAGAGGGCTAACCGAATGACATTGCCGGGCACTTGCTTCGCCGCTACCCATAGGAAAAAATCACATGCTCAACCTGCTCTTGATGTTCACTCTGTTCACTGGTAGGACGATGCCGCCGCTTCAGGCCGAACCACCCGCTGCTGTCCGCGCCGTATTGTTCTATTCCCCTTATTGCGGCCACTGCCACTATGTGATGACTGAAACCCTGCCGCCTCTCATCGAGCAATACGGCGATCAATTGCAAATCTTTGCCGTTGATGTGACCTCGGAAAGCGGCCAGCCGCTCTTTCAATCTGCCATGCTCTACTTTGACCTGGAGAGCACGGGCGTACCCTTCCTGGTCGTAGGAGATCAATACCTGGTTGGCTCGCGAGACATCCCCGAACAATTTCCTGGCCTGATTGCCTACCATCTCGAAAAAGGAGGCGTGGACTGGCCTGCTATTCCGGGCTTGGCAGAGGCGTTAGCGCTCTCTGTCCCCGCCACGGTTCAAGCCGACCCCGCACCTGCTTCTGACTCCCCTGAGGTGCAGCCAACCCCTGAGGTGACCACACCAGCCCCGGCCGTCCAGGAACCGGCTGTCGTCGCCCCGGCGCCGCCGGTGAACTGGGAGCAGACTCGTCTCACCCTGCGGGAACGTCTGGCTCGTGATCCTGCCGGGAATACTCTGGCGACCGTCGTCTTGATTGGCATGCTTGTTGCCCTGGGCGTGTCCGGCTTTCGCTTTTGCCGCCTGCCCGGCGAAGCGCTCAGTGGATGGGGGGCTTGGGCTGTCCTGGCGTTGTGCCTCGTGGGGCTGGGCGTGGCTGGTTACCTGACCTTTGTGGAGACCACCCACACCCAAGCCGTCTGTGGGCCGGTGGGCGATTGCAATACCGTGCAACAGAGCGAATATGCGCGCCTGTTTGGGATTCTACCTGTCGGCGTGCTTGGACTGGCCGGCTACCTTGCTATCCTTGTTGCCTGGTTCGTCCACCGGTTTGCGGCTGGCAGATCGGCTGATTATGCTGCGCTGGCTATGCTGGGCATGACGGCCTTTGGCACGCTTTTTTCCGTCTACTTGACATTCCTGGAGCCTTTCGTCATTGGTGCGACCTGTGCCTGGTGTCTGGCCTCAGCGGTCATCATGACGGCCTTGATGCTGTTCTTGCTTCCATCCGGCAGGCTGGCCTATACCCGTTTGAGGCGCAGGCCCAAACGCCATGTGTAATTGGCGTGCATAACTGCGCTGGGGTGGTGAAATGCCTTGCACACCTGCTCCGGCAAAAAACAACACCGGTGGCATCCACCTAATTCACAGATCAATGGACGTCTGATCTCGCGGCGTAAAGGCCTTCCATCGCCCTATTGTAATCAGGTCATTGAGAGCCATTGCAGGCAGCCAAATCATCTCTTCGCAGGCCAGGGACAAGGAGTGTATCACAGCAAGTTCATCCCCAAGACCGGCCCCATCACGCTGACGGCGCTGTTCTTTACCCTCGTGGTCATGTTCTCGCTCAAAGGTGAGTACATTGTGGAACTGCCGCTGGACGTGGCGCGCATCGCCGCGCCGCTGCTCATCTACTTTGTGGTCATGTTCCTGGTCAGTTTCGTGATGGGTAAAGTCGTCGGCGCGGACTACTCGAAGACGACCGCGCTTTCTTCACCGTTGCCAGTAACCATTTCGAATTGGCGATTGCGGTGGCAGTGGCCGTCTTCGACTGCTGCGGTGTCATCACTTCCACCGCTGCTACCGGACCAGGGCCGAGCAAATCGCTGAGTTGGAGGCCTACCTGGCGAAACTCGAACTCGAGGTCCAGGCTGTGGAGGAACGGCTGGCAGACTTGAAGAAATGGCGCAAATTCAATCAGTGTGCAGGATGAGGCGATTATCGGCGGTAACTTCCACGCGTAGTTGACGCAGAGCAGACGCGGCGGGGCCATGGGTCACGCGCCCGTCGGCATCGAAACGGGAGCCGTGACAGGGACAGGAGAAGCCATCCACATCTGGCTCGACGGTGCAGCCAAGATGGGTGCAGACCAGGCTGAGGGTGAAGAAGCCGCTTTCGGTGTGCAGCAGTATCGCCGGTGGGTCGGAGAGAAGCGTGCGCGAGCCGGGGGGAAAGTCTGAGGCGGGGCCCAGGTCGAATTCCGTCTTTGGCGCGGGGGTGGGGTCGAAGTCGAGAAAACGGAGCAAAATGCCGAGGGCCAACACGCCGCTCAGCCAGAGGAAGCCGTTGCGGAGAAGGGCAAGAAAATCGCGGCGGTTCGGATCAGGCATATCACCTCTTCACAGCGTGACACTGGTGGCAATAAGCAGAACGCTGGTCTGCGCCGTTCTGCGTGCAACCGCTGCCCATCACGGGGCGGAAGGTGAAGTATTGCCGCGTGGCTTTGCCAATCATTTCATACGTGCCATCGGCCAGAACGCGCGTGTTCCAAAGCGGCTCGCCTTGTTCGGTGACGAGGATGGTATCGCCCAGTTTCAGGTCAACGACGGGGTTGAGAAATGCCAGTTTGAAGGCGATGTCATTCGGGTCGGTCAACGTTTTGGTGAGCGGCAATTCGGTCGGCGTGCCGTGACAGGTTTTACATTGCACATACTGGATGTTGGCCTGGTTGGGGTGAATATCGCCATCGCCCATTGCCTCGATGCGGGTGTGACAGTCCACGCAGTCGAGGGTGTATTCGCATTGGACGAATTGGGCAATGGGCTGGTAATAGTCGTACAACCTGAGGGTTGAATGGTCGGTTCGTTCGACGAAAGTCATGTTTCGCAGGTCGTAGTTGCCGCGGTTGTGGCAGGTGTTACATTGAGTGTAGGGGATGGCGGTGGTCAGCGTGTGGCGATTCTCCATCACCCTTGCCCTCTCTCCCGATGGAAGAGGGGAATGGCAGGCGGCGCAACCTGTTTGCCGCGCGTACCTCTCGCCTTCACGCGGTTCGGCGTGGAGGTGGCAAGTGAGGCAATTCTCGCCAAATTTCTGGATGGACGGATTGGTTTCGCTGAATGGATCGAATGCCAGGAGCGCTTTGATCCCTGTCCGTGTTTCGTCATCGGTCACGGCGCGGATTCCGAAGTGAGCATTCAAATTAGTCTGCGCGCCGAAGGTGTAGCGGATATTGGCAATCGCCCCGGTGTAGGTGGATTGGACGCTGGTGAGGACGCGCTGTATGTGGTTCCGTCCATCCGCTTCGCTCCCGGAATGACAGTTGCTTCCGCCACACGAGGCTTCGACTACGCTCAGGTCGGACGGGTTTGCCCCGCCGCGCATACTGCTGTGCGCAAGGTCGGCGTCCAAGGCCAGGCGTTCCCCGCCGTGACAGAGGACACAGCCGAAGGTTTTTACCGGATGCGAGGGGCTGATTTCGGGCAAGTCGCTGTGACAGGTGAGACAGTATTCGGGCTGCCCGGTCAGGGTGGGTATCAGGGCAATGGGCTTGAGTCGGCGCGAGTTGTTCCACCAAATAAAAATGATGGCGAGAAGAAGGAGAAAAGAGGAAAGAGTGAGGAGACGGCGCATGAGGGAAAGGATGTCTTTGTATGTTCCGTGTTTACTTGTGTACCTGTGTACTTGTGTACCTGTGTACCTGTTTACCTGTTTACGAGCGTGAGAACGAGAATAAACAAACCAATGACCACAACCGTCGCCTGCGCCAGCCAGTTGGATTTTGGAAACCAGCGGCCAATGTCGCTGTCAGCAGGTTTGGGGAAGATGTAGGGGATGAGGGTGAGAAGAACGAGGATTCCAACAGGGATGAGCACGCCAAAGAGAAATGGGTCGCCCCATTTAAGCATTTGCTGAACCCACCGGAAGAACCAGGGAGCGCGGGCTTCTTCGCTTATGACCGGCTGACCGCTCATTGCGGGGGCAATGGGAGCAGGGAAGAGAAGCGAGAGTAGGATGAGAAATGTGCCAACGAGCAGCATGGCCGCAACTTCACGGCGCACCAACTCGAAGCGGCTGATGCGTTCTTGACTGGGACGCGCCGCGGGGGGCGGAACGGCAATCCCGCCATCGCGCCGGACGCGGAAGGCATGCCAGACGCCCAGGATGACGACCAGCAGGGTCAGGGCGAAAATGTGCCAGGTGTAAAAGCGGAGCAGAGCCGTCTGGCAGGCTTCGCCTCCGCCGACCGCCAGGCGGTACAAAAAATCGCCAGCGAGCGGGATGGTTCTGAGCAGGTTCGTGCTGGTGGTCAGCGGCCAGCAGATGCCCACGTCCCAGCGCAGGATGTAGCCGGTGAAATCGAGCAGAAGCGCCAGGACAAATAACGCCAGTCCGAGCAGATAATTGAAGCGGCGGGGTTTGCCGTAAGCAGCGGTAAAAATGACACGCAAAAAATGGACGGCAGAAACGAGAATCAACGCCTGTGCGGCCCAATAGTGCAAGTTGCGAATCAGCCAGCCGAAGGGGACATGATAAGTAATCTGCTGCACCGAGAGAGCCGCTTCTTCCGGATGAGGAACGTAGTAGAACATTTCCAGGATACCTGTCACGCCGAGAATGAGAATCAGGAAGACGGCCGTCCCGCCTGCGCCCAGGGTGTGATGCCAGCGCGCCTGGTCGGCCGGGATGGTGGGAGGGTGGAGGTGGTGGAAGAAGTTAGGGCGCATGGGGAGTCGGTGAGCAGTGTTCCGTCCTGTACGTGTGTACCTGTGTGCCTGTTTACCTGTGTACGTCTTTACCTGTCTACGTCTCTACTCCTTGCCAATTGTAACCCTCCCGCGCGAAATTTGGGCGGGAGGGTTATCAGCGTAGGCAAATGCCTATCGCAACGGAGGCAGGCTGAGGGTCGGGGATGACGCGAGGATTTAGTCGCCTGGGTGCGCTCCGTGAGGTTCCGTCTCGAAAACGGGGAAGTATTTGGCGAGCAGTCCGAAGGCCAGGATGCCAAAGGAGAAGATGCCCACCGAGACCAGAATTTCGGTGATGGATGGGAAATAGGTCACTTTGTCCATGAAGGTCGGAGCGTAGGTCAGGGGGTCATAATGTTTGACGGCAAGCCAACTGACGTCGAAGCGGTTGAGTATCATTCCCGCCAGGGTCAGCAAGGCGCCGGCCAGTAGACCGCTGGGGCCGGTGCGCACACGTTCGAAGGAGAATAGCGCGACGGGCAGCAAGACGCCGAGCAGGATTTCGGCCCAGAACAGGATGCTCATCAGCCCGCTGGAAAAGAGCAAGGAGAGTTTACCCTCTAGCGCCAACTGAATGAAGCGCATGGCCAGGTAGAAGACCAGCACGAAGGGCAAACCACGAGCCAGTTTTTCGAGCAGATGCGTCTCCAGGGCGCGCTTGAAGTAACGGGATGACATCGAGGACTCGAAGATGGTCATCGCCAGGCCGATGGCGACTGCCGAGACGAAGAATAGCGGCGGAATCCAGGGCGTCCACCACAGGGGATGTAGTTTCTGGGGCTGGATGAGCAGCAGCGAGCCGAGTGAAGCCTGATGCAGCGTGGAAATGATCGCTCCAAAGATGACCACCGGCTTCATCCAGCGTTTGAGCAGTGTGGCGGCCTTATCCCATTTCAACCGCTCGAAGACCGCCGGGGTAAATTCCACTGTCAGCACGGCAATGTAAATCATCACATACAGGCCGATGAAAAGCAGGAAGGAGGTGAAATTCTGGTAACGCAAGAAGTACCAGATGCGATGCGGCTGACCAAGTTCGACCAGCAGCGCCATCCCTTCCATGATGTAGCCAAGCAAAGCCGTGACCAGGGTGGGGCGCACTAGCGGGCGCAGTTCCTCCAGCCCAAAAATGTAGACCAGTGAAGCGATGACGAATGCTCCGCTGCTGATAGCAATGCCGGTGAACAAGTCGAAACTGACCCAGAAGCCCCAGGGATAGGAGTTGCTCAGGTTACTGATCGCGCCGATGCCATAGATGTAACGCCACAGGGCGATGACGGCCGCGATGCCCATCAAGGCCAGCAAGACGAGGGGGAACAGCCCGACGCGGAAGCGCGGTTGAACGGTAATGTTGAGTTTCATTTCTCTGCCTCCGTTTTCTTCTCGTCCGCCTGACTCGCCGCCTTCTTCTTCATGAGCGAGACGCCAGCCGTGATGGCCGTCAGCGTCGCGCCCCAGCCTAGGGCTACCGGCAGCGTCAGGCCGACCGCCGTCTCACTGACCTGATTGATGGGCGTTTCAGGTAGCATCGGTAGGCCAAGTTCCTCGAAGGGGACATGCGACAGGATGAGATAGGACGTGCCGCCGTTCTCGAACTCGCCGTAGACATGGTCGATGTATCGCTCTGGATGGGCGGCGATGCGTTCATGGGCTTTCTTGAGCAGTTCCTCGCGCTCGCCATATTCCAGCGCGTCGGTCGGGCAGGTCTGCACACAGGCGGGCTCTTCGCCCACGTCGATGCGCTGCGGGCAGAAGGTGCATTTATCAATGAATGCGCCCTCCACGATGCCTTTATCGTAATCGAAATGTGGCACGCCAAACGGACAGGCGTTCATGCAGTAGCGGCAGCCGATACACTTTTCGGGGTTATAGACCACTGGGCCGTCGGGCCGTTTGCTGTAGGCGCCCACCGGGCAGGCCGACATGCAATCGGGATGCTCGCAGTGCATACAGTGATAGACCATCGTGGCGCGCTGCAAATTCGGGAATTCGCCTTTGACGCCCACGCCGGCTACCCAGATGCGGGTCTTGTCCATCTCGATATTGTTCTCCACGCTGCAAGCCACCATGCAGGCGCGGCAGTCGATACAGCGCGTGGCGTCGAAGAGATAGGCATGATGTTTGATTTCAGTCATGGTTCACCTCTAAGCCTTTTCCACTGTGACGAAAGTCTGGCTCAGGGCCTGGCTGCCGCTGATGGGATCGGTGTAGGTTTCGTGCAGGACCGAATCGCTGGCGCCGTAGCCGAAGGCCGTGGTCACCCCTTTGGAAAGGTGACCGTAGCCGGGCGTCATATAGACACAATCCGGGCGGATGGCTTCGGTCGCTTTCAAGCGGATGTGTACGTTGCCAACCTTGCTGGTCACTTTCACCCAGTCGCCCTCTTGCAGACCTTTTTGCGCGGCGGTCTTGGCGTTCATCCACAGGCGTGGCTCGTCGGCGTACTTGTGCAGCAGTTGATTGTTCTGCGTGCCGAACTGCGTGTGTTGGGCCACCTTGCCGGTCAGCAGGTAGAATTGCCCTTCGCCGGGCATGGGCGGTTCTTCCCAGGTAGGCCAGGGCGAGAAACCGGCCTTCTGGAGCGTCTCGGAATAGACCTCGATCTTGCCAGAAGGTGTGTTGAAGGTGATTTCGCCGCTTTCCTTCTCTTCCGGCATCTTGGTATAACCTTTGGCCTTGACGTCTTCCAAACTGACGCCTAGCGGCTTGAGTTGCTGGCGCAGGAAATCTTCCTCGTCCTCGTATTGGAAATATTCGCCGATGCCCAGGCGCTCGCCCAGTTGCTTGTAAATCCATAACGTGGACCTGGCCTCGCCCTGCGGCTCGATGACCGGTTGACGGATGAAGGCTTTCCCATCTACCGGCAGGAGCGGGTCGTAGCGTTCCAGGTAGGAGGCTTCTGGCAGCACGACGTCCGAGAACCAGGCTGTGTCGTTCATCAGGATGTCGATTGTGACGACGAAGTCCATCTTACCGAAGGCTTGCAGAGTCTTATGGCGGTCCGGCAGAGCCAGGATGGGGTTCTGGCGCGAGATGAACCAGCCGTGCGCCTGATATGGCTCCCCGCTCAGGATGTTATCGCGCAGTTCCTGAAAGACGCCCAGTTTGAGCGGGACGAGAGGGTATTTCCACGGCACACCGTCCAGGCGCAGAGCCGAGATGCGCGGGTATGGCGGCTGAGGCGGCGCGCCTAGTCCGGCGCCCTCCACCAGCAGTTCGGCCGAGAGACAGCCGCCCGGTCGCAGCACTGTGCCGCTCAAGGCGTTGAGCGTGGCAATTGCTCGTTCGGTTTGGAACGAGTTGACGAAGTTAGACGTCCGCCAGCCGGGATGCACCATGGCGCAATGTTTGGCGCCGGCATACTCGCGGGCGATGCGCTCGATGGTCTCGGCTGGCACACCGGTAATTTGCTCTGCCCACTGAGGCGTGTACTTCTTCATCTCGTCCTGGATGTTGTCGCAGCCGACGACATACTGCTTGACGAATTCACAGTCGGCCAGTTGGTTGGTGACGATGACGTTGATCATCGCCAGCAGGAAGGCCGAATCGGTGCCGGGGCGGATGGGGATCCACTCGGCGGCTTTGGAGGCCGTCTTGGTGTAGCGCGGGTCGAGATAGACCAGTTTCGCGCCGCGGTCGAGGGCGCGGGAGAATTCGCCCGTCTCCGATGTGGAAATGGCCTCCATCAGGTTGCGCCCCACCATCAGGATGAATTCCACGTTGTCGTAGCGGCGCGCCGGTTCTTCGACGCCGTAGGTCAACTGGAAAGCGGTAATCATGGCGTTGAAGCACAACGAGCGCTGCGTGCCGTAGTTTGGCGAGCCGTAGGCGTATAAGAGATTCTCGAATTGCGGCTGAGTCAGGCAGTGCGTGGTCGAAAAGACCATGGCTTCGGGGCCATACTTCTCTTTGATTTCCAGCATCTTGCTTGCCACCAGGTCAAGGGCTTCGTCCCAGGAGGCCTGGCGGAACTTGCCCTCGCCGCGCTTGCCAACGCGGATGAGCGGGGTCAGGACGCGGTCGGGGTCATAAGTGTTCATCAACCCCGACTGCCCGCGCGGACACAGGTTGCCGCGCGAGTGCGGATGCTCCGGGTTGCCGTCCAGTTTGACCACCCGCCCGTCCTTGACCTTGGCAATCAGCCCGCAGCGCCACACGCACATCTCGCACATGCTGGGGATGTAGCCGTTGCCTTTCGCGTCCAGGAATCCGGCCCGACGGGCCGCCTCGGCCACCGGAGCCGGAAGCAGGCTGCCCGCCGCCAGAGCCGTTCCCGCCGCCGCGCCCAGTTTGAGAAAATCTCGTCGTGAGAGTGTTTTTGTCATAGAAACTCCAGTATCCAGGGCATCAGTTATCACTACCACTCGCTGATCACTGATAACTGATCACTGCTCCCTGCTCTTCCTCTGCCATCCCGCCCGGTCTATCATGTAGAACAGGAACAGCGACATCAGCGCAAAGAGCAGGACGGTCAGGAACGGGCTGAGATCCCACAGGTCGGGGATGACCACATTGCCGTAATTGGCAATCGCCATGATGGCCGGCTGCACCTGCTGATAGGTCAGGCCGTAGATGGCCGCGCCGGTCAAGAAACCCAGCACGCCAGGGATGAGGTAATCTAGTTTGCCATCCCCTGCTCCGGCGGCTGCCGTGCCGGGGCAAAAGCCTGCCATGGCCATGCCCACGCCGAAGATGAGACCGCCCACCAGATTGCCGACGACGTAGGTCGCCGGCGGCGCCGGAAAGGTCACCAGCCCCAGACCGCGCAGCAAGTAAAGTCCGCTCATCGAGACCACCAGCGCCGTCATCATGAACTTCAACACGGCCATATCCGTGAAGCGGAAGACGTTGACGATCTTGTGATACTTGGTCAGCCCGGCCTTGTTGAGCGCAAAACCGAAGGCGATACCCAAAACGAATGCAACAATGAACGAAGTCATGGCTACCTCCTAATAGCGTTTGCCGTAGATGACCAGCGCCGTGACGATGCCCGAAGCAAACATACCAGCGATGAACAGGAAGGCCGCCGGGTCGAGCAGCATCCCGCCCGAAATGGCCAGACCGCTGGTGCAGCCGCCGGCAATGCCCGAAGCGTACTCCAGGATGATGCCGCCCACGAAGAGCAGCAGCCAGCGTTTCCACAATTGCGGGCCGTAGATTTTCTTCCACTGCTCGTTGTCGTTGACGCGGAACTTGAGCGTGCCGCTGGTGAGCGCCGCCAGCATACTGCCGAAGAAAATGCCCACCAGCAGGATGACATTGGTGGTAATCTCGGCCGGCATGACGAAGTTGAAATACATGTTGTCGAACACAGCCGGCGCAACCGCCTTGCCGATGATGCCCACCAGATTCTCGAAAGCGCCCGAAGCGCCCAGCAAGCTGTTGTTGATCCACACCGCCAGAATGCCTACCACGCCCAGCAGCGTACCGGCAATATAAGGCGACCACTCTTCCTTGCGGATGTAATTCCAGATGGCTTTCATGGCTACTCCTCTTTGGAAATCAGCGAGTCGAGCAGGTCGAGCGCCTTTTCGGCTTTCTTGCTCTCCAGCACATTTTTCAACGACTTGCGCGTCCCCGCCTTCAGGCCGGAAATCTGCGGCAGCATCTCGACTACATCGGCCGGATACTCGCCTTCCACGGCGCGCGTATCGCCGAACTTGACACTGACCAGTTTCTCGCGCGTGACGACGTACCCGCCGCCGCCGACCACGATACCGGCAATCATCACCAGCAAGATGACGTTGCCCCAATTGACCGGCTTCTTGCCCAGCACGGTCTGATCGTAATGGGCAGCATAGTCCACCAGATTGGGATCATCTACCACGATTTCGTTGCACCCGCTGACTGTCGCCGCCGGAGCGGACCCCGCAGCCGGAGCCGCCGCTTCGCTTCCCCCCGCAGCCTGCTCGCCGGACCCCGAACCGATCGCCACCCCCAGCGCGTTGGCGTACACCTGAGCGCGCGCCTCCAGGTCGTTCACGTGACATTGCTGGCACGAAGCCTTGATATCCTCCAGCGGCGGCACCATGCCCGTATGGGCCGCTGCCGCGTCGGTGGCCTGCTGATTGCCCGCATGGCAAATGTAACAGAAATCGCCAAAGGCATGTGATTGGTGCCAGGCTGTGCCGTCGGCGTTGACCGGTATCTGGCCCTGCACCTCGTGGCAGTTCTTACAGGACGAAGCCTGCGAACCACACTGTGCGCTGGCCGGCTGAGCGGTCATCAACGCCGCCGCGCTGACCGTGACAAGCAGCAGGCCCACCAGCATCAACCAAAAAATCGAACGTTTGAATTGCATCCTACAGCCTCCTGAATGTATTTGTGGCGCAAATTTCTGATTTGTGGCGCAAATCTATGATTTGCGTATAACGCTCTTTTCCATCCAGCCTCCAGCATGGGCAGCCCAATTTACACCGCGGCGATCAAACTGGCGCGGTACTGAATGCGGTCGCGCATGATAGCGCGCAGAATATCAAGCGCCTGGATGATGCGTTCGTCCGTCAAGTTATATTGAACGTTCATCCCTTGCCGGGTAGCGGTGACCAGACCGCGCTCGCGCAAAATTTTCAGATGACGCGAAATCGTCGGCTGTGGCAGCCCCAGTTCCTCTGTCAGTTCGGTCACGTTGCGCGGCCCCTCGGCCAGAGCATAGAGCAAAATCAGCCGCGTAGAATCGGCCAGCGCCGAACAGAAGTCGGCATGTAATTGGGTGATTTCCTGGATGAGGACAGGAGAGAGCATAAATTACCTTATTCGGATAAGCGCATATACGCTTTTCCATCTTATCCCCTTTGGATTGTGAAATACAGTGCATTATGTCATATACATTTGTACAAAATGTCATACTAAATGTATTAAAAATTCCAAATGTCACAATCAAACCGGTGTGCCAGATTGCTGAGATAACTGCTGGCTCTGGTCGGTAGTAGCCTGTCTTGGCAATTGTCCCACAAATTATCCCCCCTAAGATTTTGGTTAGCGCGCCAAACCGATGGGGCAGCAGTTGCCCCCTAGGGGGTGCCGCCCGAACTCAATGGTTATCCCAGCACTTTGGCGCGCCAAGAGATTTTGTAAGGCAATATTTGTATTGCTTCAGGTGGCATCCCCGTAGTCCCCCTGGGAGATGGATTTCACGTTACGGGTTCAAATCGTAAAGATAAGCGTTCCCCCCCGACCCATCGAAACTGTCTAGCCTCACGCCAAATTCATCCAGATATTCCAGATAAAAGGCTTGCTGGTCGCTGTCGCAGCCGGGGCAATCCACGATTTCGGCAAACAGGAACCATACTCGTTCTTCGCCTCGCAGCCTCCCTACATCGTCATAGAAACCCTGGAGGGCTATTCGTTTCCTTGGCGTATCGAAGCCAATCACGACATTGCCCGTATCCAGGCCATAGAATGGGGCATAATAGCGAAATACTGGGTCGGCGGCGTGAAAGACGTACAGGCTGTCTGTCTCTGCCCGATGATCGGCAATGTATTGCAAAGCAGGTTTGATATCTACGCCGCCGGGGTTTTCCAGAAAAGACATGGATTGAGGCGCAACGAGCGAAAAGACTGCCAGCGTCAACAGACTGCTTACGACCAGCCCTAGAGAGCGATTCACCTTGGCAATCAACCAGTACATTCCTTGTAAGCCGGCTGCCATCGAAAAGAGCGCAAAAGGAATCCAGAACAGCATGAAACGGTATTGCAGTGGATAACGCTGCAAAGCGGAAGCCAGCAAGATCACTACAAAGGGAGAAAGCACCACCAATGCCAGGTTGCGCTTCCGAAGGAGCAGAAAAATGGCCCCCGTGCTGGTCAAGATAAGAAAAGAACTGGACATCAGCCAATCGGTTCGATGAAAACCGATGAACAAGAAAGCATAATAGGTCGAAACGAACCAGCCCGGCTTGCTCCAGGGTGGGATGGGCATGTAGGCCTTGCGCCAGTATTCGATCAGGTAGCCATCGGCGACGATGTGCTGCAGGGAGACGAGATACTCCAAGCCAAAGGATGCCAGCCAGGTCAGGCCCATGCCTGCCAGCCAGGATAGCGGCGCGCGTCCCTTGCGGGTCAGTGTATCGAGCAGCAGCGTCAGCCCGATGCCTGCCAACACGAACACAGACGGGTGCGAGACCCAGATGAGAATTGCCCCTGCCGCACCCAGCCAGAAGAAATCCTTGCCCTGTGCTTCTTTCCGCAGACAGCGGCCTGCCAGGTAGGCCAACCATACAGCCGCCATTACGTCACTGGAATATTGCTTGAGTTCGGACGAATAGTACACCGGCCAGTATCCCACCGCGAACAGTGCCAGGGCAAGCAACCCTGCCCAGTCGAGGTGTTCCTGCGCGATGCGGTAGACCAACCAGGTCGCCAGGATACCGGCAAACAGCGGGAAGAGGCGCATGACATAGTCGTGGTTTCCCAGTATCACGACGAAGAATTTCTCGATGAACAGGAAGCCGATGGGCGCAGCCTGGTGATAATCCAGCAGTCCGGTCAGTTCTGCGAAGGAGCGGTTGGCCAGGTTGTAGGCCAGGCTGGCCTCGTCGGCCCACAGCGAGCGGTTGGCGGCGTACTGCCGCAGGCGCAGGATGACGCCGGTTAGCGCCAGCAGCCACCAGGCCAGATCAGAGGCGAGTCCATCCTTGATACGATTCCAGATGCTAGTCATGCGTCTCCTCAGATAAAAACGGTGTTGCCTTTAGAAAGGCGCAGGTACATTTTATCCGATTATTGGAATTGTGTTTTCACAGCACGGCAAGCCGCAACCAATTGGACTGTCATTGCGAGGGCGCTTTTCCCGAAGCAATCCCCTCGCAGGCCGGGAGACTGCCTGTCCTGGCGTC
>FWPU01005667.1_pt1 | contig 24743 bp, 22 predicted proteins | sample 2228361 | NCBI WGS metagenome assembly FWPU01 (sample SAMEA103939777, study PRJEB20133) | metagenome | reverse complement strand
TTACAAAATAACAAGAGGGAAATAAGCACTTGAACCCCTGAATCCTGGAATCCTTGAATCCTTTTTAGCAACTAAATTGGAGAAGAACCTAAAATAATAATTTAATGGTAATAAAAACAAAAACTTCAACAGTCAAAATAAGTACTGATAATTGCAAATATATTAAATCGAGAAATGCGGACATTGTTCTGGTTAAGGATTTATCATATGACAACTTTTGCTGTGAGTGATGAGAAAAATAAATGGCTTAAAAAAAGAATGGAAGAACTCAATATTCTTGAAAAAGATATCGAGGAAAAATTTGTACGTTCCTCAGGGCATGGTGGCCAGAATGTAAATAAGACATCAACATGTGTTTATCTGAGACATGTTCCAACCGGTATAGAAGTAAAATGTATGAAGGACAGAAGTCAATCAATAAACCGTTTTCTTGCAAGAAGAGAACTTATTAAAAAAATTGAAATCTATACAGGCATATCAAGCGATGATTCAAAGATAGAAAAAATTAGAAAGCAAAAAGCGAAAAGGAAAAGCAGAGCAGCATTAAAATATAAATAATGGGCGGGAATATTCCCGCCCATTATAAAAAAATTACCAGTTATAAATTAAAGAAGTTGTATATCTCCAGCCGTGATTGCTTTTTGTATCCCATTCAGTGTCAACATAAGTTGCTTCGATACCAGCGCTAATGTCTTTAAAGATTTCATAAATCAGGTTACCGTATGCGTACTGGCTCTGTCTGTAAAATGCTCCTCCAACATCGCCATCTTTTGGATCATCGATTCCATATCCGAGATTTACCTGGAGATCTTTAAGGGGTTTTATATTTAGCTGTGCCCAGCCGCCGTTTGTCAGAATTGCATTTCCATTTGCATTGATTGCACCACCTTTATGGAAGTATTCACTACCAAGTCCCTGTCCCATATAAGCTTCACCTCGAAGTTCAAACATATTGTACGGTATTGCCATTTCGAGTGCAAGGAGATAAGGTGTTATATTGTTATCATTTGATTCACCATGTCTGATAGCTGCTCCAAGTGAAACCCAGGCTTTTTTCTCGAGATCGAGTAATAATCCACTATAACCAACCTTAGCTGCTACCCATGGAAGATGTATCTGTGTATTTGTGCCTTCTTCATCACTCCAGCGGTAACGATAAAGTGAGAGCAATCCTTCAAAACCACCACCAAGTTTTTGTTGAACAGTTATCTGAGGAGTTCTATTCCAGAGGTTACCATTATATCCAGCGATCGCAAAGTCGAGGGTTGTAGGGTTAAGATTTGCGATAGGTGTCCAGTCCTGACCCACTCTGATTGAAGTATCTCCTTTTATGAAATCAACATAGGCAAGACGAATTCTTAAAGCCCCATTGCTTGAATTATCCCCTGCATTGCCATAGAAATCAGTCTCAAAACGTCCTTTTGTAGTCCATCCATAAAGTGATGGGCCATCTATTGCGATCCCGAGTCTTGTATCACGAACATTAAAAGTAGTGCGGTCTTTGCCATCAGCTGTTTTCGGTATATAAGTGATGAATTCATCTCTTCCCATATTATTGGTGTCATAAATTGCATCGAATTTTAATTTCCCATAAATATTAATTTTGTATTTGGAGTTTACTTTTACTTCAGCAGGCTGAGCAGCAGGAGCAGGTTGTTGAACCTGTTTTGATTGCATTTCATTGATTTTCCCCTGTAATGCTTCAATTTGTTTTTTCTGGTCTTCAACCTGTTTCATTAGTTTTTCAAGTTGTCCCTGCAAATCTTTCACAGTCGGTTCAGCATAGACATTTCCTGTGAAGAGAACTATCAGGGTTGCCACAAATAACCATTTGAAAATACCTTTCATGACTCCCTCCTTAATTATTAATAGATACCTCTCCTGAATGGATAGGTTTTGATAGAAAGTTTACATTTACTTTTAAAAAAAAGCAATCTTTTCATAATTCGAGCATTACCTTTATTGAATCATCATCTGAAGACACTTTTTTGAATCCCATTTTTTCTGCTCTGTAAAGCATCCTTGAATTGATTTTCAGAATATCCATCCACATCTTTTTTATGCCAAGTTCTTTTGCTATTTTTATGCAATGAAGACTCAGGGCTTTTCCAACACCCTGACCCTGCCATTGATCTCCAACAACAATTGCCATTTCAGCATTCTCAAGGTCAGGGAGTCTGCTCATTCTGACTTCCCCGATCATTTTTTCTGTATCTCCTTCTCTGATTACAGCCACAAAAGACATTTCCCTGTCATAATCAACATGGCAATAACGTGTCAATTCTTCATGAGATATATCAGATATTTTGCGGAAGAATCGCATTGTAAGAGTATTCTCAGAAGAGTTTCTCAGAAGTTCATCGAATAAAGGCTCATCTTCCGGTCTAATAGGCCTTATGATTACTGCCGGGCCATCTCTTAATTTAAATATGTCAATATACTGATCCGGGTAGGGACAGATTGAAAGATGAGGTGGACAGAATTCTCCTTTTACAGGGACAAAACCATCGAGAACTTCTGCTTCAAGAAGAATGCTCGCATCAAGAACAAAACCATCCTGATCTGTGACAAAAAATGGATTTACATCGATTTCTTTTATGTGTGGAAAATGGATTATTAGATGCGAAAATCTTACAAGAATTTCTTCAAGATAACGCAGTGTCTTTTCATATGCTCTATTTTTCTGAAGGTATTTAAAGATTTTCGTCTCAGACATCATTCTTCTTGCAAGGGATTGATTAAGAGGTGGAAGTCCTACAGAATAATCTTCGAGCGCTTCAATTAATTCTCCTCCAGTCCCGAAAATAATTACAGACCCGAATGTTGGATCTTTTTTAGCACCGATGACCAGTTCATAACCGCGTTTCAGTACCATAGGCTGTATTATTACCCTCGCATGGGGATCTTTGAGCAAGATTGCAAGGTGATCGAGTTGTCTGAACGCTTTTCTTACAGATATCTGATCTCTTAAATTAAGTATAACCCCACCCTGCTCAAGTTTGTGAAATAATTTTTGAGAATCGATCTTCATAACCACTGGATATCCAATTGTTTCAGCAAGATGAACAGCATCCTCTTCACTTGTAGCTGCCAGTGTTTCTATAACAGGAATCCCATAATACTTGAATATCTCATTTACTTCGTGGAAGTTCAGAATAAGCCTTTTATCCTGAGCTGCTTTGCTTATCACTTCTTCAGCTTTATACTCGTCAGGCTCAAAATCCTTTAATATAACTTCAGGAGTTTCAAGTAACATCCTCAGGTTGTAATCATACCGGTACATATAAATAAAGCTGCGTATAGCCTGCTCTGTCGATACATATGTGGGGATACCATTATTCGTAAGAATTTCCCTTGCTTCAAGAACCTGTTCTTCACCCATCCAGGTTGTGAACACAGGTTTATATGGAAAAGATTTAGCAGCAGAGACAACAGCTTTTGCAATATCTTTTGTGTTTGTAGCATAGGATGGTGTGTGTATAACAAGCACTCCATCAACTTCTCTGTCTTTTAAACAACTCCTAAGGGCTACTTCATAATCTTCAGGCGTAGCCTCAATAAGAAGGTCAACAGGATTTGATATAAACTTTGCAAATTGAAATTTGCCCTGAAGTGTTTTTATAGTATCAGGACTGAGTGATGCAAGTTCACCTTCGAGTCTTATCAAAGTGTCAATTGCAATTACTGTTGGAGCACCTGAATTACTTATGATTGCAAGACGATTTCCCTTTGGTCTTCGAAGTTTTGACAAAGACTCGGAAAGATAAAAAAGGTCAAGTGTCTCATCAAGTCTTATTGCTCCAGCCCTCTTGAATGCAGCATCATATACTTTGTCTTCACCTGCCATAAAGCCTGAATGAGTTAAAGAAACATGTGCAGAAGCTTCATATTTGCCTGATTTAATTACCATAATAGGCTTGCTTGAAGCAAAACTTCTTACAGCAGTCATAAATTTCCTGCCATTCTTAATTGACTCAATATAAAGGACAATAGCTCTTGTATCCGGGTCAACTCCAAGAAAATCGATCAGGTCTGAAAATCTAATGTCAATTTTAGTTCCTACAGATATGAAATAACTGAATCCCACATTTTTACTCACAGCCCAATCGAGCAAGGCATATGATAAAGTAGCGCTCTGGGCTATGAGAGCAATGTTGCCTTTTGCAGGAATATGCGGGAAAAGGCTCGCATTGAGATTCAAGCCAGGTTTTATGAATCCGAGCGAATCAGGTCCAAGTACTCTTATGTCATATTTCAGTGAAATCTGACTGATTTTTTCAGATAACGCAGAAGCATTTTCTATACGTGTCTTGAAATCAAAACACATTAATATAACACCCTTAACTCCCTTTATTCCGCATTCCTCGAGTATAAGTGGTAACATCACATTCAAATCTTCCGGGCAAATAGCAATTATTGCAAGATCAATTTCCCTCTGAATATCTGTTATTTTTGAATATGCTTCAACTCCCTGAACAGATTCGTACTTAGGATTAACAGGATATACAGAGCCTTTAAAACCTTTACCAAGAAGATTCTTGAAAACAACGAATCCCATTGAAGCAGGGTCTTCACTTGCGCCTATAACTGCTATTCTGCGGGGATTGAAAAAGAAATTCAGATTTTTAACAGACACAACAACTCCTTAATAAGATTCAAAATTCAAGATTCAATATTCAAAACATAAGATTCAAAATTCAAAACTTAAAATTCAAAACTTAAAATTCAAAATTTAAAATTCAAAACTTAAAATTCAAAATTTAGAATAAGATACAAATTTAACTTAATATAGTGAACAGGAGCTAAATATTTAGCCCCTGTTCACTACAAGTTTACTGCTTGCCTTTAAGAATTTCATTTACAACTGAAGGATCTGCAAGAGTTGAAGTATCTCCTAAATCTTCTGTATCTCCTCTTGCGATTTTTCTCAGGATTCTTCTCATAATCTTTCCACTTCGTGTTTTTGGCAGTCCTGGTGCAAATTGTATTTTATCCGGAGTAGCAATAGGACCGATTACCTGCCTGACATGTCCGATAAGTATTTTCTTTAATTCAGGTGTAGGTTCAAAACCTTCTTTAAGGGTTACATATACATAAATACCCTCACCTTTAATTTCGTGCGGATAGCCAACTGTTGCAGCTTCTGCAACAGCTTCGTGGCTCACGAGAGCAGATTCAATCTCAGCAGTTCCTATCCTGTGACCTGAAACATTGATAACATCATCTATCCTTCCCATAAGCCAGTAATCACCATCTTCATCTACTCTTGCACCATCACCTGTGAAATATTTACCCGGGAATCTTGAAAAATAAACTTCCTTTATTCGTTTATTTTCAGGGTCACCATAAGTTCCACGAAGCATACCCGGCCATGGTTTTTCTATAACAAGGTATCCTCCTTCATTCACACCTGCAGGTGAGCCATCTTCTTTTAAAACTTTTGGGACTACACCAGGGAAAGGTCTGCTTGCTGAACCAGGCTTGGTTGACATGGCTCCAGGTAAAGGTGTTATGAGTATCCCGCCTGTTTCTGTCTGCCACCATGTATCAACTATAGGAAGTTTTGATTTTCCGACATGGGTATGATACCAAATCCATGCTTCAGGATTTATCGGTTCACCAACTGTGCCTAAAACCCTTAATGATGAAAGATTTTGTTTATTTACCCAATCAGGACCTTCTCTCATTAAAGCTCTGATTGCTGTAGGCGCTGTATAGAAAATATTTACACTAAACTTATCAACAATCTTCCAGAATCTGCTCGGATCAGGATAAGTTGGTATTCCTTCAAACATCAAACTTGTTGCGCCATTACTCAATGGTCCATAAAGGATATAACTGTGGCCTGTAACCCATCCAATATCAGCGGTACAAAAATGTATGTCTTCATCATGATAATCGAATATCCATCTGAAAGTCAGATTTGTGTATAGCATATATCCGCCTGTTGTATGCAGAACACCTTTGGGCTTTCCTGTTGAACCAGAGGTATAAAGTATAAACAGCGGATCTTCAGCATCCATCTGTTCAGGCTCACAATAATCCTTAATATCAGGGTCTTCCATTTCATCATGCCACCAGAAATCTCTTTGTGGTTCCATATCCGCAGGTCCGGTTCTTTTTACTACAATGACTTTTTCTACAGTTGGGCATTCCTGTAATGCCTGATCTGCATTGGCTTTCAAAGGAACTGTTCTGCCACCTCTTACTCCTTTATCAGCTGTAATCAGGAGTGTTGATTTACAGTCCTGAATTCTGTCTTTTAAGGCATTTGCGCTGAATCCTCCAAATACAACACTGTGTATGGCTCCAATGCGTGCACATGCAAGCATCGAGATTGGAAGTTCAGGTATCATTGGCAGATAAATAGTAACCCTGTCACCTCTTTTTACCCCATGCTTTTTCAATACATTCGCAAATCTGTTAACTTCTCTGTAAAGCTGTTGATAGGTATAAGTTTTATAAGTACCATCATCAGCTTCCCAGATTATTGCTGCTTTATTTCTTGTTGGAGTATTTATAAATCTATCAAGGCAATTATAACAGGCATTTAATTTGCCACCAATAAACCATTTTATATAAGGCTTATTGAAATCCCACTCGGATACTTTATCCCATTTCTTATACCATGTAAGATTTTTTTCTGCCATTTCTGCCCAGAACCCATCGGGGTCTTCTACTGAACGTTTGTAAAGTTTTTCATATTCAGCAAAACTTTTTATGTGAGCTCTTTCGCTGAATTCTTTTGAAGGTGGAAAAGTTCTTTTTTCAGCCATTAAAACATCAATACTTTCCTTCGACATCCTGTACTTGACCTCCTTTTAAAAAATTGAACATTTTACTCAGCTCCGATTCCTATATAAGTTCTTAATTTTTCTTCCTCATATTTGGCTTCAGCCTCTTTTTCACGTCCAAGCAAAGAGAACAATATGCCTATTAAGAAAGCCGCTCCCATAGAATAAATACCCGGATTCTTTAAAGGGAAAATAGCTTTTGGCATTTTTGCTTTTGCTTCTTTTATCTGTGATTCTGCCTGTTGTTTTTCAGCAGAAATTAAAGAGTCTATAGCAGCAACATCTTTACTGGTTGCTTTCTGTTGTTCAAGAACATTTATTTTTTCTTTTGATGCTGTCTCGATTGCCTTTATCTCCTTTTCAACAGCAGTTTTTTCTGTTTTATGAATAATATCAACCCATACGGTTGGACTTAATACTATAAGTATAGTAGCTGTGAAAAGACCTGTATAAATACTTGCTACAGCTCCTTTTGTTGTAAATTTCTTCCATGTTATAGACATTAAAAGTGCTGGGAAATTCGCACTTGCTGCGATAGCAAAAGCCAGTCCTACAAGAAAGGCAACATTCTGACCTTTAAAAAGAATACCAAGAAGTATTGCAGTTGCACCAAGTCCGACTGTTGCAATTTTAGCGACCTTTACTTCTTCTTTCTCAGCAGCAACACCTCTTCTGGTAACACCTACAAAAAGATCATGGGAAAATGCAGATGCACCAGCAAGTGTTAATCCTGCAACAACAGCAAGAATTGTTGCAAAAGCAACAGCAGCAAGAAATCCGAGGAACAAATTGCCTCCAAGAGTTTCTGCGAGTAATGGTCCTGCCATATTTCCACCTTTATCTATGCTTGTAATAAGGTCCTGACCTACAAGAACAGCCGCTCCAAAACCAATTGTAACTGTAAGTATATAGAAATATCCAATAAATCCAGTTGCATAGAAAACAGATTTTCTTGCTTCACGTGCATCGGGAACCGTGTAAAATCTCATCAAAATATGTGGAAGACCTGCGGTGCCGAACATTAATGCAAGTCCGAGTGAAAATGCATCAACAGGATTTGTTACAAGACCACCGGGTTCAAGAAATTTTGCTGTATATTTTGCCTCAGCCTGCGCAAAAAGGTCTCCGTAACTGAATCCAAATTGCGCCATTGTAAGTATGACAAGCAGAGTTGCTCCTCCAAGCAATAGAACAGCTTTTATTATCTGAACCCATGTTGTTGCAATCATACCTCCGAAAAGAACATATGATATCATCAAGATACCAACTACAACAATAGCCACTTCGTAAGGAAGACCAAACATGAGTTTAATTAAAGTTCCTGCGCCAACCATCTGTGCTATTAGATAAAAAAGCACCGTGATTAGCGAGCCTGTTGCAGCTGCTGCTCTTATAGGTCTCTGACTTAAACGATATGCCACAACATCTGCAAAAGTATATTTACCAAGATTTCTCAATGGCTCGGAAATTAAAAACATAATAATTGGCCAACCAACAAGCCAGCCTACTGAGTAAATCAAACCATCATAGCCTTTTGTTGAGACAAGTCCTGCTATTCCAAGAAATGAGGCTGCGCTCATATAATCTCCTGCAAGTGCCAGTCCATTTTGAAAACCTGTTACACTTCTTCCTGCTGCATAAAAATCCTTTGTGGTACGGGTTCTCTTTGCAGCCCAATAAGTAATTGCAAGTGTTGATATGACAAACAGAACAAAAAACATTACTGCTACAGGATTGAATTGCCCTATAATAGTCTGTGGTGCCTGTGGCATTTTAACCTCCTATCTTTTCTTTAACTTTTTTAACAAGCACATCATATTTACTGTTAGCCCATCGTATGTAGATACCCGTCAGAATCCATGAAAGTACTATCGTTCCAACAGCTATGGGAATTCCAATTGTTATTGCTCCGGAGAGTTTCTGTGAAAGAAAAGGTTTGTTGAAGGCTATAAGGGCAATAAACCCGAAGTATAAAACTAACTCAAGAATAGTCAGAATTATAGATATTGCATTTTTCTGACCTGACAATGATTTGAAATCCTCATCCTGAAGGATTTCGTGTGTGTTCTTTAATTTACTCATCCTAAGCCCCCCTTCTTAATTTTTTTAAAAATTACTTATCAAACCAGATTTGCTACTTTTATCACCTCCTTCTTCAGGATGTCCTATTTTAAGAAGCATCCCGAGATTCTTCACTCCAAGATTTAAAAGAACAGGTATGAATCTCTGAAAGATCTGAGCTGTTATAAATGCATCTGTCAATGCATCATGGGCACCTCGAACAGGAATTTCAAAACATTTTGCTATCTCATAAAGCCCTGAATCTTTTGTTGCGTATGAAAAACAGGGCTTTGATGGTGCCTGGTTTCTAATCCACTCATAGATAAAAAATGTATCAATAACAGGATTGGCCATCGGATTTCCGAAGACTCTTTTCATTTCCCTGTTAATGAATGCCATATCTATTGAAACACAATGACCTACAATAGTATCACTACCGCAAAAATCAACGAATTCGGATAAAATGGAATCTATTCCAGGTTCTTCAGAGACATCAGAAGGGGTTATACCATGTATTACTACACTTTCAGATCTGAATTTTGTTTCTGGTTTTGTCAGTTTATGGAAATTTTTACTTAAATCAATCTTCGAGCCTGTCATCTTAACAGCGCCGATTGAGATAATTGAGTCTTTACGTTCATTCAAACCAGTGAGTTCTGTGTCTATTACGGTATAATTTACCTCAGAAACAGATTTTTCTAAATCTGAAGATACAAATTCCTGTTTTTTAATTTTGAAAAAACTATACATATTCTCTACCAGATCATCGCTTTATAGCGTTCGATAATCAAATCCTGAACCTTTGATATAAGATGAAAAGTTTCTTTTGCAATTCTTTTTTCAAGATTGCTCAAGGTGTTTGGATTTATGAAATTATTAATATCCTCGCCTTTTTTTAACTGTTCGAACTGGTTTTGAATTCTGAGAAGCATAATAAATTCGAAAGCATGCAACAGTTCATCCGCATATTCTTTTATAATGGTATGCTTATCTTTTAGAGTTAATATTCTCTCTATGGTCGATGTTTCATGAACTCCCTTTTCGAGGGCAAAAAGTCTCACTATATCAACTAAAGGAGCAAGACCTTTAACTTTCAGATTTAGCTTATCTTTATGCTCTCCGCTCTTTTCTACAACAAATGTTTTTAGAAATCCGATTGGAGGCATATTCTTAATAGCCATGTTTGCTATATATCCAAGGAAGACTTTATTGTCTTTTACCATATTCATAACAAAATCTTTCAACCATTCAAGAAGCTTTGTTTCTCCATACACTGCTCTGAAATCGAAAAATGTAACTGAATTCAATATTGCTTCTGAAGTTGGTGTAGAAATCCAGTTTGTAAAATATTTCTTCCAGACATGTAATGGTTGCCTCCACATGGGATTTGTTGCCATGAAATCCGCAGGACATGGTGGAAACCCACATTTAAGTAACCCTTCTCTAACAAAAAGAGAAAAACTCCTGAAATATTCCCTTGCAAGAGCCTCTTCTTCTTCTGACGCTGGATCAGCATAGATCAATGCATTATCCTGGTCTGTTTTAAATGTTTGCTCTTTTCTTCCTTCACTACCAAAGACGATCCAGCAATATGGAATAGGAGGTTCTCCGAAACGCTCTTCAGCGATCTCAAGAATTTTTCTTACGAGTCTGTCATTAATTTCGGTTATAATTCTTGTAATACTGCTTGCTTTTGCGCCCTCATTTAAGAGCAAACCAATTATGTTATTTATTCTTTTTGAAACAGGGATTAGAGCATCTATTGTTGTCTGTCCTTCTATATCCTTAACAATTGAAAGCGGTGAAGTGCCCTGTATAAGCATCAGGTCATGATTTGTTAGAATACCTTTAAGTTTACCATCTTTCATTATGAGAAGATGATGGACATTGTGCTTAACCATTTTGAGAATAGCTTCAAAACAATATTCTTTAACATCAGCTCTTACATGTGGAACACTCATAATATCTTTAACAGGATCTTTGCAGTCCTTTCCTTTTGAAACAACCTTATCTCTGAGGTCTCTGTCAGTAATAATTCCAGATGGATTTCCTTCCGAATCAATAAGGATAAGTGAACTGATGCTGTAATTGGACATTATCTCAGCAGCTTCCTGGATAGTAATATTCTCTGATGCTTTAATAACATCTTTTGATGCCAGCTCACCAACTGGCATTGTAAAAAGAATTTTATCTCCTCCGCTATACACAAGATTTCTATTCTGGATTTCTTTAAAAGTCTTATCAAGATACTTGCTTAGAAAGGAAGTGTGAAAAAATTCTCTTACAGCAGGATTTGTATATAATAGATTTTGTATCGGTTCTCTTTTGATAAGATAACAAATAGTATCATTTACAGCTACAACAGTAGCTCTTGCTCTGGTTCCCCCAAATATGAGCATGTACCCTATGAGGTCTCCTTCTCCCCTGTAATCAACAAATACTTCCTCTGATTCATTCTTAATGGAGACTTTAACCTCACCTTTTTTTATTACGTAAATATATTCAGGAGCAGGTCCTCCTTGATATTGTATAGCCGTACCCTTTGGAAAGAACTCCATTGTAACACCGCTAATAAGTTGTTCGAGGGTTGCATTATCAAGAAATTGAAATGGTGGAATCTTATGTAAAAATTCTATTACTTCTTCTGTTAACATGGAGTCCCCCCTTATTACGCACTTTTGTCTTATTTTTTTTGAGATTTAAAAGGTCGGATATTTGAAGTATTTTTTTTACTTGCATAAAATACTTAGTAAGTCAGTATAAAATAGCCTCTGTATCGGAATTTCTGCCGACACCAGAGGCTTTGGTAGTTGTAAGTATAACAGAAACAATTTTTGAAATGCAATATATTAATTTAAATTTTCAATAAAGTTGAATATTGTATTTGCAAGTCTAAATAAGTTTTACTTTGTTTTTATGTGACATATCAAGATACTAAAGCTTTTTATGCTCATTTAATTTTGGTTAATAACTGTTTTATGTTAAAATTAAAAAATGCTTTTAAGAAATTTTGCAAGAAACATTAATATTCTGAATATTTTATTGTTTTGTTTAACTTTATTGTTAGCCTTATATATCTTCATACCTGCTCTTAATGTAGAAACAATTTTTACATTACCACCAATTTCAAAGCAGGAAGTCGAATTAATGGAAACTTATTCAAACCCTTCTCCCCCACCTGCCGATTATATTAAGATTTCTGAAGAAAACCTTTTTCACCCTGAAAGAAAAATACCAGTTCCTCCTGAAAAAGTAGAAGAAAAACAGCTGCCCAAACCTGAATTTGTTTTATACGGTACACTCATAACAGATGAATTAAGATTTGCATATCTTGAGGATATTAAATCTCCAAGAAATACCCCTGGAAGAGGTAAAAGGCAGGCAGTTATGAAGAAAGGAGATACAATCAGCGGATTTACCATAAAAGAAATTGAAGCTGACCATATTGTTATGACAAGAGGTGATGAAACTCTTACATTAAAAGTAACAGAAAGCAAAAAGAGCAGAACTATCCAGACAACTTCTCAAACACAGGAACCCCATCCAACAAAACCTGCTCCACCTCGACAGAGAGAGGTTTCAAGACCTCAAAGATAAATATTTTCCTGAGCCGAGTTAATACATTTTTCAGGTTAATGAATTATACAAATTAAGAAATTGTTTATTAACGTCAATTAAGGGTGTGTTAACAACAAAAAAGGCTTCGGCATATTCAATATTTTCAGGAAGTGTAGCTGTCCTGAAACGATTCAATCCTGCAATCTTTTCGTGATATGAATTGTAAAATATTTCTGTTTTGTATTGTTTGATCGCATTTTGTTTCCTCTTGAATTGATTTGTTATATCTACAAGCATATTGGGATAAAGAGCCATAAGTATTTCATAAATCATTATCTGACCTTTAAAAATCTCTTTAAGATTCCAGATTATATTAAAAGCAGCTTTATGGTCAGGATGTGCCTCAAATGGTGAAGGCACATAAATAACAGATGGATGAAATGTCTCAATGAGTTTCTTTATTTTATAAGAGACCTGCTCAAAGGAAAAACTCAACTCTCTATCTCCAAACCCCCAGAATTCAAAATCATTTACGCCAAGTATTTCCATTGCTTTAACAGCAGACTTTTTGCGAATACTTATGTAATTATTGCCAAATCTGCCCATAAAATCACCTTTATCTCCATTTGTGAGAAATATAACCTTTACCCTGCTGCCTGCCTGTACATGCTTGATTATCGAACCTCCACATCCAAGAGATTCGTCATCAGGGTGAGGTGAAATAATAAGGGCGTCCTTATTCGATATATCAGTCACAGAGAATGGATAAATGTCAGGTTCATTTAAGAACATAGCATAATTTTAGCATATATTATGCTTAATTTTATTACTGAAGAATAAAATCTGTTAATATAAACATGTTGATATTTTTTAGGTTTCCCTGTTTTTATGTTGTATAATAAATCCTATGTTACTAATCGGGCTTACTGGAAATTATGGTATGGGCAAAAGCTCTGTCCTATCAATGTTCAAAAAGTTTGGAGCTTATACTATTGACACTGATGCAATTGTCAGAGAAATTCTCGAAAGACCTTATGTTAAGAAAAAAATAAAAAAGATTTTTGGAAACGATTTTTTTTATTATAATGGCACCATCAATAAGAAAAAAATTGCGGATACAATATTTTCAGATGATGTACTAAGAACCAAGCTTGAAAATATACTTCACCCTCTGGTTTTCACGAACAGCAAAAAGAATACAAACAATAGTTTCTTCATTTTTTTTCGCAAAAGTATGGAAAATAATTCAACAGTAAAAAAAAAGTATAAGTTAGCGATTATCGAAGTCCCTCTTCTTTTTGAGAGAAATTATGAAAATATTTTTGACAAAACAATTACTGTCTTCACCACTAAAAAAGAAGCTATAAAAAGACTCGAAAAAAAAGGCATAAATAAAAAAGATGCGATTATGAGATTAAAAACACAATTACCAGTTAAAGAGAAAATTAAGAAATCGGCTTTTATAATTGACAATAGCGGAGCTCCTGAATCGACAGTGAAAGCTGTAAAAAAAATATATGAAAAACTTTTAAAAGAGGCTACTCATGGAAATAATTAAAGGTCTTGAAAATCTTGTAAGAATTTATCCAAACACTGTTCTTACAATAGGTAATTACGACGGGGTTCATCTTGGACATCAAAAGATACTTTCAATGGTCAGGAAAAAAACTGAAGAAATCAACGGAACTTCAGTAGTCATGACTTTCGAACCACATCCTGTTAAAGTGCTTGCGCCTGAAAGAGATGTTAAACTTCTTACAACTCCTGAAGAAAAAGCAAGACTGATTGCAAAGATGGGAATTGATGTTCTACTTTTTGTAACTTTTAATAAAGATTTTGCACAGATACTTCCTGATGATTTCATAAAAGATATTCTCGTAAATAAATTACAGGTAAGAGAGGTTATTGTTGGTGCAAATTATGCTTTTGGAAAAAATAAAAAGGGTAATATTGAACTCTTAAAGAAACGCGGAAAAGAATTCGGCTTTCACGCAACAGCAGTGCCTGATGTTTTAGTGCATGGAAATATTGTAAGCAGTAGCAGTATCAGAAATCTCATTCTAAAAGGACAGATGCAGGAAGTTTCTGCTTATCTCGGGAGAGCCTACTCGATTTTAGGAACTGTTATAAAAGGCAAAGGCAGGGGTAAGAGCATACTTAACATACCAACAGCAAATATAACCACACCTGTAGAAATTGCTCCTAAAGAGGGAGTTTACGCTGTAAGAGTTGGATATAAGGGAAGCATTTATGATGGTGTTGCTAACATCGGCAAAAACCCTACATTTAAAGAAAAAACTGTAAGCTATGAAGTACATTTGTTTGGCTTTTCCGGTGATTTGCTCGGAGAATATTTGAGGATATATTTTATAGATAGAATCAGAAATGAAAGAACATTTCCAAATGTTGCTGCTCTTGAAAAACAGATTCGTGAAGATATAGAAACAGCACGTGCCATTCTGAGAGTAAAAAATCCAAAGCTATAATTTTCAATAGAAACTTTAAAAAAATGTTGATAGAATGTTTTAAGAAATTAAATTTACCTTCAAAAAGGAGGCATTATGAATTTAAAAGATTTAATATCTATGAGTAACAAGGGGCTTGAAATCAAAGATTTAAATGCCATCAGAAACATGATGGATACCCTTATTTATGAAGCTGTGTTTTCAGAGGGTGAAAAGAAAAACAACCTTCTTATTCTTATCAAAGAAATTGCTAAAGCTGCAGGAGCTATTCCTGCATCTATTCAGTCTTTATATGAAGAGATGGGCAGGAATTATCCAGGATTTACTGTCCCTGCAATGAATATAAGGGGACTTACATATGATACAGCAAGGATAATATTCAGAAAAGCGCTGGAAATGAAAGCAGGGGCTTTTATTTTTGAGATTGCGAGATCTGAAATTGGATATACAAAACAGAGGCCTCTTGAGTATTCAGCTGTTGTGCTTGCAGCGGCTGTAAAGGAAGGATTTAGAGGTCCTGTTTTTATTCAGGGAGACCATTTCCAGCTTGTAAGAAAATATTATCTTGCTGATCCCACGCCTGAAATTGAGTATGTAAAAGGGCTTATAAAAGAAGCAATAGAAGCAGAGTTCTATAATATTGATATTGACACATCAACAATAGTTGATCTTGAAAAACCAACTATCAAAGAACAACAGAGGCCTAATTTTGAGAGGACTGCTGAAATGGCTGAATACATAAGAGGAATTCAGCCTGCCGGGATAGATGTATCAATTGGTGGTGAAATTGGAGAAATCGGCAAGAAGAACAGCAATCCGGATGAATTAAGAGCATATCTTGATGGTTTTAAAGAAACTTTCAAAGCAGGCAAAGGGCTTAGCAAATTAAGTGTTCAGACTGGTACAAGTCATGGCGGAGTTGTTTTGCCTGACGGTTCTCTGGCACAGGTCAAGATTGATTTTGAGACTTTAAGAATATTATCAGACCTTGCAAGGAAAGAATATGGACTTTCCGGATGTGTTCAGCATGGAGCATCAACATTGCCAGAAGATGCATTTCATATGTTTCCTGAAACCGGAACATCTGAAGTTCATCTTGCAACAGGTTTTCAGAACATCATGTATGATAGCAAATCACTTCCAGAAGAATTCAGGCAGGAAGTTTATAATTTCATAAGAACCGAATATGCAAAAGAAAGAAAAGAAGGACAGACAGAAGAACAGTTTATTTACAGCACAAGAAAAAAAGGTTTTGGACCATTAAAAAAGAAATGGTGGGATCTTCCTTCTAATGTAAAGGAACCAATAATGAAAGAGCTTTCTGATAAATTCGAACTGTTGTTTAATAAACTCAAAGTCAATAATACTACGGAGATTGTAAATCGTACTGTAAAACCAATAATAGTAAGGAAAGAATTTAATGCTGAATTAATCTAAAAATACAGCCGAAATTATTCGGGTTAATTTAACCCTGTTAGTTTTAAAGCACATTGGCAGGTTATGCCCTTATTAAAAATAATAAGGGCACTTCCTGGTTACAGATGTCTCTCAATATGACCTTTCTGTTCTATTAACTCATATACAAATTTTTCCGGCTTTCTTCCGAAACAGGTTCCGAGGCTTTCGAATATTGCGATTTCACTTAAATTTACTTCCCTGCGTTTTATAACTTCAGATGTTGGCTGATAATATATTTTATTGCCCTCAACATTAACTACTGTATTTCCAGTTTTACCTTCAATCAAAAGATAAACTGCTGCAGCTCCTGCTTTATATCCAAAATTGACATCACGTGCAGATGAATGTCCTGCCCGAACAAGATGACCGGGTGTAACTTCTCTGACTTCAGGTGCCTCATATACTCCCGGAGCAAACATTCCAGTTTTTTGCATAAATTCTTTTACAGCAGGGTCTGTTTTAAGTCGTTTTTCAAGTTGCTGCCTTACATATTTTCCTGCTCCTGCAAGTTTTTTATGTCCAAAAGCATCGGGCGGGATTGATTCATCATAAAGCATCTCACCGCTTGCATTTTTTATACCTTCAGCAACAACTATAATATATGTGCCCGCCTTTACATCGCTTCTTTCTATTCTTGCAAAAAAGGTTGTTTTCATATGTTCATAAAGCACATCAAAATCAACAGGTATCTCGGGGATAAGTATGGCATCAGCTTCCGCACCTATACCACCACGTAATGCAGTATGTCCGACATATCTCCCGAATACTTCAATTACAAGGATACGGTTATGGCTCATACCTGTTGTCTTAAGTTCTCTTGCAAAAACAGCTATCCTGTTTATTGCAGAATCCCCACCAACACTGTATGACTGCAAATCTAAATCCATTGTTTTTGGAACATGAACACACGGAATTCCCTGTGAAGAAAGGTCAACAACAACACTTCCGGTATCATCGCCACCGCTAATAACAAGTGCATCTATATTAAATTTACTTAACCCCTTTTTAATCTTTTCATATTTTTCGGGGTCAGAGATTCTGCTTATTTTAACACGGGAATGACCTGCTTCAGAACCCGCAAGAGATGCTTCAATTTTACTTACTCTTTCGGCATTAAGCCGCACAACATCATCCATATTTAAAAGATTATAAAGCCCTGCGTAACCATGAGGGATAACAACAGATTCAATACCGAGATAATATGCTTCTCTTGCCACACCTTTAATAACAGCATTAAGGCCTCCGCAATCACCACCGCTTGTTATAACTCCAATTCTTTTAATAGATTGCATATTATTTCTCCTCCTAACTAATTAATTTTTCATTTAATATGCGTTATTTTATTTACTCGCAGTAAGGGCTGCAACATCGAATTTTACCATTAAGTCTCTCGGATCCCTGAAATTTCTTACTCTTACATCAAGGTCCTTTATAACCAGATAAGGTGTACGTGTTTCAAGAGAATACAGTATATCTCTAAGGATTCTTGTGTCAGGGATATTGGCGTCAACACTAACACTTACTTCTTTGAATTTTCCGAGGTCTTCTGTTTTTCCTACACGTTCGCTTGTTATCGTTGCACCGTTTCTGGTAATTGTATCCTTAACTATATCCTGTAACGAAGCTGCTGCAAGAGATATTGTCTGCCCTTCAATCAGCTTTGAATCTTCTGCTTTCCTTTCTTCTTTAAGAGAAGCAAGTTGTTTTTCAAGTTCGGGTTTCTGGGAAATAAGTGTCATATATTTCTGAAGAGTTTTTGTTTTCATTTCCTGAATTTCTTTGATTGTAGATAATTCTTCCTGTATGCCGAGATATACATATTGATAAATCAGAAAGATTCCAAGAATCAGCATAACTGGTATAGTAAAAAGCAGAGTTTTATTCTTCTTCATCTTCGAGACTCCTTCCGGGCATAACAGATTTTTCTTGTTTCAATCCTTCTATTTCCATTTTTATGTTAAACCTTTCGGATTTTAATCTTGTATCTCTAAAAGTTGGTGAAGAAAATTCTACCTTTTTGAAATATGGAGATGCCTCAAGTCTGGAAAGTATAGCTGTTGCCGATTCAGTTGTATATCCCTCAAGTTCTACATTGGTCTGGGTTATTCTCACTCTTGAAAGCCAGGCACTTCTGGGCAAAATGGATGTTAGATTTTTAAGCAAATCAATGTCCATCTGTTTATCGTGTTTAAAATTATTTATTAAATTGATTTCATCAATGACCGCTGAGATGTCTTTCTTTAATGCTTCAATTTTCTTCACTTCTTCTTTGCGCATCTCAATCTGCTTATCAATTTCATTCAGTCTCTGTTTTTCAACTTTAAGAGGAGCAACAATGTATAAAACCCACATAATAAAAATTGCAGAGATCATTATAAAAGTAAGTATCAGTGGAGGCTTAGTTTTCGGATGATTTCCTTTACAGAGAAGATTGAGCCCTGCAGATTTTGGCCATAAATCCTCAATTACTCCTCCAATTGAAGAATAAGTTTTAATATTCTGTAATTTCATTTTTATAAGAGATTCATCAAGAAATCTTATTGAGTATGGCAAGAGTATTTTCATATTTTCTTTAAATGAAGGATCATTTTCTGTCATAAAAACTGTAAGTTTTTGGGCTTTTTCTTTTATTTTCAAAGCTTGCATGAGTGGTTCTATTTGTTCTCTTATTGTCTTTAATTTAGATTGGTAATCTTCGTTCTTAAAGTTTCCTGAAAATGAATTTGAAATTGTTCCGTTTATAAAAAGTGCTCCTTCATAGCCATTCCTGGTAATCTCGAGGAATACTTCTTCAGTTTTATTATTGCTATAGCGTAATAGTGTTTCTATTACAGATAAATTAACCGTTATTTTTGAAATAGAAATACCTTTTTCATTAGCTGCTTCAAGATATGGATTTATTAAATCTGCCCTGGCAGCAGCTAGCAACAGGCTGATTTTACCTTCTTTTTCACCAATGATTTTATAATCATAATATGCGTCTTCAGAATTAAAGGGAGTTATTCGATCAAGTTCATAAGAAACAACATTAGATAGATTTTCAAGAGCTGTTGAAGGAAAATCAACAATTTTTATTATAGCCCATGATTTTGGAATGCTTAAAATTATGTTCTTACTGTCTGCACCAAACTCATTGATTGCAAAAGAAAGTGATGAAGTAAATATATCAGGCTGTGCAATTTTTCCTTCTTCAACAGGATATTCTTTGACCTTTTTTATTTTGATAACAGAAAATAATCTTGAACCATATGCCACCGAAATATTACCTGTTTCAATAGAAACACATAATGCTTTCCCTGGATAAATTCTATCATCGGCAATGCTGAAAGTAAGAAAACGCCATAAAGGATTCATTGCATTAATAATAGTTGTTGTGGAAGAAGATGCTAAAGATGAAATTTTATTTATAACAAATGTACCATTCATTGTCTTGTTGTAGCAGGGCTTTTGTAACTCAATATCCTGTAATTGTCCTGCCCGGATATATTTATGACAGCCCTTACCGTATATCCTCCCTTCTTATCCTTGCTTCTACCGGTTGATGTTACTGTAAATGTTGCTGATGTTGATTCTCCTGTAGTTATATAATTTAATGAATCTGGCGGTAAAGCAATCATTTGAGGAGAGTCAATTGTGCCGGTTTGTCTTATATTAATTATAGTATCGGCAAGTTCCGGGGTAATTCCCGGCACCGCCATAAGTACTTCTCTAGGCGCTGCATGTATATTTATCCTTCTCTGTCTTGAATTCACTGTCAGGAAATCTATAACACCTGTTTTTTCATTACTACCATATAATATTTCAGGAGACATACCTTTGACAAGAAGAAGTTCCTCGAGCGTGTCAAAGTTAGCATTTTTTGCCTTATATGGTACGGGTAAAGACATATAATAATCGCTCTCAGCACCATTAAGTCTATACAGATCATCAGGGTCTCTCCAGTCCATCATTGAATCAACAATAATATCAGCCTGTTCGGGCTGTACCCCTGAACTTATAAAAAGGTTCTTCAATACTACTTCAGAACCTGCGTTTATGTCCACCTTACCCATTTCATCCATGATTCTAACTGAGCAGATTCCTGCACCTGTTTGAACATCATAAGGGGTATTATCTACTTTCCATACACCCAACCCTTCAAGTTCAACAGTCTGGTCCTTATACATTTGATAATAAAATAATTCTGTAATTGCACGTTCAATTCCTGCTTCGGCAAGAAATTTTTGTTCAATGCTTTCTCTGAAAGCTATTGTTGAATATAACTCGGTCCTTGCAGCATATGAAAAAGACATAGCAAGAACCATAAGTATAGTAAGTATCCATAATACTATAATTAGAGCTATACCATTCTCAGTTGAGTGAAGATTTTCTGAATAATATTTTTTAAATTTCATTTTATTCCATATTGTCAAAATCTAAATCCATGTCATCTTCTTCATTAAGAGATGTCCTGATTCTCAAAGGGACCGTCAATATATTATCTCCTGTGCTGTCGGAAAAATAAATCCTTATTTTTTGTGGCACAGTTGTTTCATCTTTCCATTCTTCGATCCATTCACCATGCTCTTCTGTTGGGTCTTTATAATAATATCTGAAGGAAATTGAATTATAGTCATCCAAAAGTTTAGTCTGTCTTGCCGATTCTATACCAACAGTATTTTCTGTAACTAAAAGTGCATATTTATTATTATCCAATGGAACAACATCATAAGTTGTTACAACATATCCTCTTTCTCCACCCCAGACAGAATAATTTGTTGAGAACTGCATGGAAGATTTAGTACCTTTGAAATAGTATTTTCTTTCTCCGTTATCTATATAACTCAGAGGTATATATGATTGTATCTGTGAATCAATTATATGAAAAGATATTCTGAGCCTTTCCGCAGACTCTATCTTTTTATCCGCAGATTCAATTGATCTGTATCCAAGCCTTAAAGCGCCTGCAATAACAAGAACTATTAATGCGAGCATAGTTATGGATATTGTCAACTCAAGTAAAGTAAAACCATTTTGAGAATTGATCAGACCATTCTTAATTTTACTTTGATTAATACTCAGTGCTTTTATTAAATTCTTCATTCTTTTCTTACTGTCTTTAACGTTCTTAAAGTAAAAGATTTCTCCTTTATGCCTTTCAACCAGTGTGTTGTGAGAACTATTTCAAAAAGCCTGACATTAAGATTTTCTGTTCTTTCTCTTAGAGTTTCAGTAATTGAAACATCCATTGTATAACCATTACTCGTTGTTTCTCTGTATGTTTTCTCTTCTAATTTGGCTGTATCAAGCAATTCTCTCATTTTTATTTCAGTCCATGTTGCTGCTTTTACATAATCACTTGAATCACCTATGGCTCTTATATTTGCAGAGAAAAGCTGAAGCACCACTGTTATCGCAATCCCAAGCAATGCAGTAGCTACAAGAATTTCAAGTAAAGTAAAACCCTTGTTATTACTGGCGATTTTCATTTTTCTTTATAACCATTGCTCCAATTATAGGATCTATTCGGATGGTGGTACTCTTTGAGGAATTCCACAGAATTATATCTCCTGCGTCAATGTTACCTGTATTATATACAATAAAACGGTACTTGCCATGTTCTATTTCTCCGAAATACGGGTCAACAATCTTTATTCCTATATCTTGAGGAATATCTTTGCTACCGATTCCTTCAATCCCGAATTTCCTGGAATCAATATCAATAATTATAGTTTTTATTTCATTATTTATATTTGAGAGAGCACGTGCATGTTTAATCGTCGAAATAATTGTTCTTACTGTTGCATCAAATTTACTTGATGGAAGAAAATTAGCAAAAGAGATACCAACTATTCCCATAATTATTGTTATTAGCAATAATACAACAATTAGTTCAATGAGAATAAATCCTTTTTTTCTGTAAAACATAGTGTAAATTGATTTCAGGTTAAACAATTAATCTTTTATACTTAACTACTTAAAATGGAAGTTCCACAATACTGAAGATCGAGATTAACATTGATATAACAATAAACCCAATTATTAAGCCCATTGTAAGAATCATAACAGGTTCAAGTAATGAAACAAATCTTTTAATCGCAACATTCAGACTTTTTTCATAAGTTACCGCAACTTTTATTAGCATTGTATCAAGCTGTCCGGTCTCTTCTCCGACTTTTATCATTGAAAGAGCTAATTGGGGAAATATATTTGTAGAAGCCAGAGGCGCTGCAATCCCTTTTCCTTCTTTTGCGCCAGCAGAAACCCTGTCCACCGCAGAGGCAATAACCTGATTACTGATTACATCCTTTGCATTATTGAGAGCCTGAAGTACAGGCACTCCGCTTTTAAGCAACGTACCAAGAGTTCTACAGAATCTTGCGGTCTCAAGCTTTTTTATAATATCACCAAAAAGTTTCAACTTAAATGAATCCCATTGATACCTTCCAGCAGGTGATTTTACATAGTTTCTAAAAAGAAGCCAGGTAGCTATTAATATGGAAAGGATAATCCACCAATAAGATCTTAGAAAATTACTAAAAGAAAGAAGTAATTTTGTAGGCAAAGGCAAAGAGCCGCCAAGTTCAGCAAAAATAAGTGAGAATTTTGGAAGAACAAAGGTAAGAAGCACAATAATTGATGCTCCACCGGTAATTATAAGAATAGCAGGATATAGCATTACAGAAACCACATGTTCTTTAAGCGCTCTTGAAGATTCCAAAAACTCATTCAATTTTTCCAAAACAACATCGAGAACCCCACCGGTCTCTCCTGCACGAATCATGTTGACATATAATTTCGGAAATATTTTTGGATGTTTGGAGAGAGCATCGGAAAATGAACTGCCTTCTCTTATAGCTCTCAGCACTGACTGTATTACTCCTTTCATTTCAGTACTTTCCGATATTTCTGCAAGAATATTAAGACTTCTATCCAAAGGCAAACCTGCTCCAAGAAGTGCCGAAAGTTCTGTTGTAAAAGTAAGAACATGACTTTTTGAAGAACGTAATATGAATCTTTTCTTAATATCTTCACGGGGAGCTGAAACATTTAATGGTATGTATCCGGAACTCTTAAGCCTTTCTATTGCACTTTTTTCATCAGAAGCATCAATAACTCCTTCTATAATAGTCCCTTCCATTGTAGTAGCTCTATATGAAAATATAGCCAATTTTCCTCCATAATTTTATAATATCCCTCTAATCAAGTCAGAGAGGATGCTTGATTAGGAAATCCACTTTCCCGGGTCTGAATATAAAATAATTATAACACATGGTAAATATATAAAAATAATAGACTTGAGAATTGAATTAATCCAGCAAATTCAATTATGATAATGCAGATGTTGCAAAAAAATTTATTTTTCGATACTTAGTTTACTCTTAAAGATGGGTTACCATAAACTTTTCTTAATAATTAATAATATCATTTTAAATAAACTCTCGGGTTAAATAACTTTTGGGCTGAGAATTCATTTTTCGGGTTAAAAAGCATGCTCAATTTTAATCAATACTGATGAATCGTATTTGTTGTAGAATATTCTATGGAAAATAAATGGCGTTTCATTGATTCCGGAAAATGTGGCGCATCCCTCAATATGGCATTAGACGAAACTCTTGCACTCAGTGTAAAAGAAGAAAAATCACCACCAGTCTTAAGAATCTACTCATGGAATATGCCTTCAGTAAGCATTGGATGCTTTCAACATTCCAAAGATATTGATTTTTTATTTTGTTCTCAAAACGGAATTCCTGTAGTCAGAAGACCAACAGGTGGACGCGCACTCCTACATGTTGACGAAATAACTTACAGTTTTTCATCAAGAACTTACAATGGTATTTTTAAAACAGGACTATTTGAAAGTTACAAAAAAATAAGTTATGCCTTTAAAAAAGCTTTTGAAAAAGTCGGCATAAAAGTAGAAATGAAGTCATTAAAAGATAAGAGAGATTTAAGTGCGTGGAAAGGGAAAAACAGCCCTCTATGCTTTCAATCAATCTCATATGCAGAACTTTCAATGAACAATAAAAAAATTATTGGTTCTGCACAAAAAAGATGGGCGGATTGTCTTTTACAGCAGGGGGCAATACCTTTATCGTTTGACGATATACTAACACAAAAAATATTTAAACTAAATGATTCAAGAAATAATATCGATTATATTGCACTAAAACACTTAGCGCCTGAAATTAATATTGAAGAATTCAGAGAGATAATCAGAGAATCATTTGAACAAACATTTAATATAGAATTCATTGATTCTAAACCAACTCAGGAAGAATTATCTCTGGCTATTGAAATCGAAAACAAGAAATATCTCTCTGAAAAATGGACATTTAAAAGATAGGCATCATAATGAGGTATTAGAATATAATTTAGATTATGTACGTATATTTAAACGATAGAATAGTTCCAGCAGAAGATGCTG
>FWPU01006109.1_pt1 | contig 24752 bp, 20 predicted proteins | sample 2228361 | NCBI WGS metagenome assembly FWPU01 (sample SAMEA103939777, study PRJEB20133) | metagenome | reverse complement strand
ATATAATAATATCCGGGAACATGAATCACTTGGATATCAAACACCTGCGGCTTATGCAGCTTACAGGTTTTTTTTGGCATTTTCCCTCCAGAATATCAAAAGAAAAGGACGTTGAGCTAACAACATCCTTTTCGGTGATCGACATTCTGTCGGGAGAACCTATCCCTGACGAGTTGCTCCCCAGCATAGCTCGCTTCCGTTTCGGTTCAACTTGGCAAAATTCAAAACAGCTAACTATATTTACAAACCTGTCAAATTTCCCGGCCACTTTCACTTTGTTTTTGGCCTCAATGCGGATAATCAGTTCCCGTATTGGAATCTTGCTTTAGACCGCATTGAGTCTATCTCTGAAACCTCACAAAAGTTCAAAGCATCGGAAACCAATTGGGAAGATTATTTTTTCGATTTAGTTGGAGTTACCCGTCCCGAAGAGGCAGAATTACAGGTATTATCTTGAGGGTCGCTCCTGAAGTTGCCCCGTATATCATCACAAAGCCAATTCATCCAAGTCAAAAGCACAAGAATGACCCAACCGGTCTTGAAGTTCAAATTAAAGTTATTCTAAATTTAGAGTTGGAAAAGTTGATTCTTTCTTTCGGTGAACAAGTCAAGGTAATTGCACCTAAGAATTTCCAAGAACGTATTTCTAAGCGTATTAAGTCAGTAAACAATTTTTATTGATCCAAGGCGAACCTTAGCCCCAACTACACCATGCAGATGTTGGGCAGGAGCTACCGAAGTTTGTTGACAGTCTACCATATAAAATGAGCCTGCCGTACTATTTTCCCCTGTGCCGGCTTAGTGGCATCTCCCAAACCAGCACGGTATTAACGTTTGTGGCTTTTATTATCTCCACCGTGGGCATAACTGCCCGGGCATCGGCTATAAGTTGCAGCAACTGCCGGTGCTGTTCACCCTTCTCTGCCATAAAATTGATCATGCCCGTCCCTCCTGGGGCGGTGAGACGCTTCAGGTGTTGCAGATATTCACGATTTGAAGCCTCTTCGGGCACATATGTATGCACAAATACATCACTTATCACCAGATCGAATGTTTCCGGACATGAGGCAGCAAAAGCAGCGGCATGGTTACAGATTAGATTAAGTTGCGGATATTGTAAAACAGCAAAGTACTTTTTCGCAAGCCGGATTACTGCCTCATCCGGTTCCACACCGGTTATACGGGGCCGCAGGTTCATTTCATGAACCAGAATGTGCGCAACGCTGCCCGCACCAAAACCCAGTATAAGTACTTTTTGTAAAGGTTTTGTATGCAGTTGTATAATCTTAAATACATGTTGGAAAATACGATGCAGGGTATCGTATGAATAATTAGCCCAGCTGCTGTGCAACACATACCTGCCGTTTTGCAACCAAACTTCCAGTTCATCGCTTATGGTGCTCGTTTGTTTTTCAACTAATATGCCGGTAAGATAGCTTTGTAAAAGAGTAAGTACCCTCATGGTAAAAAATATTGCGTCTATTAACCATTACAAAAGCCCACAGGGCCGGCTCCTGCTCTTTACTTCTCCAGCATTCGTTTAAAAAAGTCGGCTGCAGCGTTATAGGCTTTCAGCCAGTTTTTGTGGAGCAAAAAACCATGCACCTCATCCGGAAACACCAGTTGTTCGAAGTAAACCCCCTGTTCTCTAAGATGTTCCACCAGCGTTACGGTTTCGTTAAAGGGTACATTGCGGTCGTCATCGCCATGGATAAGCAGCACGGGTGAGCGCCAGCTGCCAACAAAATGAAGCGGTGACGATTCGAACGCTTTCTGCGCAAAGGCCAGATGTTTTTCCGGCTGGTAGGCCGGCACAAAGTTCTGGATGACGCGGTTCCAGTCGTGTACACCGTGTATATCCACCCCGCAGGCAAACAGGTTCGAGGCGCGGGCCAGCCCCAGAGCGGTAAGGTAGCCGCCGTATGAGCCGCCCCATAATCCAATTTTCTTAGGGTCAACCTCGGGACGCTGGGCCAGGTACAGGCCGGCACCTTCCACATCATGATACTCGCTGGCACCGGCAGCACCGTAGTTCAGCGCTTCGCGAAACTCCATGCCATAGCCGATGCCGCTGCGGTAGTTAACCGACAACACCACAAAACCCCGTGCGGCCAGATATTGGTTAAGGGCATAGGCGTTGTGATAATATTGGCTGTAGTGAAAACCCAGTAACATCTGCCTGCGCGACCCCCCATGAAAAAAGATTACAGCGGGGCGCTTGTCGCCAGTGCGTGCGCCTTGCGGCAGGAACAGCTGGGCGGGTATCTGCATACCGTCGGAGGCTGTAATGAACACCGCCTGCGGCACCACCAGGTCTTTTTTAGGAAAGCTCTGGGGAAAGAGCTCCTGTGCCAGCATGCGCAGCTGACCATTGGGTTGGATATAATAGGGCCAGGCCGCCGTAGTGGCATCGGTGCGCAGGCACACCAGGCCGGCAGCTGTTTCATTGGGTTGGTATTCTATTCCTGTTCCCGAGGTTAGCTGCTGCATGGTACCCGCAGCGGGGTTGAGCCTGAAGATGTGCCGCCGGTTAATATCGCCAATGTTGCTTACCAGCAATAGGCTTTTACCGTCACGCGCTTCGGTAACCGATTCGATTTCGCCCTGCCCCGGTGTGAGCAGCCGGGCTTCGCCGCCTTTAACCGGCACGGCATACAAGTGCTGCCAGCCGTCTGCCTCCCACGGAAATACCAGCAAATCGCCAATCCACCACAATAGGTTGTTAGCTACAGGAATGCCCTGGTGCAGCACACTACCTCTTCCGGGTTTTGAGCGCCAAACTTCGCGCACCTGCCCTGTAGCCACATCGGCTATTCGAACGGACCAGCCATGTCCCTGGCGTGCCGCTACAAAGGGCAGGCGGTTGCGTTCGTTGGGGGTGCGAATCCAGGCTATCTGCCGGCCATCGGTCGAAAATACCGGGTGGGCATCGCGATCAACCGAAGGATCGATAAAAGTCAGTTTCTTGCCGGCAATGTCAAACACCCCGATAAAGGCATGGTCCTGGCGGTTGCTGACAAACGCCAGCCGCATACCATCGGGCGACCAGCGCAGGCTACCTTGCGTACCCCGTGAATGAAATAACTTTTTACCGGTACCGGCCGAGTCGGTCTTAACCAGATAAACCTGCCCGCCGTTGAGATAAGCCACCGCCTTGCGGTCGGGCGAAACTTCGGGGTCATGGCCAACGGCCAGCTTTTGCAGGCCACGGCCATCGGCCTGCACCAGCCAGATGGCGCGCTCCACACCGGGTTGCAGCGCAATGGGGTTGGGCAACTCGCCGGCACGGTTAGGTGCACCACCACGGATAAAGAGCAGACGGTTGTTGTCTAAAAACCGAAGATGGGTGATTTCCTGCCCGTCATCATCTGAATAATTAGTGATTTTACGGGCGGCAAAAGCAGGGGCATCGGCAACATAAATGTTGCGCCTGCCCTGCTCGTTGAACACCCATGCTATGCGCTGCCCGTCGGGGCTGGAGGTAAGGCCAGTGGGAAAAGGTACATTGAGCAGGTTTTCGATGGTTACCTGCGCATAAAGCGCCACTGCAAGCAAACAGCCTGCTGCCGGCAGAAGAAGGTTTTTCATAAGCGATGTTTGCAAAAGCCATTTGAAAATTAAACCTTCTCTCGCACCAGGTCTTTACCGTTGGTAAAAAAATTAAACCGGTAAGTACCCTGCGGCTTCAGGGCCTCAGGTCTCTAAGCAGGTGTTCGTAAAACCACAAGGCTGTTTTATAACTTTCCAGACTTACCCGTTCATTTATACCATGAAAGCCGATGGGGTCGATCATGGGGCTGAACTTGATGATATTAGAAGATATAGCAGTAAAATGGCGCGAGTCGGTAGCCCCTACAACAAGAAAAGGCGATGTGATGACCTTAGGATAGCTTTTCTTAATTGCTTCGGCAATTTTGCGATAGCCAAAGCCCTTTACAGGTGTTACAGGCGATGCTTCGGAAACGTTGTTGTCCAGGGAGGTTATAACAACGCGCGGGTCGTTTATCTTTTGCCTTACTTCCTCCAGCAGGCGGGTTGATGAATGGCCGGTTAACAACCTGAAGTTTACTACTGCCGTAGCTACCGTAGGCACCACGTTGTCTTTAATGCCGGCCTCGACAATGGTAGGTACCATGGTGGTGCGTATCATGGCATCGCCGGTGTTGGTTTTGGCGTATTCGTTCAGAATAATGTTTTTAAATAACCAGGGGTTGGCAAAGGCCATGCGTTGCACAAACCCCATGTGGGGACCGGTGCTTTCCACAAAGCCCTGCATGGGTTCAGTAAACTGGGGCTGAAATGGCTGCGACCGTAGCCGCTGTAGGGCTGCAACCAGAATGTCGACAGACGTTTCTTTTTCGGGCATAGAAGAATGCCCTCCTGGTACGGCTACGGATAATTTAAGCGATATATACCCCTTTTCGGCCGTGCCAAGTAAGGCAACCGGTCTGTTTAGTCCCGGAACCTTATCGGCCGTAATAATTCCGCCTTCATCCAGCACAAAGTCGGCTGCAATGTTTCTTTCTTTCAGCAGCCTGGCCATAGCAACCGCACCTTTACCTCCTATTTCTTCATCATGCCCGAATGCCAGATACACCGTGCGTTCGGGTTGTAAATTTTCGTGCAACAGTTTTTCCACTGTCTCCATAATGGCAATAAGGTTTATCTTGTCATCGGTGGTGCCCCTTCCCCAGATAAAATTATCTTTCAGTTCGCCGGCAAACGGATTTACCACCCACATGGATTGCGTGGCTTCTTCAACCGGCACCACATCCTGATGGGCCATGAGTACCACGGGGTTCAAATTATTGTCCTTACCTTCCCATTTGTACAACAGGCTGTAATCTGCTACTATTTCGCGCGTAAGTGTTTTATGAATTTCGGGATACGTGTTTTCCAGAAACAACCGGAAACCCGTAAACTGTGCCGAGTCGAAACGTGAAGCATCGGCATAGGATATGGTTCTGTAGGTTATGGCCTGCTGGAAGTGCCGTACGGCCTGGTCAGTCAGGTCGGGAGCCGGCAGGGCCTGCACCTGTTCCGCCGGCGCACTAAACCGAAAGGTATTGAACAACACCACTGACACCAATGCCACTATCAGTAACAGTATAAGGATTAGAATTTTTTTCAACATAAACGGATGGTTATTTATAAAACAGATAAAGGCATGTTGCTGATTTAAGTAATCGCTGCTTTTTGAGGGTTATTTGTATCGTTTTCCTTTTTTTATCACCAAATCCACACGTTGCAGCAGGGCAATATGGCGCAGCACATCGCCTTTTACGGCAATAATATCGGCATATTTTCCTTCGGTAATGGTACCGTAATCCTTCTCTACGCCCATGGCAACGGCGGGCCAGTAAGTGGCTGCGCGTATGGCGTACATAGGGTCCATGCCGAAGCGGTTAACCCAAACATCCAGTTCATGCCAGGTGCTTTGGCTGTGGAATTTCATAGGTATGCCGCTGTCGGTGCCGATTAACAAAACCACCCCAGACTCTTTAAGTTGCTTTACTTTCGTTTCGAGGGTGGGCTTACGCAAAGGGTTTAATCCGAAATACGACAGGCGTGAAGGATATTGAATGGATTGTCTGATATCGGCAATGATGGAGTCGGGCAGGCCAAGATGCCAGGAGTCGTTATCGAGTTCTTCGGGATTGTTGCGCAGGTATTCGTAGTTGTACAGTCCTTCTACGGTGGGAGTCCAGTATAAGGGCCCGATGTTCATTTTGGCCGTACGTTCGCGTATCATGGCAATAATGTCGGGCGGGTATTCGGGTGCAGCGGCAAGGCCGGTATGTTCGAAGCAATCCACACCGGCTTTGAGGCCTCTTCTAATTTCTTCGGGCCGGTGTGCATGGGCTACCACCCGCAGTTTGTGTTTGTGGACTTCATCAACTACGGCCATGTATTCGGCTTCGGTCATCTCGTCCTGATCAATCAGCTTAATCACATCCACCCCGGCTTTGGCCAGTTGTTGAACTTTGGCGCGTGCGTCTTTATCGCCATTTACGCCCCAGCGAAAGGCCTCAGTGCCGGGATAAGGTTTTTTCTGAATGAACGGCCCGCTAACGTACAGAGTAGGGCCGGGAATCTCGCCCCGGTTAATGCGGTTGCGCACGTTAATGCTGGCTTCGAGCGGAGCGCCCAGGTCGCGGGCGCTGGTAACGCCGGCCAGCAAAAGCTGGTGGGCAGAGGCCGGCATGATAACTTTTTCGAGCAGCGGCAGATAGGTTTTGTCCCAGTGGGCGTAGTCGCTGTGTCCGTTAATCATCAGGTGTACGTGCATGTCCCACAGGCCGGGCAATACGCTCATGCCTTCGGTGGAAATGATTTCAACATTTTCAGGAATAGGCAGGGTTCCTACCTGACCAATGGCTTTGATGCGCTCACCTTCGATGATGATGACCGAGTTGCGCAGCGGGGGCCCGCCGTAGCCGTCAATAAGTGTGCCGCCAACCAGGGCTTTGGTTTGGGCGCCGGCATATCCAAGTCCAACCAGCGCAAACAGGAAATGAGCCAATAATTTCATAGCTGAAAAATAAGAAAATCCCCAACTTAAGCAAACCACTAACGGGCCACCCCAAGGGTTTGTGCACTGAGCTGGTTTGGCAGTATAAAAATCATCAACTTCGCTATCGGTATGGTTACCTGGATAAAAGTGTTTGGCAGCGAAAGCGAGGCTGCGAGTCGTTTGCGCGATGGCGTACCGCAATTGTGTATCCTGAACGGCACCCGCATTTGCTTAGTGCGCCGGGGCAGTTCATTCTTTGCCGTACAGGATGCCTGCACCCATAATGGCGAGTCGTTAAGCAAAGGTACCGTAAACCACCTCAACGAAATCATATGTCCGTGGCACAATTACTGCTTTAACCTTCAAACCGGGCAGGAATGGCAAAATAGGTCGGCAAGTCTTAAGGTATATCCTGTAAAAATCACAACAGATGGCTTGTATGTGGGAATTTTTTAATTCCTTTATACTGCTGCACATGAATCGTCGTTTTACCGGCATGCTGTTGGCGCTGCTGTGCCCATTCATGACGGCTGTCGGCCAGCCCTCTGCCTGGTGGACCAGCATGCCCGCCGGTTCCCTTCCTGAAAAAATACTCTCAGCGCGCACTGCGGTTATATATATGCCGTATGTAGCCGAGCGCGAACTTACCACCGCCCATCAATGGTTTATGCGAACCGGCATTGATGCTGTAACCTATGCGGAGGCTGACAGGGTATTTGCATCAAATGAGGTTACGCGTGCCTTTGCTGCTTATTTTGCTCAGCGCGAAATAGCAAATATCATTTTTCTAAGCCGCAGCAATGCCCAATGGCAACTTACTGTAGCGGCATTTAATAACACACCCCAACTTGTTGCTACCGGACAACACGCCTGGCACGCGCAAGAGGCGCGCCTGGAAGAGTGCCTCAACACTCTTTACCGAACCGCACTAAACCAATACAAGCGACAGAACTGGTTGATCATTGAAGTTCCTGAATACACCAAAACCGTATCTCTGTTTGACGGAAGCCGCAACGAGCGTTTTGCCTACGACCTGAAAGCCGATGGCCTGGCTGTGGAAAAAACCGGTAATGCCGCCTTCGATGCCACACTGGAAGCGCTGATGCAGAGTTATCCACTAAAATATAAGCTAGTAGAACCCCACACCCCCGTGGCTGAGTTACGCAAACAAGGTCTGAGCTATGTGCTGCGCATGGTGCATGCCCGAAATTTGGTACTGCGCGAACTGCTGGGCTATACCGTAATTCCTGAAGAAAACGCCTTTACTTCAGTTACCTTTCCCAACGGACAGGAACAAATAATAACCCTTCCGGCTTCGGTTTACGTATATAAAGTATATGTGCAACACCTCGATTTCGGTCACGTGTATTTGGGCCCAAAATGGGATGCCGACCCATCCTGGCAACAAGCCCTGAAAAACTTTATTTACGGTATGCGTGCCGAAATGCGATTGAATTAAAACTGGCATGAAGGTTGATTTTTTAAACTTAAAAGGTTATGAAACGTGTTGTTCTGATTTTTGCCCTTGTAGCATTATTCTGCCCGGCAATGGCCTACCTGTCGGCCATTTCTATCCAAACCCATAAGGCTTCAACCATGCAGGTTTTTGTAAATGGCAAACTCTATAACCGCACGCCCGAAAAATTTGTACGCATACGCAGTAATCCGGGTGTTTATCATGTTCAGGTAAAAGTTCTTAACCCCTACGACAAAGAATGGTACATGCTGCGCAGGCAAATACACGTACAACGGGGCTTTGAGTTCTTTTACAGGGTAGAATTTTTACCCGGCAATAAACCCCGTCTTATTGCCGTCCGGCGGTATCCGGTGTACAGCAGGTTTTTCGTTAATCCGGATTTGTATAACCGTTATCCGGTAGGCTGACCTATTGAGGGCTGCGCAAGTGGCAATACAAGCTCGATTGTATTCTAAACCATTTGTGGTGCACATGGCCAGGGCAAGATAGTCCGATTGAACATTTCATTTGCAGGCAACCGGCCCGGGTTCTTTCCGGCTTTACCTCCACATCTTCTAACAGTTATATCCAAAACGCCAACCCGGTTGACCGTTTAAAGCAACTATTTTGAACGAACATGATAAAAGTTCTGTTCACCTACCAGAAACCGCATTATCTTGCCCGGCATTTATAATTCTATGAGCAAGGTGCAATGCGTGGTGATGGGGTTGCTTTTGTTTTTTACCACTGCCACGGCCCAGGTTCGGGTTGAAGGCAGGATTGTTGACCGAACCACCGGAGCGCCTATACCTTTTGCTTCGGTAAGCATTATTGGAACCTCCGGCGGCACCAGCTCGAATGCCAACGGCGAGTTTTCGTTGGTTATTCCACCGAATGCTTCCATTAAAGTAAGTTCCGTAGGTTACGCATCAGCTATTGTAAGCCGGCCTGAAGATATGGCGTTTATAGAGCTAACGCCTTATGCGGTTGAGCTGCCCGAAATAGTTATTACCGGCAGGTCCGTTAACGCGCAACAGGTGGTGCGCAAGGCTTTTGCCTCGATAAGGAAAAACTACACAAGCGAATCGTTTCTGCAGCGTTTCTTTTACCGGCACTATTGTAAAGATAACACCGTATATGGTCGTCTTATCGAAGCCTTTGTAGATGTATGGAAACACAATGGCTATCGCTCATTCCGCCGGCATGGCGGCCACCGCGAGGGAATACGTGTAACCCATCTCAGGCGCAGCCTGGATCATACCCAGTTTGCTTCGGGTCATCCGCCCATCTCCATCAGCAGCATACTACCCGCCGATGTAGTCGGTTACCAGGCCGCTGAGGAGGGCTCGGTAAAAAATTTTTACTCCCTGCCCCTTACCCTTTATGCCGATTTTAACCGCTACCGCTTTTCGTACGAGGGCATGACCCGCTACGATAACCACCAGGTGTATATCATTGCCTATCGCTCAGTGCCCGATTCGCTGCCCACTACAAGCGGTTATATAGCCGCACCAGCCGTAAGTGGTACGCTCTATATTGCTAAAGATAATTTTGCCTTTGTAAAGTGCGAGGAAGAACGCGAAATATCAGGTAACCGCTTTACCTCTGCCGTGCACTACCTGCCTCATGGTAAGCATTATTTTCCGCACCACCTTATTCGCACAAGCGAGATGCAACTTTCAGACGGATCGGTTCACTACGTACATATTGAAATGATAAGCACCGATATCCGCTTCGGAGATGAATACCGGTTTACCGGTTCCGAGCCCGGCCGTGAAGAACTGCAAAATATTCCGTACGATTCATCTTTCTGGAACCAGGCTTCCATTTTAAAAGCTACGCCCCTGGAAGAAAAAATCATCCGCGACCTGGGCGGTGGTAACTCGCTCAACCGCCAGTTTTTAAACTACAAACGCCACGAATGGAGCACCACCCGCGGAGAAACCGGAGCGGAAGAAAAACTTTCCTGGCTGGTAAACAATAACCGCGGTAAACGAACCATGGTTATTGCGCTTTTTCCGGCCGATGCACAACGGTACATTCTGGATATTGAAAAGATTAAGCAGCTTAACAAACAACTTAAGGGGCAGGCGCTGTTCGTTATTTCGGTAGCCGAGCCCGAGGCGGAAAAATGGAAAGAAACGGTTAGCCAACTGATTTTGTTTGCCGATGGTATCATAAACTACCGCCTTATGGCTTCATCTAACCTGCTGCGCAACTGGAACGTAAGCACATTACCCGCCTGGATATTAATAGACTTATACGGTAACGTGCAGGTGGTAGATGGAGGGCCGGATGCGCTGCGCCTTATGCTTACCCAACCCCGGCCCTGAAAAGACGGTTTTTATGTTTGCATTATTTATTGTTACAACTTACGTTGTTCGCTTCTTTTTGAATAATTCAAGAGGGCCGTGTTTTCCTGTTCAGGATTTGATCAAATCTAAGTTAATCAGTTTATCAATCGGCACTCCGCAAGCCTGAAAACAAGCAAGGTACTAAACCTACAAAAAAGTTCATGATTTTATAAGAGAAAACCTGACATTGCTGCCAGGTCTTCGTAGTCCGTTGTTAATTACCCGTTATCCGCTTGTTCCCAAATAACGAACAACAAATAATCACCAACGATTTAAAAAGGATATTCTCCTTTTTCTATTACATACTTGGCTACTTTTCTTCGGGCGTTTTTCAGGTTATAAGGTTCTATTTTAGTAAAGCGTTTCAGGCCCATGAGCATCAGCCGCAGTTCGTCACCTTCGGCAAACGAAGCAATGGCTTCGCGGCCGGCCGCCGCAGCTTTTTGCATGGCTTGGTGCAGGTAGATAATGGCCATCTGTTTTTGCATTTCGCAGGCTTCTTCGCCTTTTAACTGAATCATTTTCTCCACGCGCAGCAGGGCCGACTCGGCCACATAGCCTTCAATAAGCATGTCTGCCAGGTTCATTAAAATTTCCTGCTCATCGGCCAGCTTGTTCATGAACTTCTGCACGGCTGCTCCGGCCACCATCAGGCCTGCCTTTTTCAAATTAGCCAGTGCTTTTTTCTCCTGCACAAACAGGCCGGTTTCATCTTCGCTGCCAAAATCGGGTATAGACATGAGTTCTTTTTGCACGGCCATAGCCGGGGTCATCAGGTCTAAATGACCTTTCATGGCTCGCTTGAGCAGCATATCAATGGTTAACAGGCGGTTAATTTCATTGGTGCCTTCAAAGATGCGGTTAATGCGTGCATCGCGATAGGCACGGTCCATAGGCCCTTCGGCCGAAAAGCCCATGCCGCCGTAAATCTGCACGCCTTCGTCCACCACGTAATCCAGCACTTCCGAGCCGTGCACTTTCAGTATGGCGCATTCAATGGCAAACTCTTCCAGCGATTTGAGGCGCGCCTGCGCCGGGTCTGTTCCGGCAGCCATAAGGGCATGGTAGGCGTCTTCAATATTCTGGCTGGCGCGGTAATGGGCCGACTCTGAAGCAAACACCCTGGTGCACATTTCGGCTATTTTATATTTAATAGCTCCGAAGGTGGCAATAGGCACCCCAAACTGTTTGCGCTCTTTGGCATAATTAACAGCCAGTGATATGGTTTTTTTACTGCCGCCCACCGCTGCAATGCCCAACTTAATGCGTCCGATATTGAGGATGTTAACGGCAATTTTAAAGCCGTTGCCCCGCTCGCTCAACAGGTTCTCTACCGGCACCTTGCAGTCGTTAAAAAATATCTGACGGGTAGATGAACCCTTAATGCCCATTTTCTTTTCTTCTTCGTTCATGGTAATGCCGCCAAACGACTTCTCAACGATAAAGGCGCTCAGGTTTTTGTCGTCATCGATTTTGGCAAACACTGTAAACACATCGGCAAAGCCCCCGTTGGTAATCCACATTTTCTGGCCGTTAATGATGTAGTATTTTCCATCGGCACTCAGGGTGGCGCGTGTTTTTCCGGAGTTGGCATCCGAGCCGGCATCGGGTTCGGTAAGGCAGTAGGCGGCTTTCCACTCGCCTGTAGCCAGTTTGGGAATGTATTTTTTCTTTTGCTGCTCGTTTCCGTAGTACAAAATGGGCAATGTGCCAATGCCGGTATGGGCCGATATGGCCACGGCAAAAGAATGTCCGGCTCCCAGCACTTCGGCCACCAGCATAGAGGTATTGAAGTCCATGCCAAAGCCCCCGTATTCCTGAGGTACGGAGGTGCCCAGCAGGCCCAGCTCGCCGGCCTTGTCTAACAACTGCGGCATGAGTTCAGGATGCTTCATCGAATCGATTTCATCCAGCCTCGGCCAGATTTCCTTTTTCAGAAAATCTTCGCATTGCTGGCGGATCATCTGCTGCTCTTCGTTGAACTCCTCGGGAATAAAGATTTCGTTTGCGCGGGTTTCGCGTATCAGAAATTCGCCTCCTTTAATGGCTTTAATTTGTGTTGTGGGTTCCATGTTCCGTTTACGTTAATTATAACATGATATTAACTTTTCTGGCTTGTCAGGATAAAATTTCATAAATGCCGGCCACGCCCTGGCCGCCACCAACACAAGCAGTTACCATGCCGTATTTTTTGTTGCGCCTGCGCAGTTCGTTGATAATCTGAACAGAAAGACGGGCTCCGGATGACCCCAGCGGATGGCCAACAGCAATAGCCCCACCGTTTACGTTTAGCCTGGAGCGGTCTATGTCCAGTTCTTTCGCTACTGCCAACGACTGTGCCGCAAACGCTTCATTCAGTTCTATCAGGTCGATGTCGTCCAGTTTTTTGCCGGCGAGCTTCAGCGCTTTCGGAACGGCCGCTACCGGACCAATGCCCATAATGCGAGGCTCCACACCGGCAACGGCATAGCTAACCAGCCGGGCCAGAGGCCTGACATTAAGTTGCTTAACCATGCGTTCGCTCATGACGCACACAAAAGCGGCTCCGTCTGATGTTTGCGATGAGTTGCCTGCGGTTACCGATCCGTTTTGTGCAAACACTGGCTTGAGCTTAGCCAGCGCCTCAAGGGTGGTATCAGGCCGTATGCCCTCATCGGTATCTACCACAAATTCACGTGTTTTCTTTTTCCGCTCTTCATCCACATACACCTCTTTTACTTTAACGGGTACCACTTCATCTTTAAACTTTCCTTCCTTCCAGGCGGCTGCGGCCTTCATGTGCGACTGGTAGGAGAATTCATCCTGCTCTTCGCGGGTTATGCGGAATTGTTTGGCAACTTCTTCGGCCGTAAGGCCCATGCTGGTGTAATAGGTAGGCGTTTCGGTGGCAATTTTATAATTCAGCACGGTTTTAATGCCCATTACCGGCACAAGCGACATAGACTCCGTACCGCCGGCAATGATCACATCGGCCATGCCGGCCTGTATGCGCTGCGTGGCAATGGCTATGGCTTCCAGTCCGGAGCCGCAATAGCGGTTTACAATCATGCCCGGCACTTCAATGCCAAGGGCCAGCAGCGAAATCATGCGCCCCATTTGCATGCCTTGCTCGGCCTCAGGCACGGCATTGCCTACAATCAGGTCATCAACCATGTTATTTTCCAGGCCGGGTACCGACCGAACCAGATGTTTAATTACCTCGGCTGCAAAATCATCGGGGCGGGTAAACCGGAAACCCCCTTTTTTGGCTTTGCCCACACCCGTGCGGTAGCCGGCTACGATGTATGCTTCCATAGTGTTATGCTTTTTGTGAACGTTGGATTTGTGATATATACATGTGGTTATCCATTTACGGGCATTAGTTGCGCAGGGGCTTTCCGCCTGTAAGGATAGCCTGTATGCGTTCCAGGGTTTTGCGTTCACCGCACAGCGATACGAAAGCCTCGCGCTCCAGGTCAAGCAGGTATTGTTCGCTTACTTCCTGCGGTGCGGTAAGGTCGCCCCCGCACATGACGTTGGCGATCTTCATGGCAATTTTGGCATCATGGTCGGATATGTAACCGCCCATTTTCATACCGTGTACGCCTGCGGCCACCAGGGCCATGCCGCTTCTGCCTAATACCCTGATGTTGCCAGCCGGAACAGGCTGGGTATAGCCGGCATCGGCAAGCAGCAACACGGTGCGTTTGGCTTCGAGCAGCAGGCGGTCGCGGTTGATAACGATGCGGTCCTGCGGGCGCAGGATGCCCATTTCGCGTGCTTCTTCGGCCGACAGGGCCACCTTGGCTGTGGCTATGTGCATAAAGGCCTGCTGGAGGGCGTTGAGCTCAGCATCGCCCTCCAGGTAACGGTCGCTTACGCGTTTGGTAAGTTCTTTGGTGCCGCCCCCGCCGGGTATGAGGCCCACACCCACCTCTACCAGCCCGATGTACGTTTCGGCGGCAGCCACGGCCACATCGGCATGGAGGGTTATTTCACAGCCTCCGCCCAGGGTTCGGCCTGCAGGTGCCACTACCACGGGAACGGAAGAATAACGTAGGCGCATAACCGATTTCTGGAACATGCGCACCATAAAGTCGATTTCGTCATAATCCTGCTCGATGGCATACATAAATACTAAGCCCAGGTTGGCGCCCAGTGAAAAATCGGCCCCTTCGTGGCCTACAACCATTCCCCTGAAGTCTCTTTCGGCCAGGTCTATGGCCTTGTTCAGCCCTTCTATCACGGCACTGCCCAGGGTGTAACTCTTGCTGTGCCAGCTGAAGTTAAGCACCCCATCGCCCAGGTCGGTAACGCGGCTTTCGGCATTTTTCCAAACAATGTTATCGCTCAGGTTTTCCAGGATAATCAGCCCTTCGCGCCCGGGGATGGGTGCATACGAGCGGCTGGTGATGTCGTAATATTTGCGTTTGCCGTTTTCAACTTTATAAAAAGAAGCGTGGCCGGCCGCGAGCAAATCGTACACCCACGATGCGGGTTTATAGCCGGCAGCCTCCATGGCCTGCACGGTTTTTTCAACACCCAGGGCATCCCAGGTTTGAAAAGGCCCCAACTCCCAGCCGAAGCCTGCGCACACGGCATCGTCAATGCGGTACAGCTCATCGCTTATTTCGGGTATGCGGTTTGAGGCGTACTGAAACAATCCGTAAAAACTGTCGCGGTAAAACTCACCGGCCTTGTCTTTTCCGGCCAGCAGTACTTTAAATCGCTCGCGCAGGTTTTCTATGGGTTTGGCCGCTTCGAGTGTGGCAAACTTTACCTTTTGTTTGGGTTTATACTCCAGGGTTTTCAGGTCAAGGGTAAGGATTTCGCTTTCGCCTTTGTTGTTTTTTACCTTTTTATAGAAGCCCTGGCCGGATTTGTCGCCCAGCCATTTGTTTTCATCGAGTTTATTCACCACGTCGGGCAGTTTAAAAATGTGGCGGCCTTCATCGTGGGTAAGGGCGGCATACAGGTTGTTGGCAACTTTTACCAGCGTGTCAAGGCCCACCACGTCGGAGGTACGGAAAGTAGCCGATTTGGGCCGGCCGATAACCGGACCGGTAAGGCGGTCCACTTCGTCAACGGTAAGGTCCAGCTTGCGCATGGTATCGATTACCTTAAGCAGGGCCCACACGCCAATGCGGTTGCCGATAAAGGCCGGCGTGTCTTTGCACAGCACAGAAACTTTACCCAGGTACAAATCGCCATAATGCAGTAAAAATTGCGTGATTTCCGGGTCGGTATCGGCTGTGGGTATTACCTCGAAAAGGCGCAGGTAGCGGGGCGGATTAAAGAAGTGCGTGCCGGCAAAATGCCGTTTAAAGTCATCTGAACGGCCCTCGGCCAGCAGATGAATGGGGATGCCGGAGGTGTTGGAAGTTACGAGTGTGCCGGGTGTGCGATGCTTTTCCACCTGCTCGTACACCTTTCGTTTGATGTCGAGGTTTTCTACCACCACCTCGAGCGTCCAGTCGCAGTCTTTAATTTTAGGCAGGTCGTCTTCAAAGTTACCCAGCGTAATGCGCGAGGTAAACTTTTTGCTGAACAGCGGCCCCGGAGATGACCGCAGGCATTTGTCGAATGAGGTTTGCACAATGCGGTTGCGCACGGCCTTATCGTTAAGGGTAAGTCCTTTTGCCTTTTCTTCGTCTGTAAGCTCACGGGGTACGATGTCGAGCAGCAGTACCTCGCATCCGATGTTGGCAAAATGGCAGGCAATGGACGAGCCCATTACTCCGGAACCCAGAACAGCAACTTTGCGGATTATTCTTTTCATGTATGTTTGACTTTATGATTAACAAAACAAATACTGTGTAGTTACGTTGCGGCCGGCACAGTTTCCGGGTACAAATTCCGGCGTTCCACAATTCCGGTGATTTGCCGGATGACGTCTAAGAAAATATGCAGTTTGTCTTCGGGTATTTCTTCGCGCACTATTTCGTTAAAACGCAATACAATGGCCTTGGCTATTTCGCGGCTTTGCCGGCCCCGCTCGGAAAGGCAAATGCGCACCGACCGTTTGTCGGCCGGGTCGGTTTTGCGGTAAATAGCGCCTTTTGTCTCCAGGGTACGGAGCAAGCGCGTAAGGCTGCGGGGCTCCAGGCCCATTTGAGGTGCTATTTTAGTGGCCGGTGTGCCATGCTCTACATCAATGTTCAGCAACACAAAACCCATTGACATGGTGGCGTTAAAGTGCAGAGCCTGCTGGTTGTACATGCGCGATATGGCCAGCCAGGCCGCACGAATGTGGTAATCAACGGTTTCTTCCTTTTTCATAACCCGATTGTGGGTTCGAAGGTAGTAAAAAAATATTATGCACGCATACTAAATTGTCAAAAATCAGCTTTACCTAACCGGTATCCGATGTCGCTATGTTAAATGCTTATATGGAGTAAAGGTATGCCCATAACCAAAGGGGTTCGGTTCATTTTACGTTTGCTTTCAACGCTTACAGGGCGAGCAGGCATGTTGTTGATTTATAAATGTGAATGCAATAAGGCAGTTGCGGCTTATCAGGATTTGTGATGCGATTTAATTTTTTTGTTTGCCTTCCACAAGCCAGTTTTAAACTATCGGAAAGTGGACCGGTTTGGCACAATTTTTTATACCTTTCCACAATAAGCCCTTAATTTATGAAACGCCTCTATCTGCTTTGCCTAATTGTATTCGTGCAGCTGGCAAACGCCTGCTCATCCGTTTTGGGCACGCGTGTGCGCGAACCTTTTCAGGGCAGCGCCTACATGTCGAATAACCGTTTCTGGCGGGGAACGGGTAAAGGCACCAGCTCGCAGGATAACATTGCCCGCTCAAAAGCCGATCTGGATGCCAAAGCCCAACTGGCCGGACAGGTGAACACGACCATGAAACAGGTAGCCGACCAGTATTTAACCGATACCGGCAACGAGCGCGCAGCCGATGTAGCCGAAAAGTTCCAAAGCCTAGTGCGCCAGGTAATGAATACCAACATTGCCGATTTGCGGAAAATAGGTGAAAAGAAATATTACAACAAAAAATCGGGCGAATACACGGTGTTTATGGCTTACGAAATTAAGAAAAACGCCATGTTGCGTTTTATGAAAAGACAAGCCAAATTAGACCAGAACATATCCGCAAGGCAGCGCGAGATTATTGAAAAAATTATTGATGAAGAGCTTAAAAAAATAGAAGAGGAAGAGGGCGAATGAAAAGCAGAAAGGTTTTCATTCCCGCCATTCCTGCAGCATGCTTACGGAAGCATTAGAAAGATAGGAGGCCAGGCGTTTTATCTCAACCCCGTTCGCACGAACCCGCCACAAATAAAAGCCTGATCAGGGCAAGTTCGCTTGCCCTGATCAGGATTGTTTGAAATGCACCTTTACCAGCCATAACTTGTAATCAATTGGTTTACTTGTGCTGCCTGAGAGTTATTATTCTGGCTGAGTATATTTTGTTTTAGTCCTTGCACAGTTGTGTTGCCTGAAGTATAACCTCTAAAAATCCCATTAATGTTGTACCCGCTAACGTTATCAATTACCCCTGTAAAAGCAGGTTCGCCCCTATCGCATAACGGCCGGCAGCATCAACAGGAATAACCTCATCATCGTAGCCGGCTAAAATCATCATTTCATTGTACAACTCCACCAGATTAACGCCTGCCTGGCGTAAATAGTTTGTGGTTTTCTTCACCAGGTCTTCGCGCACGTCTGGAGTCAGGTTCCCATTATGGCGGGCACAGGGGACCTCGTAGCACGGGCAGTTGGGGTTGGTAGGGTCGGGGCAGTTGTCAGGGTCGGGTATCCACAGATCATCTTCCGGGTCCTGTTCATCGCCCACGTCTTCATCAAACAATACAATCTGGCCCAATATGGTGTGCGGCACAGTTTGCACAATCGAGTAATTTGCCGGAATCAGGGTGTAATAATAATTAAGCGAATCGGAAAGGCCCGGGTGGTGGTACGATTCGCCTTCATACTCCAGGTGTTGGTCAAGCGGCTCACTCCACAACTCATAGCCTAAATCATAAATGAGCATAGTCTGGTCAAGGTTCATCGGCTCAAACCGCACGTAGTTGTGGGTCATATCTGGTGGGACTATCTGTATTCTGCCGCCCGAGCGTGCCGCCACGTTGCGTAATGCCAGGGAAACATTTTCAACTGACCACGAATTCTTTACCTCTTTGGGCAGTACTACATCGGGTTTTGGTTGGAGATTCTCATCAATTGTACACGTAACCATGCACACCGAAAGGAGCATCAAGCTTACTATACTGGCAAGCTTGTTACAAGGAGGGGGGATGATGATTGTTTTCATATAATCGGGTTTTTTATTGCCGAATGTAATTCTTACTTTTTTTGCTGATTTTAAGCAAAAACGATCTAAAACTTATATCAGGTTGTTTGTTTTACTTAAAAAACTGAAAGTAAAAATATTACGCTTTTCGGATTAAAGCAGTAAGTTCAATGAACACCTGATTTTTGTGTTATTTTTTCAACAGTTTGAAAAAAAAACTTACATCCAACGGATAAGCTGTTATAAGCCTCTGCAGTCAGGGATACTTGGTTGATAAAGCCTGACGATTGGCGGAATTTTCATGGCTGTATAACGATACCTTTAATAAATCGGGTTTTCCGGGTTCTCCTGATTATCGCTAACTTGCCTTAGCAACGGGAGGTTTTTATGAAATTGAGAATTTTGGCTTTAGAAGCATTAACAATTTTAGCCATACAGCTGCATAAAATCAGATTTCCGAAGTTAGTGGTGCGAAAAGGTACTACCGACTGTTTCGTTTATAGAAGCGTATTTCTGTTTCATGAATTCAAATTACCCATAAAAATAAAGCCTGAATTAATAGTTGATGGTGGAGCCTACACAGGTTTTTCTGCATTGTATTACGCATCGAAGTACCCTACTGCCAGAATAATTTGTGTTGAACCCGAGATTTCCAATTTTACGATGTTAGAAAAACATACCGAACACTTGCCCAACGTTATCAGAATAAATGCCGGCTTGTGGAGTAAAGAAACCTTTTTAAGAATAAGGGATATGGGTAATGGAAACTGGGGCTTTGCCGTGGAAGAAGTTAGCGGAGCAGAAAGTTATGACGTAAAGGGTGTTACCATTGAAAAAATCCTTAAAGAATCAGGATTTGACAGGATTGATATTCTTAAACTTGATATTGAGGGCTCGGAAAAACAGTTGTTTACTGAGAACTATCAAGCTTGGATAGACAAAGTAAACATTATAGTAATTGAATTGCACGATAGAATAATTAAAGGGTGTACCGAAGCTCTTTATTCGGCAATTAACAAAGACGAATGGAAAGAATTTAAAGAGGGCGAGAAGGTTATTTTAATCAGAAGGGATTATTATAATGTACACAACCGGCACAGGATGCGAGCGTAAGCCAACCAATTTTATCCATACAAATAGTTGCTGCCCTTTGTATGATGGGGCAGCTACAAAGCACATCATAAAGACCTTGGTTCTGGTTGATGGCAGTAGCTAAAAAACCTGCCGGCTCTTTTTTCAAAGAGCCAGCAGATTTGCAAATGTATTCAGATGGAAGCGCGCAGGGCAATGATAAAGTTACGACCCGGAGCAGAGATGCCTGACGAATACGGACGGTACCGCTTGTCGAACATGTTTTCTACGCCGGCATTAATGGTAAATTTTTCTGAAAACCGGTAAGCGGTTTTCAGGTTAAGCATCCACCATGCAGATGCATAGGGATTGCCGTTCTCATCTCTGGCATACAGATGTGCATCGGCCTGCTCTGACAGAGGCAGTCGGGCTGCCGATATCTCACCATTGTACTGACTATACAGGTTAATCATCAACCTGTTCTTTTGGTATATCAACTGCGTAGTGCCAAAGTTAGGAGCCACGTGCGTGGGCCGCGCGTCTATTCCCGCTTCAAGATTTTTTTCTTTTCCGTTTTGCAGGTTAATGGAAGAGGTAAGCGTAAGTTCCGGAAGCGGTTTCCAGGTAATGCCTGCCTGAAACCCGTACACATACAGTTCGCTTATATTTTGCAGGGCCAGCACACGGCTTAGGGTGCCGTCGTAATCTATGCTGTCCAGGCCGTTAAACGAAAACGGACCGCGCGCTATAGCGTTGTCCAGCCAGGTGTAGTACAGGCCGGCATCGAACGAAAACTTTTCGCTTAAACGGGCGGCAAGGCCTAACTCGGTGTTATAGGCCAGTTCGGGCTTTAAGTTGGGGTTGGGCACCACCACGCTTCCAGGTTGCGAATCGAATACCTTGCCGATGTCATCTACGTTAGGAGCCCGGAATCCCGTTGAAAAGTTAGCATAGACCTTCCAGTTTTGCGTAGGCGTATAGATCAAGCCCAGGCTGTTGTTAACCTGACTGTTACGTAAGGTGGCTTCGGTAAACGGAAAAGGAAAGAAGTTGGTATCGAAGGGAGTGTAGGTGTACACCGAGTTATATCGCATACTGGTAGTTAGCAACCACGGCTCGCTAAGCCTTAGCTTCAGGCTCAGGTAAGTCGCGGCCGACCGCCAGTCGGAGTTATCCGGATAACGGGTAGAAAGGCCGGTTCGTTCTTCGGTTACTATATTATACCGGTAGGCCATTGAGTTTACCTTATTGGTTACCAGCTCGGCACCGTAAAACACTTCGGCAGCATCGGATAACCTCTTGCTTATATCCAAGTTAACCGAAAAAGCGCGTACGTTTTCAAAACGGTTGTTGCGCCGGTTATTGCCGAAGTTGCGGTTGTGGCGGCTTTCTTCGTAATCCTGATAGGCAGCAATAAGCCGCGCACCATCGAGTAACGGGGTATTTTGTAAATAAGATATTTGCAAGGCGTGCATTTCCCACCGTTGCGGCCCGTAATACCATTCGGCGCTCACCAGCTGGTTGGCTTCGTTACGTAAAATAAGTCGGTCGTACCGGTCGTAGTGCGAAGTTTTGGAATAATGCCAGGCATACTGAACATCCCATGCGTTGCCGGGGCGCCAGCGCAGCTTTTGGGTGCTGTTTACCTGATTAAAGCCGGAAGGCGTTTGCTTTTTCGGGTTGGCATTAGCCACCACTATGTCGTTATCTCCCTCACGGATAACATAGTCGGGACGTAAGTATTCTTCCGGGCCGCGGCTGCCCTGGATCAAATCACCGTAATCGGAATAGGAGAGACTGGAAAGCCAACCGAATTTTTGAGTGCCCACCGAAAAATCCAGATGGCCGGTTTGTTCGGCATTGGCCGAAGCGTAGCGCAGCAGGGCATTGCCGGTAACCTTCAGCCCTTTGGTTTCGGCCAGAAGAACGCGCCGGGTATGGAAGTCCATTACCCCGCCAATGGCATCGCTGCCGTAAATTACCGAGCCGGGGCCGAATATCACTTCAGCGCTTTCAATAATATGGGCATCGAGCGATATGACGTTCTGCACGTTCCCGCTTCTGAAGATGGCGTTGTTCATGCGTACGCCATCTATTACTAATAACACCCGGTTAGTAGCAAAGCCCCGTATCATGGGGCTGCCTCCTCCTAACTGGCTTTTCTGAATGTACACCTGGTTGGTAAAGCCCAGCAAATCGGCAGCCGTTTGCGGATTCTGGAACCGGATGGCCGGTGCGGTAAGCCGGGCTACACGGCTGGGTACCTCGCGCAGGTTTTCTTCCCATCGGTTTACCGAAATAACAACCTCGCCTAACATACGCGAGGTATCGGCTTGCTGTGCATACAGGTTTGCAGAGGTTAGTGAAAATACGGCAAAGTATAAGTAGTAAGGATGTATCCTTTTCATATTAAAACGAAATGGTTTAAATGGAATAATTTTTATGGGAAAAGAATTAGCCACAAATGGCATTCGCGGGGTACTCCGGCGGTGGGGAAGGCACTTTAAACCATACAGATTTGCTATAACATGTTTGATAGGGAGCAACTTTGATGAGCGAGGTAAACGGCACCGGCTTTAAGTGTATGTGTTCCGGCAGGTGGTAGGTTAACAACAAAAGCGACAGCAAAGCGGGGGGAAGGGGTTCATCATCCTGATGGAGCCGCAGCAAAACCTTCTGCAGCAGGCTTAACAAGTTGTCTTCAGCTGCATCGAATAATCCGTAAACCAAAACCATACCGTTGGTGTGTACGGTATGGGCTACGTCAAACATGCGGCCGTTTATTTTCAGTTCATGCCGGTCTATGCGGTAGCGCAGATAATCGTCGGGGCTAAGCGCCACGCAAGCCAGTTTTTCGGCAGGCATGCGGGCCAGCTGTTCGCGCATGTGGTGCCTGATGTGCTGCAGCCGCACGGCAAAATAAATGTACACCCCGCTCATCATAAAGCCGACGGTAAGCAACAGCACGATGGCAGCCGTTCGTCTCACAAGGGCGAAAGGTACAAAACTAAAAGCATGATTAGAGAGGCTTATGCACAATAGGCGTAAAGCGTATGCAGAGGGCTGCAGGCGGATGAGAAAGCAGCAGTAAATAGTTTTAGCCGAACAGACTGTTCAATTCCAGGTCTATGCGGTTTACAATAAAGGCAAAGTCGTCAACACGATCTACGAAGTCCAGGTCGTTGGCGTTGATGATGAGCAGGCGGCCCAGGTTGTAGTTACTTATCCACTTTTCGTAGCATTCGTTCAGGTTTTTGAGGTAGTCCAGCCGCATGGCGTATTCAAAATCGCGACCGCGCTTTTGTATTTGCCTTACCAGCTTGGGTATATCGCAGCGCAGGTAGATGAGCAGGTCGGGTGGAGGTACAAACGCAATCATGGAGTTAAAAATTTCCAGGTAGTTGCTGTAGTCGCGGTCGTTAATGTAGCCGCTGGCGTGCAGGTTGGCGGCAAAAATGTAGGCGTCTTCGTAAATGGTGCGGTCTTGTACGATTGTTTTCTTGCTGTTGCGGATTTCGTTAACCTGACGGAAGCGGCTGTTAAGAAAATAGATTTGCAGGTGGAAGGCCCACCGCTGCATATCGTGGTAAAAGTCGCGCAGGTATGGATTTTTATCTACCGACTCATACAAAGGTGTCCACCCGTAGTGTTTAGCCAGTTTTTCGGCCAGCGTGGTTTTACCCGAACCGATGTTTCCCGATATGGCAACGTGTTTCAGCGATTTCATGTGGGGAGGCAAATATAACGGTACAAAATATCTTAGCGTTCCTTGCGAAGATCTTTTCGTCCTCTGCGGTGTATGGTGAGCTTGTCGAACTATGGTGAGTCTGCCGAACTATGGTGAGCCTGTCGAACTATGGTGAGCCTGTCGAACCAATAACCGCAAAGAGCGCAAAGTATTACCGCAGAGCACCGCAAAGTGAGTTAGTGGATGAATATGCTGCAGGACGAGTCACCGGCTACTGAAAACCAAACCCAGGCAGCATTTATTCCGTAAACGCCACAACCTGCCACCGGAAGGCCCACCTCCACCGGATTGAAAAGTGTTTAATGCCGGCTGCCTCCATAATATATTGCCATTCCTTGCGGGTAAAGCCCCGAAGCACCGATAGCGGGGCATCGTATTTTACCATACCCGAGCCGGAGAAAAGAAAGGTGAGCAGCCGGATGCCGAAGTAAGCCAGCGGGTGCCGGTGCAAATCATTAATAATTATAGCTATTCGCGTTTGCTTTTTAAGCTGTTGCAACAGGGCTATCAGATCGGGGGTGGTAAAATGATGGAAGAATAAGGTAGCCAATACAATGTCGAATGTTCTGACCGGGAATGAGGGGTGCAGAACGTTTACACTTTCAAAGCCTATGTAGGGCGAGTTGTTGTGTTGTTGTGCGTACCGGATGATGTGCGGGTTGGCATCGATGCCGGTAAGGAGCAGGTGGTTTTTCGGAAATTTTCTGGCAATCAGCTGCAGCATTTCTCCGCTGCCGCAACCCAGGTCGGCCAGCGTTACGGTTGTATTGCCGGCCGGCAGAATTTTTTTTAGGGCATGCAGGGTAACTCGGTTACCGCCCAGCCAGCGGTTAATCCTGTCCAGCTCGCGCAACGTGCGGTACACCTCCTCGCCCGAACAGTTCAGGTCGTCCATTTTCTCGGGGGCGTTACTGCGCTGGGCAAAGCGGCTCATACGTATTCTATTTCCAGCAGCATGCTTTCCAGCGTAAGGCCGGGCCCGAACGCAAAACTCAGCACCGACTTACCAGCATCGGCAGGACGGAGTGTTCGCTCCAGTTCACGCAGCACGAACAATACCGTTGGCGATGACATGTTGCCAAAGTTTTTCAACACCGTGTAAGCAGCGGCATTCTGGCGGGCAGTAATACCCAGTTGCTCTTCAATGGCTTTTAAAATGCGCAGACCGCCCGGATGCATGGCAAAGTAAGCAATATCGGCTAATTTGCAGTTCAGCGGATCCAGCAACTGGCAGGTAAGCGGGCCAATGCCCGAACGGATAAGCTCCGGGACATAGCCGGACAGCTTCATTACAAAGCCGGTATTGCCGATGCTCCAGGTCATGTGTTCTGTACCATTTACCGCGAGGGCGCTGTTAAA
>FWPU01006108.1_pt1 | contig 24755 bp, 20 predicted proteins | sample 2228361 | NCBI WGS metagenome assembly FWPU01 (sample SAMEA103939777, study PRJEB20133) | metagenome | reverse complement strand
CGCCAACCCCAGCCGCACGTACATCCCCGAGGAATACGTCCGCATCGGCTGGTCGATGAACTCCTGCAGCCCCGCAAACGCCACGATCCCCGGCAGCAACGCCTCCATCTCCCGCTTCGTCTTCCCCATCAGCAGCCCATTCATGATGACGTTCTCCCGGCCGCTCACCTGCGGGTGAAAGCCGCTCCCCAGCTCCAGCAGCGTGCTCACCCGCCCGCGCACCTCCACGCTGCCCCGCGTCGGCTTCGAAAGCCCGGCAAGCAGCCGCAGCAGCGTGCTCTTCCCGCTTCCGTTCGCCCCCACGATGGAGAAGAACTCCCCGCGGCGTACCTCGAACGTCACATCCCGCACCGCCCACAGCTCCCGCCGCTTCCGCCGGCGCCAGACCGCCACCGCCTCCCCCGGGTGGAGCAGCGTCGTTTTCAGCGCCTGCCCGGGCACCGCCAGCGGGTAGCGCCGCGAAAGCTCCTTCGCCGCCAGCACTACCTCGCCCTCAGACCGCATCCGCGAATCCATCTTCGAGCTTCCGGAACGTCACCCACCCGACCGTCAGCGCCAGCGCCGTCAGCGCCGCCGATGCCCCCAGGTGCCCCCACGGGGGCAGCGTGCCATCCAGCAGGATGCTCCGCCACGCCTCGATGATCGCCGAGAGCGGATTCACGTACGTCAGCCACTGGTAGCCGCTCGGCACCAGCTCGATGCTGTAGATGATCGGCGTCCCGTAGAACAGCAGCGTCAGCCCCACTTCCACCAGGTGCTCCAGGTCCCGGAAGTACACCGTCGTGCTCGCCACGAACAGCCCGATCCCCGCCGTCAACGCAAGCTGCAGCACGAACACCAGCGGCAGCGCCAGCCACGTCACATCCGGTTCATTCCCCGCCACCAGCACGAACCCCACCAGCACCGGCAGCGACAGGACGAACTGCAGCGTGGCCCCCAGCACCGTGCTCAGCGGCAGCACCGCCCGCGGGAAGCGGACCTTCTTCAGCAGCCCACCGTTGCCGATGAAGCTCCCCGCCGACCCCTGCACCGCCCCCTGGAACCAGAACCACGGGAAAAGCCCGGCCAGCAGGAACTCCGCTGTCACCCCCGTCCCAAGCACCCGCCCCAGCGCGAACGCCAGCACCGCCCCCAGTGCCAGCGGCCGTGCCAGCGACCACGCCCACCCCAGCACGCTCCCCTGGTAGCGCAACCGCAGGTCCCGGCTCGTCAACGCCGTCACCAGCTCAAAGGCATTCCGCAGGCTCCGTCCACCTCGAGCCCGCCCCATCGCCATCGCGGTCATGCCGCCAGTATCCCCCCCAATCCCCCCGTGGGAGAAGCGCACCGCCATCGCGGCTATACTCGAACCATGATGCTCCGTATCGCCGGCCCCGCACTCGTCGCCCTCGGGCTCCTCGCTGCCTGCGCCGGCGACCGCCCCCCGGAAGGCGCCGTCCACACTGCCCAGGTCACCGGCACCGTCGGCCCCATCATGGAGCGCTACATCGATCGCATCATCTCCGACGCCGAGGATTCCCGCGCCCGCCTCGTCGTCCTCCAGCTCGATACCCCCGGCGGCCTCGATACCTCCATGCGTGCCATCGTCAAACGCATCAACCGCGCCGATGTCCCCGTCGCCGTTTACGTCTCCCCGCTCGGCGCCCGGGCCGCCAGCGCCGGCACCTTCATCACCATGGCCGGCCACATCGCCGCCATGGCCCCCAACACCGCCATCGGCGCAGCCGCCGCCATCAACGCCGATGGCTCCGACATCGAAGGCACCCTCGGCCAGAAAATCGAGAACGATGCCGTCGCCTTCATCCGCGGCATCGCCGAACTCCGCGGGCGCAACGCCGATTGGGCCGAACAGGCCGTCCGCGAAGCCGTCGCCGTCAACCAGTCCGAAGCCGTCCGCCTCAACGTCATCGACTTCGTCGCCAATGATGTCGAGGACCTCCTCCGCCAGGCCGAGGGGCGAACCGTCGAGCTCCGCCCCGGCGTCACCGCCACCCTCGTCGGCCTGCTCGATGCCCCGCGCGTCGACGAGCGCATGACCATCTGGGAGCGTTTCCTCGCCTTCATCGCCGACCCCACCGTCGCCTCCCTCCTCCTCTCCCTCGGCTTCCTCGCCATCATGATCGAGCTCTTCTCCCCCGGCCTCGGCCTGCCCGGCGTCGGCGGCGCCATCGCCGTCATCCTCGGCTTCCTCGGCTTCGGCCTGCTCCCCGTCGATACCGCCGGCCTCGTCCTCATCGGGCTCGGCCTCGCCCTCATCGCCGCCGAGCTCTTCATGACGAGTGGCATCCTCGGCGGCGCCGGGGCCGTCGCCGTCGTGCTCGGTGCCGTCATCGCGTTCCGCGATACCCCCGCCGAGTTCCGGCCGCCAGCCTGGGCGTTCGCCGCCGCCGGCAGCGTCATCCTCGCTGCCGTCGTCCTCCTGCTCCTGGTTGTCGTCCTCGCCGACCGCGCCCAGCGCCGCCGCCCCGACCCCTTCGCCTTCTGAGCGGCGCCGCCCGGCTGCCTACTGGTGCCGCGTCGACATGCCACCGTCCACCGGGATCACCGCGCCCGTCACGTACGCGCCCGCCTTCGACGCCAGGTAGATCGCCGTCCCGGCCATGTCCTCCGGCACCCCAATGCGGCCCAGCGGGTTGCTCGCCCGGATCCCGTCGCCGAAGCGTCGTAGCGTCTCCGCCATCATCTTGCTCTCGAACGGCCCGGGCGCAATCGCGTTCACCGTTATCCGGCTCGGTGCCAGCTTCTGCGCCAGGTGCCGCGTCAGGTGGTGCACCGCCGCCTTGCTGGCCGAGTAGGCGTACGTATCGAACCCCGGCGCCTGAAGCCCATCGATCGACCCGATGTTGATGACACGTGCCGGGTCCGAATCGCTCGCCGCCCGCTCCAGCAGCGGCACCAGGAAGCGCGTCAGGTGGAACACGCCCTTCACGTTCAGGTTCATCACCTTGTCCCACGCCTTGTCCGGGAACTCCGCCAGCGGCGCGTTCCAGTTCGCCCCCGCATTGTTCACCAGGATGTGCAGCCGCTCCTCCCGCTGCATCAACTCATCCGCAAGGAAGCGACAGCCCGCCTCCGTGCCGAGGTCGGCCGGGATCGCGATGCACGTCCCCACCTGCGAAAGCTCACGCGCCACCTCCTCACACACGTCCGCCTTACGCGAGGAGATGTACGTCTTCGCCCCCGCCTCCACGAACCCGCGCGCGATCATCAGCCCGATCCCGCGCGAACCACCCGTCACCAGCGCCACCTTCCCCGAGATATCGAACAACCCGGCCATCAATGCCTCCAGCGTACGAACTAAGGGGCAGCCGTATTCTCGCCCCGCCCCGCCCTACAATCCCGCCGGCTCGCCCGGCTCCGCCTGGGCCGGCGCCCCCAACTGCAGCCGCGGCACCGCTTGCCGCGCGGCAGCGAGCGCCGGTGCCCCGAACGCCCCGATCCCGATCGCCGTCACCACAGCGCCGAGCCCGAACGCCAGCCCCACTCCCTCCGCATCCACCGCATACCCGATGAGTGGCGCGAGCAGCGCCATCCCCACGCTCACGCTCATGCTCGTGATCGAGAGCATCGTCGCACGTCGTTCCGAATCCACCTCCCGGTTGATCGCCCCCGTCACCAGCGGCCACGCGCACGAGTTCGCCGCCACGATGACCGGCAGCGTTCCGTACGCCCACAGGTTCGGCAAGAGCGCCACGACTGCCAGCATCACACCTCCCGCCACCCCCAGGCCCAGCAGCGCCGGAACCGCCCCAAACCGCTGCTCCAGCCGCCCCGCCATCAACGCACCGGCCATCCCCGCGGCAAAAATCGGTACCTGCAACAGCGAAAAGAGCGGTCCCACCTTCACCCCCGCCGAGGCGAGATATGGTTGCACCAGGTAGTGCACCGTCTCCAGCCCCGCCACCATTACCCCCATCAGCAACACCAGGTACCGCACCGGCCGAATCCGCCACGCATCCCTGAACGCCGTCCCAATCCCACGCGCGTACCCGCGCACCCCCCGGCTCCCCTCCGAAACCGACCGCGGCGGCTCCCACAGCGCGAAGGCCAGCGCCGCCGCCGCCAGCGAGGTCGCCGCCCCGAGCAAGATCGTCGCCCGGATATCGATCACCGCAGCCACCGGCCCCCCGAAGAGCGTCGCCAGCCCCAGCCCGCACCACGCAATCGCCGTGCCCCGCCCGGCCAGCCGCTCGTACTCGTGCTCCCGGCCCCCCGCCTTCAGCGTGTCGTAGAGCAGCGCCATGTCTGCCCCCGACATCAGCGTCGAAGCCACCGCCCACCACGCGAACGACGCGAACAGCACCAGCGGCGATCCCGTGAACGCGAAAATCGTCACCGAAGACGCGAGGCTCAGCGCGCCCAGGCCGAGCGATATCCTCCGCCCGTACCGGTCAGCAATCGCGCCCGTCGGCACCTCCAGCGCCAGCACCGCCAGCAGGTACAGGGCCTCTGCCGAGGTCACCTGCGTGAACGTGAACCCCCGCTCCAGCGTGAGGTACACGATCCACACCGGGATCCACAGCTGGAACTCCCGCAGGAACCAGAAGGCTGCGAGCAGACGCAGGTTGCGTGTAACCGGGGCCAGGGCCATCCCCCCAGCCTACCGGCCCCCATTCCTCGGGGCCACGCCCGGCCCGCGCGGCGGTGCCTACCGGTTGTCGCTCGTCTGCCCGAGCAGCGTCGTCGGGTCGAGGATGATCCCTTGCCCCGCCGGCAGCAGCGCGATCTGGATGTTGTCCCCCAGCTTCTGCAGCGCCTGGAACTGGATGACCTCCGGCGTCAGCGACTCCGCCAGCAGCCGGTTTGCCTCCGCCTGGCCTTCCGCGCGCACGCGGATCGACTCCGCCTCGCCACGCGCCAGCTCAATCTGCTGCTGCGCCTCGAACTGCCGCTGCCGCACCCGCTCCTGCTCCCGCAGCGCATCCTGCGTCGCAATCTGCTTCTGCTCGATCGCCGCCTTGAACTCCGCACTGAACTCAATGTTGTCGATCAGCAGGTCATTGATCTCGATCGAGAACGGCGCCAGCTCCGCGGCCAGCCGTGCCCGCACCGCCTGCCGGATGTTCTCCCGGTTCGGCCCCACATCCACCGTCTGGTACTTCACCGTTTCCTCCTTAAAGAAGTTCAGCACCCGCGGCTCAATCAGGCGGTCGAACCACCGGGGCCCCACCGTCCGGAAGAGCGTCTGCACCGCCGCCGGCGACACCGAGTAGTTCAGCGTCGCGATGAAGAACACATCCTGCGTCTCCTGCGAAAAGGCCGTGATGTTCTCGAACCGGTGTCGCTGCACCTGCACGCTTTCAATCCGCAGCTCCTGCCACGGCATGATGAACTGGAGCCCCTCCGGCTTCTGCCCCACAATCTCGCCAAACTCGTACACCACGCCTACGTGGCCCGCCTCGATCGGCTTCACCGAGCGGAGCGCCGTGTGCACCCCCACCCATGCCACGAACAGCGCCACCGCCGCCCCCATCGCCACCCCTGCCCGCATCCGCTCCGGCGTGCCCGGCGACGCAGCACTCCGGGCTGCACGCCCCACCAGGAACACCGCACCGCAGACGATCACGGCGAGGAAGACGCTCACTACCCACTGCATGTGCCAACCTCCAATCGGGTGAGTTCTCGGTCACTCTACCCGGTCGGGGCACCCACCGCCGTTACGGCCGTACCCAGCGGCTGCGGCAGCACCACCAGCCGGCCATCGCCGCCTGCCCGCACCACCTCCACCGGGTGCTCGTACACCCGGCTCAGCACCTCCCCCGTCAGCACCTCACCCGGCGTCCCATCCGCCACCACCCGGCCACGGTGCATCGCCGCCACACGCGTCGCGTACGTGGCCGCCAGGTTCAGGTCGTGCAGCACCGCGACCACCGTCCTGCCCTCGTCGGCCAGCCCCCGCACCACGCTCAGCACCTGGTGCTGGTGGCGAATGTCCAGCGCCGCGGTCGGCTCATCCAGCAGCACCACCGGGGTATCCTGCGCCAGCACCCGCGCCAGGCAGGCCCGCGCCTGCTCGCCACCCGAGAGGCCCGGGTACGCCCGCTCCGCCAGCCCCGCGATGTCCGCCGCGGCCAGCGCCTTGGCCACCGCCGAGGCATCCCCCGCCGGGGACCCCCGGGCACGGTGAGGGCTGCGCCCCATCTCCACCACCTGCCGCACCGTGAAGGCAAACTCAATCCGCGACTGCTGCGGCAGCACCGCCCGCAACAGCGCCAGCTCCGCCGCCCGGTACGAGCGCACCGGGCGCCCCCCGAGCACCACCTCGCCCGCTGACGGCGCCAGGTCACCCGCCAGCAGCCGCAGCAGCGTCGACTTCCCCGCACCGTTCGCCCCGACGATGGCCACGAACTCCCCCGCCCCTGCCTCCAGCGTCACCCCCTCCACCAGGGGCACGCGCCCGACCCGGAAGCTCACCTCCTGCGCAGCGATCCTCATCCCCACCCTCCCTGCTGTCGCCGCGTCCGGTGGATGAGCCACAGGAAGTACGGCCCGCCAGCCAGTGCCGTCACCACGCCCAGGGGCATCTCTGCCGGCGCCACGACCGTCCGTGCCGCCAGGTCTGCCAGCGCGATCGCCGCTGCCCCCAGCAGCGCCGAGGCCGGGAGGAGCTGCCGGTGGTCCGGCCCCAGCAGCAACCGCAACATGTGCGGCACCACCAGCCCCACGAAGCCGATGATCCCCGCAAACGAGACCGCCGCGGCCGTCGCCAGCGCCGCCAGCGCGATGACCTCGAACCGCAGCCGCTCCGTATCCACCCCCAGGTGGAACGCCTCACGTTCTCCCAGCGCCAGCAGGTTCAGCCGCTGCCCGTACCGCATCAGCGGCACCACCGCCAGCAGCGCCAGTAGCAGCGCCGGGCGGACGTTCGGCCACGTCGCGCCGCCAACGCTCCCGAGCTGCCAGAACACCACGTTCCGGAGCTGCGCGTCCGTGGCGAAGAACAGCGCAAAGCCGATCAGCCCGCCCGCGATGGCGTTCAGCGCCACGCCCGTCAGCACCAGCGTCACCACCTCGGTCCGCCCGTCCCGCCGCGAGAGCGCGTAGACCAGCATCGTCAGGGTCAGCCCGCCGATGAACGCCGCCGCCGGCGTGGTCCATGCCCCAAGCGGCGCCACGCCCAGGATGATCACCCCCACCGCCCCCAGCGCCGCCCCGCTCGAGACGCCGATCACCCCCGGGTCGGCCAGCGGGTTGCGGAACACCCCCTGCAGCGCACACCCGGCCGTGCCCAGCCCGGCCCCCACCACCAGCCCGAGCAACATCCGCGGCACCCGGATGTTCCACACCACCGCTTCCTGCTGCTGCGTGTACGCCAGCCCGTTCGGCACCCCCAGGTGGTCGAGCAAAATCCCCAGCACAGCGCCCGGCGGCACCCGCACCGCCCCAATCACCAGGTTCAGCAGCAGCGCGAACCCCAGCAGCAGCCCCAGCGTTGGCAGAGCCGCGAGCCGCATCCGTGCACGTGCCCGGCCCACACCCCGCGCGATCGCTCCTGTTGCCACAGCCATTGCACGCCTCCCGTACACCTGTGCAGCTGGCGGCCCGCCCGGCGGAGGGGATTCCGGGCGGGCCTGGCCCTGCACTGCCGCCGCTCGCGGCTCCCAGCGCTGCCCCGGGGTCGGCTACCCCTGCAGCTCGGGGTGCAGCGCCTTCACCAGCTCCATGAGCGCCTTCCCTGTTCGCGGTCCCAGCCCGAGCAGGTACTGGTCATCCATGTCGATCACCCGCCGCGCCTGCCCCGCCGGCGTCTGCGTCATCCCCGGGATCTGCAGCAGGCCATCCACCCCGCCCACCGATTGCAACCCCGCGGTCAGCACGAGGATCACATCTGGCGCCGCTGCCACGAGCGCCTCCGGCGTCAGCGGCTTGCTCCCGCTCACCCCCGCCTCGGCGCCGGCGTCAATCGCCCCGGCCGCCGTGATGAGCACATCCGCGCCCGAGCCACGGCCCATGATCACCTGCGTCGTCGAGCCCCGCAGGTAGAGGAACGCTACCCGCGGCTTGCTCGTCGCCTTCTTCGCCAGCGCCACCGCCTCGTCGATCTCCGCCTTGGTCTGCGCCGCCAGCAGTTCGCCCCGGTTCGGCACCCCCAGCGCCGTCGCCACATTCCGGATCTTCCCCGGAACGTCGTCCAGCGACTTCACCGTGCTGAACAGCACCACCGGCACGCCCGCCGACTTGATCTGCTCAATCACCGGCGGCGGCCCCGCCAGCTCGCTCCCGATGATCACCGTTGGCTGCAGGCTCAGGATGCCCTCGGCATTGAGCGAACGCTGGTACCCAATCTTCGGCCGCTCCCGCGCCTCCGGCGGGTACGTCGCCGAGGTATCCACCCCGACCACGTTCTCGCCCAGCCCGAGTGCGAAGACCACCTCCGCCAGATCGCCGTTCAGCACGACGATCCGGCTCACGTCGCTCACCGTGATCTCGTTGCCGTCCTTATCCTTCACCTTCGCCGGCAACACCGGCCGGGCTTCAGCGCTCAGCGCCGGGGTGGGCGTCGCCGCCGCCGTGGGTGTCGCCGCCAGCGTCGGCGTCGAGGCCGGAGACGTCGCCTCGCCGCCGTCGTCGTCATCGTCACCGCCGCACGCCGCACCCAGCAGGGCTACCGCGGCGAGCACCATCCCGGCCAGCAGCAGCCGGGCGAATCGCCAGCTCTTCATCTCGACCTCCTCATCCCAGCAGTGGGATACGCCAAAGATCTAGCATTAGGTTTGCCTAATGACAAGTGCCCCTGCTAGCATCGCCACCGATGGCGCTCCACCTAACCGGCAGTCGCCGTCCCATCCCCATCGCCCTGGAGGCCCGTCCCGTGTTCATCGCGATGAATCGCTTCGCCATCAACCCCGGCCGCGAGGCCGACTTCGAAAACGCCTGGCGCACCCGCGAGTCCTACCTCGAGGGCGTCCCCGGCTTCCTCCGGTTCGCCCTCCTCAAGGGCGACGAGCCCGGCGAGTACATCTCCCACTCCACCTGGGAATCCCGCGCCGCCTTCGAGGCCTGGACCCGCTCCGAAGCCTTCCGGGCCGCCCACGGCCAGGCCCCCATGTCCGGCATCCTCGCCGGTCCCCCTCGCCTCTCCGTCTACGAGGCGGTCATCACCCAGGAAGCACCCGCCCGCGCCTGAAGCCGTCCCATTCTGTGCGTCGCCCGCCCGGGCATTCCCCGGGCGGCGCCACTGCCCTCATTCCTCCGTAGCGCTTTCCCACAGCGCCGCCTGCGCGGGCCGCTCCCGCGGCGGCTCCAGGCCCAGGTGGCGATACGCCGCCTCCGTCGCCACCCGTCCCCTCGGCGTCCGGTTCAGGAAGCCGCACTTCAGGAGGAAGGGCTCGTACACGTCCATAATTGTGTCCGCCTCCTCCGAGACGGCCGCCGCGATCGTTTCCAGCCCCACCGGGCCGCCCCCAAACTTCTCCGCAATCGCCCGCAGCACCGCCCGATCCGCCTCGTCCAGCCCCAGCTCGTCCACCTCCAGCATCGCCAGCGCTTCGCGCGCCGCCGCCAGCGTCACCACCCCACCGTTGTGCACCGCGGCGAAGTCCCGCACGCGCCGCAGCAGTCGGTTCGCGATCCGCGGCGTCCCCCGCGAACGGCGCGCAATCTCCATCGCCGCATCGTCCGGCATCGCCACCCCGAGGATCGCCGCCGAGCGCCGCACGATCGTCGCCAGCGTCTCCGGCTCGTAAAAATCCAGCCGGTACACCGCGCCAAACCGGTCGCGCAGCGGTGCGCTCACCATCGCATACCGCGTCGTCGCCCCGATCAGCGTGAACCGCGGCATCGCCAGCCGTACCGAGCGCGCCCCGGCACCCTTGCCAATCACCAGGTCCAGCGCGAAGTCCTCCATCGCCGGGTACAGGATCTCCTCCACTGCGCTCGACAGCCGGTGAATCTCGTCGATGAAGAGGATGTCGTGCTCCCGCAGGTTCGTGAGCACGGCCGCCAGGTCCCCCGGGCGCTCGAATGCCGGGCCACTTGTCGTCCGGATCGACACCCCCATCTCATGCGCGATGATGTTCGCCAGCGTCGTCTTCCCCAGCCCGGGCGGCCCGTACAGCAGGATGTGGTCGAGCGCCTCACCCCGCTGCTTCGCCGCCGCAATCGCAATCGCCAGGTTCCGCTTCGTCCGCTCCTGCCCCGGGAACTCCTCCAGCCGCCGCGGCCGCAGCGTTCGCTCCACCTCCGCATCTTCGCCATGCACGTGCGGCGCGACCAGCCGGTCCTCAGTCACGGCGGCAGTATAGCGCACACATGTTCTATGCCGCGCCCCCCTCCAGCGCCCGCCGCACCGTCGCCTGCAGCGTCGCCAGCTCGTACGGCTTCTGCAGGAACCCCGCCAGCCCCTCCGTCGCCAGCCGATCGGCCGCATCCTGCTCCGAATAGCCGCTCATCATCACCACCCGCGCCGCCGGGTCTGCCTCCCGGATCGCCCGGAACGCCTGCGCACCGTCCATCCGGGGCATCGTCATGTCGAGCAGCACCAGCGCCACCCGCTCCCGGTGCTCCCGGAACAGCTCCACCGCGGCGGCGCCGTCGCCCGCCTCCATCACGTCGAACCCGAGCGCGCGCAACGCCCGCGCCGTCACCGCCCGCACGCTCTGCTCATCGTCCGCAACGATGACGAGCCCGCTCCCGCGCCACGATGTCGCCGCTGCCCGCTCCTGGCCGCTGGCGCTCCCTCCCTCGTGCACTGGCAGCATCACCCGGAACCGCGTCCCGGCGCCCGGCTGGCTCTCGACCGCAATCCCGCCCCGGTGCCCACGAACGATCCCTAGCACGGCCGCGAGTCCCAGGCCACGCCCGGCGAATTTCGTCGTAAAGAACGGGTCGAAAATCCGGCTCAGCGTCGCCTCGTCCATCCCCGAGCCCGTATCCGCCACCTCCAGCACCACGTACCGCTCGGCAATCTCCTCCGGCACAACCACCGCCCGCGCGAACAGCTCCCGGCTCCCCGCGACACACAGCGTGCTCACGCGCACCACCCCCTCGCCTCCCCCAATCGCGTCCGAGGCGTTGATCACAAGGTTCATCACCACCTGCCGGAGCTGCGTTGCGTCGCCCAGCACCGGCGGTAGCCCGCCCGCAAGGTCGAGCACCAGCCGCACCCCCGGCCCCACCGACGTCCGCAGCAATTGGGTCATCTCCTCCACCAGCCCGTCGAGGTCCACGTCGCCCGTGCTCACCTTGCCCCTGCCCGCGTACGCCAGCATCTGCCGCGCCAGCTCGGCCGCCCGCTGTCCCGCCACCTCGATCTCCCGGATCGTCTCTCGCGCCGGGCTTCCCTGTGGCAGCTCGGCCAGCGCCAGGCCCGCGTTCCCCAGGATGCCCACGAGCAGGTTGTTGAAATCGTGCGCGATGCCCCCGGCCAGCACTGCCAGCGATTCTGCCTTCTGCGCCTGCAGCAGCCGCTCCTCCGTCCGCTTCCGCTCCGTCACCTCGCGAATGCCAAGTGCCACACCCCGCACCGACCCGTCGGCCATCAGCACCCGCCCAAACGAAAGCTCGAGCCATCGCTCCCGCCCATTCCGGTCCGTCACCATCTGCTCGAAGTTCGACGTCTCCCCCGCCAGCGTGTTCGTCACAACCTCCTCAAACGCCGCGTGCGATTCCTGGGGCACCGCCTCGCGCCACGTCATCCCCGGCCCCGGCCGCACCCCGAAGAGGTCCTCCACCAGGTGTTGCGCCGCCGGGTTCACCGCCAGCACCGTCCCATCCGCCCCGATCAGCGCCACCCCCTCGTGGATCGCCCCGAACGTCGCCGAGAGGTCCGCCAGCGCCTCCCCCAGCCGCTGCTCCTGCTCCCGCCGCTCTGTCACATCCCGGCCCGTGTACACCACCCCGGTCACCTCGCCGTTCGGCGTAATCACCGGCCGGATCCGCACCTCGAACCACCGCTGCCGTCCCGGCGATTTCGACCGCACCTCGAACGACACCCGCTTTCCGCCCAGCGCCTCGCGTACCCGCTCGAGCAGCATCTCAGCGCTCTCCGGCGAGACCGTCTCCCGGAAGTGCATGCCCGGCACCGGCCGCACCCCCCGGCGTTGCAGCGTCCCTTCCGCGAACTCGGTGTTGAACGCCACGACGCGGCACTCCCGGTCCAGCAGGATGACTCCCTCGTCGGAGTTCTCGATGATCGTCTGCAGCTTCGCGAACTCCGCCGCGAGTGACTCCCGCGCCCGGCGCAGCTCCCGCCGCGCCCGCGCTTCGTCCGTCACATCGCGCGCCGCCACGAGCACCCCGGTCGTCGCGCCCCGCGCACCCCGCACCGGCGTCACGTGGATGTTGAAGTACGTCCTCGTCCCGTCCCGGTTCGGGACGGCCAGTTCGCCTTCCAGTGCATGGCCCCCTGCCGCCTCCGCGATCGTCGCTGCCAGCAGTCCCCGGCTCTCCGGGTCGGCGAACTCCAGCATCCAGTCGCCCGGTGCCGGTACCCGCCCGAACCGCTCCCGCGCGAACTCGGCAGCAGCACCGTTACACGTCACCAGTCGCCCATCCGGGTCAAGCAACCACAGGTGGTCGCGCGTGCTCTCAAAGATGCTCCGCAGCGTCGCCTCGCTCCTCCGCAGCGCGCGCTCCGAAGCCACCCGCGCGGTGACGTTGTTGCCCACCATCGCCACCCAGGGGATCGAGCCACCCCCCAGCCGAACCGGCCGGAACGTCATCTCGTACCAGAACTCCGTCCCGTCCAGCCGCCGCTGGCGCCCCACCCGCCGCTCGGTCTCCCCCGCGAGCGCGGCACCGAACGCCGACTCCCACGCCGCCCGCTCCTCCTCGCGCAGGAAATCGTCGATCGGGTCGCCCGCCTGCGCCCGCTTCCCGGTGACCTGCTCCGTGATGTCCGCCGCCGCGCGGTTCAGCCACGTGATCCGGCGCTCCCGGTCCACCAGGAAGATCGCCTCGCCCGAGCTCTCGAGCAGCGCCGCCAGCACCTGCTCCCGGCGCTCGAGTGCCGCCACCATCGCTCGCTCTTCGCTGATGTCGCGCAGGAACGACGCCGACCCGATGCGCCGCCCCCGCCGATCGAAGACCGGGAAGGTCGTCGCGCGCACCGGGAACACCCTGCCGCTCCGATCCATCCGTTCCACCTCCGCGACCACACGCCGGTCGCCCGTCACCTCCGCCAGCCGCTCGCGGTACTCCTCCTCCCGCCAGGGCGGCACCGTCTCCCACCCGAACCCGCCGATCATCTCCGCCGCCGTGTACCCGAAGAGCTGCTCAGCGCCCGCATTCCAGCTCGTGATCCGCCCCTCGTTGTCCCGCCCCACGATCGCGTGCTCCGCCGACTCCACGATCGCCGCCAGTCGCGCCACCTCCCGTTCCGCCTCCACCTGGGCCGTCACGTCCCGCGCAATGGCCGCCGCCCCGGTCACCCTGCCCTGGGCGTCGCGCAGCGGAAACGCCGAAAGGCTCAGGTCGCCCGCCATCCCCCGGCTCCCGTCGCGCCGCACGATGACCCCCTGCAGCGCCTGCCCGCTCAGCACGCCCTCCACCAGCGCCTTCCGCTCCTCGCGCTCGCCCTCCGGCGCCAGGTCCCACGCCTTCCGACCAATCGCCTCCCCGGCGGCGAGCCCGTAGATCCGCTCCGCCGCCGGGTTCCAGTCCACGATCGTCCCCGTCGCGTCGTACACGGTGATTGCGTCCTCGCTCGCCGCCACCACCGCCACCAGCCGCTCCAGGCGCCGAACGTGCACGGGCCCGCCCCGCCGCATGAGCACCGCAACCCTCGCCTGCAGGGCTGCCAGGTCTCCCGCCGGGTAGATGTCGATCGCCCCTGCTTCCAGCGCCGGGCCGTACCCGTTCGGCCAGTCGGCGATGCCCGCCACCACCGGCACCCCGGCGGCCACCCGGGCGGCGACATCCTCCACCGTCGCAGAGTCCAGCACGACAAGCTCCGCGGCGTCCTCAGCCCCCGGCTCGCCGACCTCGACCCCCGCGCCACGAAGCGCCTCAGCCAGGCGCTCCCACGGCACATCCCCGGCAGCGACCAGCCGAACCAGCACCGGCCCCTCCTTGTCCGCGCATCCTACCCGCTCGAAGCTCCCCCCGGCCGTCAGGGTTTCGCCTGAAATTTACGCTTCAGCCACGCCGCCCGGTCGCGAGCGCCCGCGGCGCCCGGGGCTGCCGGGGTGGTAGACAAATCGCTCCAGCTGCACCCGGCGGTTCCGCCCGAGCTCGCGCGCAATGGCCCCCGTGCTCTGGTTCACGAGCAGGCGCTCGTACCAGTGCCGCCTCGCCACCTCGGGCAACACCACGGTGACCCGGTACGGCGGCTCGTGCAGCACGTCCTCCACGTACCGCGCAAAGGGCGCCGCCACGCTCCGGTAGGGCGACTCGATCACCACCAGCGGCACACCCGGGAATTGCGTTCGCCAGCGCGCCTCGATGTCCCCCGGGGCGTCCGGGTCAACCACAACGTGTACCCCCCGCACGTCATGCCCCCGCCCGCACGCGGCAGCCAGCGCCATGAGCGTCGCGAGATCGATCTGCTGCACGGGTACCAGCACCGGCCCCGGCTCCTCTCCGTGTGGGCGAATGTCGAACGTGGCGCCCGCAGGCACGTGGAGCACGCGCCGCAGCCGAACATAATAGCGCCCGATGAACCAGAGCAGGCTGCCCACGGCCGGCACCGCCACCAGCACCATCCACCCGCCCTCGCCTAACTTGGTCACCACCACGATCAGCGTCACGACCGCCGTCACACACGCACCGAAACCATTGACCAGCGCCGAGGCCCGCCACCCCGGGCCCCGGAGCCGCCACCAGTGCACCACCATCCCCGCCTGCGAGAGCGTGAACGAAAGGAACACCCCAAACGCATACAGGGGAATCAACCGCGTGGTCCGAGCCTGGAAAGCCACCACCAGCAGGATCGCGACGGCCGACAGCGCAGCCACCCCGTAGCTGAACACCAGCCGATTGCCCCGCTGGCGAAAGACCCGCGGCAGGTAGCCATCCCGCGAGAGGACCGCCGCTAGCCTCGGGTAGTCCGCAAACGCCGTGTTCGCCGCAAGGAAGAGAATCCCCGCGGTGAACCCCTGCAGCGCGTAGAACATCACCCCCCGCCCGAACACCCGCTCACCGATCTGGGAGAGCACCGTCGCGTGGTCCCCTTCCAGGTACACAACCCCAAAGTGCCGCGCCAGCAGGGTGGTACCCAGCACCAGCCCGGCGAGCAGCACCGCCATCACCACCATCGTCCGCACCGCGTTGCGTGCTTCGGGCGGGCGGAATGCCTGCACACCGTTGGCGATCGCTTCGACCCCCGTCAGGGCCGCACAGCCCGCCGCAAACGCCCGCAGCAGCAGGAAGAGCGAGAGCGCGTGCTCCGGCGGCGGCAGCTCCCGCACTGGCGTGCCCACGGCCAGCAGATTCGGCGCGTCGCCCACCAGCACACGCACCACGCCGGTGGCAATGGTCGCCCCAAGCACCACGACGAACCCATAGGTGGGGATGGCAAACAGCGTCCCCGATTCCCGCACGCCACGGAGGTTCGCCGTCGCAATCGTCGCGATCATCGCCGCAGCCAGCGGTACGGCGGCCCCCAGCAGCGCCGGCTCGGCTGCCACGATCGCTTCCACCGACGCCGAGATCGAGACGGCCACCGTCAGCGTGTAATCAATGAGCAGCGCTGCACCGGCGGTGAGCCCCGCGAACCGCCCGAGATTCTCCATCGCCACGGTGTAGGCCCCGCCCCCGTGCGGGTACGCCCGGATCGTCTGGCTGTACGAAAGCACCACAATCGCCAGCAGCCCCGTAATCGCCAGCGCTATCGGCAGGCTCCATCCGAGCGCGCCGGACCCGGCCAGCGCGAGCACCAGGAGAATCTCCTGCGGTCCGTAGGCTGTCGAGCTCAACGCATCGGACGAAAACACCGCCAGCGCGACCTTCTTGCTCAGGCGCTGCTCCTCGAGCTGTTCGTTCCGCAGCGCCCGCCCAATCGCCCGGTCCTTCAGCTCCAGCACCGAACCACGCACCCCGCGCCGCCGCTCCGCGTACGCCGTGGCCTCGTAGTGACCGGCCGCCGTCTCCACAATCCCCGCTCGCGGCCGCTCAACCCGGTAATGCGTCACCCGCCCACCAGCGCCGACGATCGGCGTCAATCCCGGGCCATCAGTGCTCCCCATCGGATCTCACCGTGCGCACACCAATCGCCTCCACCCTACCGCTTCGGCAGGTGCGAAAAAGATGTCGCATATGGCACCCCCGAAACGGCCGCTCGCACCCCACAAGCCGGCCCAATCCGCCCGCCCGTCCCTCCACGCCACCGGCTACACTCGCCCCATGGCCATCCTTTGCGACCTCCCCCAGGGCGATCTCGAGGGGCTCACCGCCGTCATCGCGCCCCTCGCCAACGCCCTCGCCCTCCCCATCCTCGGCACGACCACGTTCGATGCCGCTCTCGCAGCCGATCCCGCCGACCCCCGTGCCGTGGCCGCTGCCATGGCCGAAGCCGCCGCCGCCTTCGATGCCCTCATCCCCCTCGGCGTGAGCAGTATCGGCCTCGCCCCGCGCCTCAATGGCGAACCCGCCTGGGCCCCACCCGTGCGCCGCGCGATCGAACTCCAGGCACGGCTGCTGGCTGTCGATGCCCGCGGCCCCGCCGGTGCCGCCATCGGCGACATCGTGCGGGCCTCGCCGGTCCCGGTCGTCGTCGCAGGCCACCGGGTCGCCCCGCCCCCCGCGACCTCCCGCATCGTCGTCCTCGGCGATGGCAGCCCCGAATCGCTCGCCATCGGCCCCGCCCTCTCCGCCCTCCTCGCCGGCACGCGCGTCCAGGTCGACCTCCTGGCCATCAGTATCCCCGTCCTCGGCGAGCGCACCGAGGATCACGAGCTCGAACTCGCCCGCGGCCTCGAAGCCCTCGAAGCCGCGATGCCTGGCGTCGCCGTCGCCACCCGGCGCGTCGAACCCGCCCGCTCCTTCGAGTCCGTAGCGGCCGCCGCACACCGCGTCGCCGTCGCCACCGAGGCCGCCTGCGTCGCACTCGCTACCCACGGGCGCGGCCGCGCCCTCCGCTTCCTCCTCGGCTCCGTCGCCGATTCGCTCGTGCGCACCTCCTCCGTCCCGCTGCTCCTCGTCCGCTCCACCGCCCCCGCCCCATGAGTGGCCGTCACCCGGCGCCCACCGCCTCGCCCGCGTGGCACACCCAGCCCGCCGGGGCAGTCGAACGCCTCCTCGGCACCGGCCCCCACGGCCTCCCGTCAGCCGAAGCCGAAGCCCGCCTCGCCCAGTACGGACCCAACGAGCTCGAGCCGATCCCCCCTCCCCCCTGGTACGCCACCCTCCTCCACCAGTTCACCTCCCCGGTCATCTACATCCTCCTCATCGCTGCCGCCGTCACCCTCGCCCTCGAGGAGTGGATCGACGCCGCCGTCATCGCCGCAGTCCTTGCCCTCAACGCTGCCATCGGCTTCACCCAGGAGCGCCGCGCCGAGCGCTCCGTCCGAGCCCTCATGGATCTCGTCGCGCCCCGCGCCCGCGTCCTGCGCGATGGCCACGAGCGCGAAATCGAAAGTCGCCTGCTCGTCCCCGGCGACCTCGTCCTCCTCGAATCCGGGATGCGCGTGCCCGCCGACCTCCGCCTCGTCCAGGTCGTCGGCCTCGTCATCGACCAGTCCCTCCTCACCGGCGAGTCCGAGGGCGTCGAACGCACCGCAGCGCCCCTCGATGACCCGGCCGCTCCCCTCGCCGACCGCGCCTGTATGGCCTACTCCGGGAGCATCGTCCTCCGCGGGCGAGCCCGCGGCATCGTCGTCGCCACCGGCATGCGCACCGAACTTGGCGCCATCGCTGGCAGCATGCGCGCCCAGGAGACCCCCCGCACCCCGCTCCAGGAGCGCATGGAGCGCCTCGCCCGCGTTATCGGCCTCGTCGTCGCCACCGGCGCCATCGCTTCCTTCGCCCTCGGGGTCCTCGTTGGCGAGTCCCCCTCCCAGATGTTCATCACCGCCGTCGCCCTCGCGGTCGCCGTGGTCCCTGAAGGCCTGCCCGTCGCCTTCACCATCGCCCTCGCCCTCGGCGTCCGCCGCATGGCCCGCCGCAACGCCATCATCCGCAAACTCCCCGCCGTCGAGACCCTCGGCAGCACGACCGTCATCGGCACCGACAAGACCGGCACCCTCACCGAGAACTGCATGGTCGTCCGCGAGCTCTGGACCCTCGCCGGCGAAACGCCGACCGCGCCCCCGGCTCCCGGTTCGGAGCCCACCCCGCCCCCCGGCCACCTCGAGCGCCTCCTCCTCGTGACGGGCGTCATGACCAACGAGGCCGACGCCTTCCTCGTCGACGAACGCTGGGAAACCACGGGCGACCCGACCGAAGCCGCCCTCCTCCTCGCAGCCATCGCCGCGGGCCTCGAACCGGCCGAGCTCCGCGCCGCCGAGGTCCACCTCGACCTCCCCTTCGAGTCCGAACGAGCCTACTCCGCCTCCTGCCGCCAGTTCGAAGGGCGCCCCACCTGGTTCGTCAAGGGAGCCCCCGAGCGCATCCTCGATCGCTCCACCCACGCGCTCGGGCCGAACGACATCGTCCCGCTCGACCGTGAGACCGCCCTCGCTGCCGCCGCCGATCTCGCGGCCCGCGGCCGCCGCGTGCTCGCCATGGCCTACCTCCCGCTCGATGCACCACCGACCCCCGAGAGCCACCCCGCCGACCTCGTCTTCCTCGGCTTCCAGGCCATGATGGATCCGCCCCGCCCGGGCGTGCGCGATGCCATCACCGGCTGCCAGCAGGCCGGCATCCGCGTCGTCATGATCACCGGCGACCACGCCGTCACCGCCGCCGCCATCGCAGCCGAGCTTGGCATCGCCGACCCCGCTACGCCCGTCCTCGCCGGTCCAGAGATCGACGCCCTCGACGATGCCGCCCTGCGTGAACGGCTGCGCTCTTCGGCCGTCGTCGCCCGTGCCACCCCCGAGCACAAACTCCGCGTCGTCCAGGCCCTCCGCGCCGATGGCCACGTCGTCGCGGTCACCGGCGATGGCGTCAACGACGCTCCCGCACTCCGCGCTGCCGATATCGGCATCGCCATGGGCCGCTCCGGCACCGACGTCGCCCGCGAGGCCGCCGACATGGTCCTCGCCGATGACAACTTCGTCACCATCTACGCCGCCGTCGAGGAGGGCCGCGTCACCTTCGAAAACGTCCGCAAGGTCGTCTTCTTCCTCGTCTCCACCGGTGCAGCGCTCCTCATCGCCATCCTCGCCTCCGTCCTCCTCCAGTGGCCCGTGCCGATGGTTGCCGCGCAGTTCCTCTGGCTCAACCTCGTCACCAACGGCATCCAGGATGTCGCCCTCGCCTTCGAACCCGGCGAGCGCGACGTCCTCCGCTACCCCCCGCGCCGCCGTACCGAGGGCATCATCTCCCCGCTCCTCTGGGAACGCACGGCCCTCGCCGGGATGGTCATGTGCATCGGCACCCTCGCGCTCTTCCGCTGGGAGCTCGAGAACGGCGCCTCCCTCGATGCCGCCCGCACGGTCGCCCTCACCACCATGGTCCTCTTCCAGGCCTTTCACCTCGGCAACGTGCGAGCCGAACGCCAGTCGGCGTTCACCCGCAGCCCCTTCCTCAACCCGGTCCTGTTCATCGGTACCGCGGTGGCGCTCGCACTCCACGTCGCGGCCCTCTATCTCCAGCCCACCCAGTTCGTCCTCCGCATCGAGCCGCTCCCCGCCGGGGCCTGGGTTCGCATGCTCCTGGTCGCGGCCACCGTCATCCTCGTCATCGAAGCGCACAAAATCGCCGTCCGCAGGTTCGGGGGCCCGCTTTACCGCCTGGTCCCGTTCCGCCGGCCCATCAGTCCCACGGCGTGAAAATCTCGTCCCGCACAAACCGCCACGTCTGCGCCTCCCGGTAATGCATCACGTACTCCTGCAGCAGCTTCGGCGGCGCCACCACCAGCAGCCACAGCGCCGCCTCACGCCACCCCCCCAGGCGGTACCCCGGGCGCACCGACCGCAGCCCCGCCAGCACCAGGTAGTAGTTCTCGAACACATTGGGCGAAAACAGGATCAGCGGCCGCAGCCCCGTCAGTTCGAACGCCACCACCCCGCAGAGCCGCAGCCCGAACAGTCCGGCGAGCATCCACCGCGCCACCGGATCACACCAGCGCCAACCCACCACCAGCTCGATGCCCAGGTAGTACGTATCGAACACCTTATCGAACTCGTGGTACCACCCCCGCAGCGGCTCCACCCCCAGGAGATCCTGGATAATCGCGTCGCTCCCATCCGCGGCAATCGCCAGCAGCGCACCTGCCAGGTTCCAGCGAAAGATCAGCAGCGGCACCAGCGCTCGAAGCGCCACGATCAGCCCGAGCGCCGTGGCCTCGTCGGTCATGCCCGGCCCGCCAAAAGCATCCAGAGGGTCACGATCCCCGGCACCACGATCACGCTCCCCACACTCAGCACCACCAGCGCCACGCGCAGCCGGCGCCACGGGAACCTGCCTGCAGTTGCCATCTTGCAGCCAAGAACGTGGACCGGCGCCCGCTTCAGCGCAAGCCCAGGCGGCCCACTCCCGCGTGGCCGGTTGTCCCCCGCAGCCCGGGTGCTTGCCGAACGGTACAATCTCCGCCACCACACCACCGGAGCACCCATGAAATTCTCCGTCTGGCCGAGCATGAACGACCCCTGGGCCGAGACGCTCGCGATCGCCCGCCACGCCGAGGCCACCGGCTGGGATGGCATCTACTACGCCGACCACTTCATGCCCAACGCTGCCGATACCTCCGCCCCCGTCGGCGAATGCTGGACCACCCTCGCCGCCCTCGCCGCGGCCGTTCCCCGTGTCCGCATCGGCCCGCTCGTTACCGGCAACACCTACCGCCACCCCGCCGTCCTCGCCAAGATGGCCGCCACCGTCGACATCATCAGCGGCGGCCGTCTCGTGCTCGGCCTCGGCGCCGGCTGGCAGGAGAACGAACACCGCGCCTATGGCATCGAGTTCTCCACCCTCGGCGGCCGCATGAACCGCCTCGAAGAAGCCTGCCACATCATCACCAGCCTCTTCACCAACCAGCGCACCACCTTCCAGGGGCGCTACTACCAGCTCCACGATGCCCCCCTCGAGCCCAAGCCCGTCCAGCAGCCCCTCCCCCTCCTCATCGGCGGCGGCGGCGAACAACGCACCCTCCGCATCGCCGCCCGCTACGCCAGCGAGTGGAACGTCTGGGGCACACCCGAGCTCCTCGCGCACAAAGGCCGCATCCTCGACCGTTACTGCGAGGAACTGGGCCGCGACACCCGCTCCATCCGCCGCTCCGCCCAGGCCCTCCTCGTCATGTCCGCCGATCCCGCCGTCCTCGAACGAGTCCGCGCATCCGGCCGCCCCGTCCTCGGCGGCTCCCCGGCCGACCTCCGCGCGGCAGTCGAACAGTACGCCGCCGCCGGCGTCCACGAGCTCATCATCCCGGGCTTCAACCTCGGCCGCACCCTCGAGGAAAAGCTCGCCACCCTCGACCGCTTCAACGAGCAGGTCATCCAGCACGTCAGCCGGGAGTAAGCCCCATGCAGGCCGTGCTCACCGCACCGGTGCGCCTCGTTCGCCGCATCCTCCGCATCACCGCGCTCACCGCGGCCGCCGCCGCGCTCCTCCTCATCCTCGATGCGCTCCTCCTGCCGGAGGATGCCGCCCGGCGCTGAGCCTTACTCCTCGCCACGCCCCTCCCGCTGCTCGCGCAGGAACCGTTCGATATCGAGCACCAGGTCCTCCCCCCGCGGGAGCTGCGGCTGCGGTTCGCTGCCCGTCTCGTCGTAGCTCGCCTCCAGCCGGTGAACGTACTCCTGCGCCTCCGGGTTCGCCTGGAGCGCACCCTCCACCTCCGCCCGGAACCGCTGGGCCGCGGCCTCCAGCTCGCCAAGGTCGAACTCCACCCCCAGCAGCCCCGCAACGCGGCGCAGCAGCGCGGCCGTCGCCGCCGGGTTCTGGCTCGAGGTGAGGTAGTGGGGCACGTTCGCCCACAGGCTCGCCCCCGCGATGCCAGCATCCCGCAGCACCGTGTGGAGCACCCCCACGATCCCGGTCGGCCCCTCGTACCGCGACGGCTGCAACCCAAGCCGCTCCGCCAGCGCCGCATCCAGCGCGCTCCCCGTCACCCGCACCGGCCGCGTGTGGGGCACATCGGCCAGTAGCGCCCCGAGCGACACCACCAGCTCCGCACGCAGCTCCCGCGCCAGCTCGGCAAGCTCCCCTGCATACGCACGCCAGCGCAGGTTCGGCTCCGTGCCGATCACCACCGCCAGGTCGTGCGGGCCGGTTGGGTTCCGTGCGTAGTACGCCTCGTTCACCGGCCACGTAATCTCCCGCTCACCACGCACCGTCAGCCGCACGTGCGGCCGCACCTCCCGGAAATCGTAGAGCGGCTCCGGGTCGAATTCGCCGAACTTCCGTGCCCCGAACCGCCGCACCAGGAACCGCGCCGCGTTCGTCGCCGCCGAGGCAGCATCGTTCCAGCCCGCGAACGCACACACCAGGATCGGCGCCCGCAGCTCTGGCATCGATGTGATCCGCAACAGCTCCATCCTGCCCAGCATACACCGAGCCAGCCGCCCGGCGCGGTTGCCCCGCTGCTACAATCCGAACAAATGGTCGACACCGCCACCATCCTCCACGTCGACCTCGATGCCTTCTTCGTCGCCATGGAGCTCCTCCGCCGTCCCGAGCTCCGTGGCCGCCCTGTCGTCGTCGGCTACCTCGGCGAACGCGGCGTCGTGAGCACCGCCAGCTACGAAGCCCGCCGCTACGGCATCCGTTCCGCCATGCCCACCCTCCGTGCCCGCCAGCTCTGCCCCTCCGCCGTCTTCCTCCCGCCCGATTTCGAATGGTACGCCCCCGCCTCCCGCCGCTTCCACGCCATCCTGCGCGACTTCACACCCGTCGTCGAGTCCATCAGCGTCGACGAAGCCTACCTCGATGTCGCCGGCTCCGAAGCGCTCTTCGGCACCCCGCTCGAGATCGCCGCCGCGATCCGTCAGCGCATCCGGTCCGAGATCGGCATCACCGCCTCCGTCGGCATCGCCACCAACCGCCTCGTCGCAAAGGTCGCCAGCGACGCCGCCAAGCCCGATGGCCTCCTCCGTGTCCCCCCGGGCCAGGAAGCCGCCTTCCTCGCTCCCCGCCCCATCCGCGACCTCCCCGGCATCGGCCGCCGCACCGCCGAGGCCCTCCAGGCCCTCGGCATCACCACCATCGGCGACCTCGCCGCCCTCCCCCCAGCCACCCTCCAGGCACGCTTCGGACGCCACGGCCTCGACCTCCATGAGCGCGCCCGCGGCATCGTCCACGCGCCCATCCTCCCCACGCCGGCCGCGCGACGCTCCATCTCCCGCGAGCACACGTTCGAACGCGACGAATCCAGCACGGCCGTCCTCGAAGGCATCCTCCTCCGGCACGCCGAGGCCGTCGCCGCCGACCTCGCCACCCAGCAGCGCGCCGCCCGCACCGTCGTCCTCAAGCTCCGCTTCCCACCCTTCGAGACCATCACCCGCTCGGCCACCCCCGGCCGCCAGCTCCTCTACCCCGGAGAGATCTTCCACGCCGGGCGCGACCTGTTCGGCGCCGCCTGGGAGGCCCACGGCAACCGCCCCGTGCGCCTCATCGGCCTCGGCGTCGCCGGCCTCACCGAGCGCGCCCGCCAGCTCGCCCTCGGCGAAACCACCGCCCCCGGGGCGCTCCACCAGGCCCTCCTCGAGCTCCGCGGCCGATTCGGGCCCGGCATCATCCGCCGCGCCGCCGAGCTCCCCTCGCCGGATGACCCCCGTTGACACGGCCTCGGCCGGACGAAAGAATTGTGACGCTTTGGACAGGTTTGACGAGCCCATCCCCGAACTCGAGGCCGGCGGCAGCCGCTGGCTCACCCTCGGCGCGGCCAGCAAGCTCCTCGGCGTTAGCGAATCCACCATCCGCCGCTGGGCTGATGCCGGCGAGATCCGCTCCTACCGCACGAGCGGCGGCCACCGCCGCATCCTCGCCGAGGACCTCAAGCACATCGTCGCCAGCGTCGGCCCGGCCCACGCCGCCCGCGACGCCACCCGCATCAGCGACCTCGCCATCGCCCGCGTCAAACGCCGCCTCCACCCACGGGGTCGCGCCTCCCAGGCCACGGCCGCGTTCGAAGCCCTCGGCCCTGCCGCCCTGGAGCGCCTGCGCCTCCTCGGGCGCCAGGTCGTCGATCTCTTCTCCCGCAGCATCACCGGCGAAGTCCGCAAGGACCGCGCCATCGAAGATGCCCGCTCCATCGGCCGCGAATACGGCCGCACCCTCGTCGCCGAGCACATCAGCCTCACCCTCGCCGTCGCCACCTTCAACGCCCTCCGCCGCTCCCTCGAAGAAACCGCCGCCCAGATCGCCACCGAGTCCGGCCTCTCCACCGAAGAGGCGGTCGACGCCATTGAATCCATCCTCGGCCTCGCCGATGTCATGCTCGAGGGCATGGCATCCGTCTACGAATCTGCCACCCCCTGAGGCTCCCCCGCGTCCATTAGCCGCCGCGCCGGTCGTACTCCCGCCACGCTGCATCGTTCAGCGCCATCAGCCCCCCCGAGACCAGCGAGTGCCCTCCGAGGATGACCGGCACCGGGGCCTCCAGCGCCGCTCTCGTCAGCCGCCGAAGCTCCGGCGTCTCGATCAGCTCCCACGCGCCGAGGTCGCTCTGGAACCGCTCCTCCCGCGGCGGCGCAATCCCCAGGTGCGCCTCCACCACCCGCGTGTCGAGCACCACCGCATCGCCCAGCTCGGCCAGCCGCGCGAAGAACCGC
>FWPU01000960.1_pt1 | contig 24766 bp, 29 predicted proteins | sample 2228361 | NCBI WGS metagenome assembly FWPU01 (sample SAMEA103939777, study PRJEB20133) | metagenome | reverse complement strand
AGGAAGGTGTTCACCCGGCGGGTAACGCTGTCGAACTCGCAGCCGAAATGGGTATCGAGATTTTGAACGAAGATCAATATCGCGAGTTGCAGAAACTTGGGGAATTCGATACGAAAACAGAGAGCTGGATACAGACACCCGCTGATATTAGAAAACTCGGTGGCGCCCTCTTTTGCGATCGACGTTACGGCCATGTCTTTGTGTTTCATAACAGTGCCCGCTCCTTCTATGCCAGCAGAGGGTTTCGTGGTACGCTCAGGGTCTGAGTTGTAGTTGTTGGCAGATGAGCGCGAGCCGTATGATTGAGGCAACCTCTTCAAATCTGTTGGGATGCGAGAACACGCATGCTTATAATTACCACCAGAGAACGACGGGTCATACTTTTGAGCGGTTGAGGAGGAACTTATGAACCAGGATAAAGGCACCAGAAAGATGTCTGGGGGATTCACGGATGAGGAACGGGCTGCCATAAAAGAGCGTGCCAAGGAGCTGAAGGCGGAAGTGCGTGCCAGCAAAGATAGAGAGGCTGGGGAAAGAGCTGTGTTGGAAAAGATCGCCGAGATGCCTGAACCGGAACGCGCCATGGCGATGCGGTTGCACGAGATCATCAAATCAAGCGCACCAACTCTCTCGCCGAAAACCTGGTACGGGATGCCGGCGTATGCCAATAAGGATGGCAAGGTCGTCTGCTTCTTCCAGAGCGCGCAGAAGTTCAACTCAAGATACGCGACGTTAGGCTTCAGCGACGCGGCGAACCTGGACGATGGCGCCATGTGGCCGACTTCCTTCGCTCTGAAGGAGTTGACGCCCGCCGAGGAGACGAAGATCGCGGCGCTCGTGAAGAAAGCGGTGAGCTCATAACCCATGTCGAATGTGCTTCATGAGGATTGACGATAAGGTAAAGGGTGTTGAGATTGTGTCAAATATCGAACAGGAATTACTATGATGACAAAAAAGACGGATCTCTGGCTATGGCTTACCCTGCCTGTAGCTGTCCTGCTGACGATAGCCTCTGGGAGCGGGGTGTTCATCGGCGATCTGTACCGTGACGCACCTAATCTTGTGGCTCAGGCAAAAGGTCAGGATGCGATCACACTTGTGGCAGCACTTCCCACTCTGGTCGTCAGTGCGCTTCTCACCGCCCGCGGCTCTCAACGAGCGCGATTGATCTGGCTGGGGGGATTGATTTATACGGTGTATACCTATGTTGGTTACGCCTTTTCAGTGCGCTTCAACTCCCTTTTCCTGGTTTATGTTGCCTTGCTTGGCTGCTCGACCTATGCCTTGATCGGCGGCCTCCTGAAGACGGATTGGACTGGCATCAAGGAAAGCTTCTCTGAGCAAACACCTTTCAGAATGGTGAGCATTTATCTGGGAGTGATAGCAGCGCTGTTCTACCTGCTCTGGCTGAGCGAAGCGCTCCCTGCTTCGCTTTCTGGCTTAACTCCACAAAGCTTAATCGACGCCGGGACCCCGACCAATTTCGTGCAGGTGCTGGATATGGCCTGGTTGCTCCCCGCCATTGCGATAACGGCTGTCAATCTGTGGAACAAACGGTCGCTTGGATATGGGCTGGCAGGGGCGCTGCTGACTCACTTTGCGCTTCTTACCCTGGCGATCCTTTCGATGATCGTGTTCATGGTTAGGGAAGGCCAACCGGTAGGGGCACCGCAGGTGGTGATTTACGTGGGACTGTTCGTTGTCAGCCTTGGGATATTGATCGTTTATCTGCGCAGGCTGAGAACCTCGCCACTTTCAATAGAGTAGATCATCAAGCCGCTTCAACTTCACCCCGTTGCGTTCAGCGCGCCTGATCCAGCGGCTTTTGAGTCATCATCAGATCGCACAATGCCTGTCAGGGCAATTTGCTTCGTGCTCTGAATGTTTCCGGCAGCTCCGCGGCCCACTTCCGGATGACCGACCAGTTGCGCCTGTCTCCCGCTGGAGCCTGGATGATCAGCATGGCGAACAACACCGCCCACCATTTCAGCCGACCATATTCAAGCCGGCCGCCGAACACCCCGATGCTCACCGGCCTGGAAGGTCGCACCGCCTGGATGATGGGACGTAGATAATTATCCAGTCTGGCATAGCGCTCTCGGAAGTTCAATTTGCCTTCCTGAAGGGGTGGTTTGGGCAGTTCTTCGTCCACGGTGACTGTCGGGTCGCTTGCGAACGCTCCTCCGTTCTTTGTCAGGCTCATCGCCAGGATAAAAACGGCCAGGGGGACGCGCTGGAACGTGTTGCTGTGTTCCTTGAGGAAGCCCAATGCGGCGCGATGCCAGCCCATGATCATGGGACCTCCGACAACCACCGCATCGTAATTTCCGATATCCGTCACTTTGCTGAGCGGTATGACATCGACCTGTAGCCCGCTTATGGCGATCTGCTCGCCGACCACTTGAGCCACCTCAGCCGTCGAACCGGCCAGCGTGGCATAGGTAACCAGGATTCTCTTGATTGTGGAGGGGCTGGCGCCTTTTTCTCTGTTCTGTCCAGACATATGATTTTGCGCCTTTATGCCACGCTGTGAAAACCCAGGGTGCGGAATATCACGCGCATCATCGCGTGCCCGAAGTCCGGATTTAAATATTGATTCGGACAGCTACCCGGGATCACCTCAATCCCATTCTCGCGGCACATGCGCACGGCTTCTTGCGAGACGCTGGTCATGTTCACCGCCAGCCCGGGCTTGGTGCCCATCAGGCAATGCATCCAAATCCGCCGAATGCCGAGCTCAACACATTGTTGGACGATTTGCTCGGTGACTTTGGGATTGGTGAGGATGAAAACCGCCTCTGGCTTTTCGGGGATTGATTTGAGATCCGGATAGCATGGATTTCCTTCGAAGTTGGTTATGTGCGGATTGACTGCGCTGACAGAATATCCCGCATCTTTGAATTTACGGTAAGCCAGATTGCAGCCCGTTTCGCGTCTATCAGAAACGCCGACGATGGCGATTCTCCTCTGCGCGAGGAAGTCCTTTACAAGGGGATCAATCTTAGCCATTGGAGCTCCTTTTTTTGTCTCTCACTTGGGAGACCCGCTCCAGCTGGACCCGGCATGGTTATGCTGTTTCACGGATTTCTGGTTGTGAGGGAGTTGGGATGGTTGTTAATTGTTTCGAGGGGTCGCAGAAAAGTTGCAGGCAATTGGAAAAATCGCGTGGAAGTCAATTCGGCCAAACCCTGATACCATTTTACGGGATCACCCAGAAAGTCAGAAGTAACATTAATCCTGAATTCTGATGATGATAGACTTAAATAGGGGTGATCGCCAGCAAGTTTGTGATCGCATTTATCGAAGCGCACAAGGGGAGCAGTCGTTTATACCGCACCTGACGCACAGAGAGCCGGCTGGCCTTAGCCCGAGGGAGACTCCTCTCTTATCTTGCAGTCTTATATGGGAATTGTGCGACCGATTTAAACGCCTGGATTAGAAAGCCCTGAGAATCGGTTCAAATGCCTTGATTAATATCCCAGGTCTGGTAAACTTTCTGTACAGCCCGTCCATTCTCGCTGGGGGGACTGCGCTGTTGCATCACAACTGATCAAGAAAGGCTCTCTAATAAAGTATGCATATCGGTGTAAAAATCACCGCCGGGGTATTAGGCGGGATTAGTTTGCTCGCCATCGGCGGCCCAATCCTCGGTGAGATGTTTGCCACCATGGCACTCATCCGCACTCAGAAAGATTTTGAACTGGTCAAAGCTTTGAAGATCCCCTATGAAGAGGTGGAGTTTCCGGCTCATGATGGTTCGACTTTGCGGGGATGGTTTTTCCCGGCCGGAAAAGCGGACGCTCCAGCTGTCCTCTACGCCCCCGCCACCACAAACGATCAGATATCGGGGATACCATTGGTTGCCCCACTTCACGAGGCGGGCTACCATGTGTTGCTGTTCAGTTATCGCGGGCATGGTCGCAGCGATGGCAGCCGGTTCGGTTTTACCTACGGCGCAGAGGAAAGCCAGCAGGTCGATGCCGCAGTGCGCTATCTGTTCGAGGTGCGCGGTATTCGCCAGATCGGTGTCATGGGTCATTCTGCCGGGGCGGTCTCGATCATCTTGAGCGCAGCCCGCAACCCGCATATAGGCGCATTAGTGGCTATCGCGCCCTTCACTTCTATGGAAGATGTCTGGGAGACTAACCGTCCACCCTTCTTCCCCAGGTTTTTGACCGATCTGACGATGAAGTTCGCTGAATGGCGTAAAGGGTTTTCGCGTCAGGATGTACGCCCCGAAGCTGTCATTGCCCGGATAGCTCCCCGGCCGCTTCTGCTTATTTTTGGCAGCAAAGACCGCTTCATCCGCCGTGATCAGGCCATTGGGCTGTTCGAAGCGGCTAAAGAGCCAAAATATCTCTGGATGATGGAGGGCGCCGGACACAGCCAGGTGCGCGCAGTGGTCATGGAGCAGCTATTACCCGAGGTAATCAGCTTTCTGGATACAGCTTTCCAGGTAGAGAGCACCCGACGGGGAAGCTTTGAAATTCCAAGATCCTCCAACCCCGCTTCAATGGTTAATATCCAGGAAGGCACCACTGCTATGAAGGTCCCCTCGGTCTTAATCTGGGAGCAGAAGTGGTCGCCTTCTAATTCCCATTAGTTTACCGGTATCTATAAACATCAGCCTGCCATCATGTGAGTAATATCCTGAAATCGGCCACTTGACAGGATCAGCATGGGACATGTCAGATCGTTACCGTGCCGCGCAATCGAGATGGATCAATCGGGTTCATAGATCTTTTGGGAAGCGAGACTACTTGAATTATCATCGGTGCTGCGCCATGTGAAAACGGATCAATCAGAAACAGGCCGACCATGATAGTGTAGCTGGATTTATGGTAGCATTTTCCCCAGGACACTGGAGATGACAATTCCGCAGCTCTTTTTGGTAATCGTGGTCATTGTCCCCCTGACGCTGGTTGTTCTCGATCGCCTGCGGGCTGATGTGGCCGCCCTCTTGATCGCCATTGTGTTGGGGGCTGCGCAGTACCTGGGTCTAGGGGTCCTGGGTGCCGCCCATACTCCACAAGAGGCTATCAGAGCGATCTCGGGTTTTGGTCAACCGGTTATTCTCACTTTATTGAGTCTTTTCATTATCACGCATGCCCTGGACAGATCCGGGGTGACGCGCTGGATCGCCCGCGCGGTGCTAGAGATCGGCGGCAGATCCGAACAGCACCTGATCGCCATCTTTGCCGTCACGACTGCCTTGCTCTCACTGGTCATGAACAACCTGGCGGCCGGAGCTCTGATGTTGCCAGGCGCCATGGAGATCGCCCGCCGCACGCGGATCAAACCCAGCAAATTGCTGATTCCGGTGGCGTATGGAAGTCTCTTGGGAGGCGCAGCCACATATTTTACGACAGCCAACATGATCGTCAGCGATCTGTTGGTTACTGCCCATCCCCCTCAGCCGCCATTGCACATCCTGGCTTTCACCCCTACAGGAGGGCTGATAGCCGTTGTAGGCACTCTATTCCTGGCGACAATTGGCTGGCGCTGGCTGCCCGACCGGGAACCCCTGCCGGAACAGATGATGGCGCGCCTGACCAGCAGAGAGCTGGAGGATTTCTATAATTTAAGGGAACGATTATGGGAAGCGCGGGTGCTGCCTGGATCAAACCTTGCCAACCGGTCGTTGTTGGAGAGTGAGATTGGAAGTCGGTTTGGTCTCACGGTTGCCGGGGTCTGGCGTGGGCAGCATCCGATCTTCGCGCCTGCTCCAGATCAGATCATTCATCCGGGTGACATCCTGCTGATCGTCGGCCGGGAAGAACAGGCCAAGGCTCTTGAGGAAGCGGGTTGCGAAATCGGACGGGAGAACTCCAACGGTCATATCAGCGAAAAAGGTGTCTCTTTCATCGAGGTCATGCTTTCACCGCATTCCCAGGCGATCGGGCATACTTTACGAGAATTGGAATTTCGCGCCAGATATCGACTGACTGCCCTTGCCCTCTTTCGGGGCAGGAGGAGTCATCGCACCGATGTAGGGAATTTCCCCTTGATGCTGGGCGACTCGCTCCTGATGATTGGGCCACGCAGCGAGTTGCAAAGGCTACGGAATAACCCAGACTTCATCGTCCTGGAACCTAATCCATACGATCAGCCCTTGCAGGGTGCCCGCGCCGCGCTGACCATTGGTGTGCTTCTTATCGCCATCATGGCTGCGATATTGGGTCTCCCAGTCTATCTGGCGATGCTGGCTGGCGCTGTTATCCTGCTTCTGAGCGGTAATCTGGAAATCGAGGAAGCTTATCGATCCATCGAATGGCAGGCCATCATGTTGATCGGTGGGATGTATTCGGTCAGCCTGGCGATGGTCAACACGGGGTTGGCTCAATGGATCGGGAAGAACCTGCTCACCCTGGTTACACCACTCGGGGGTATAGGTCTGGCAGCAGGCGCTTATATTCTGACCTCATTGTTAACCCAGGTCATGGGAGGGCAGGTCACTGCTTTGGTGACCGGGCCTATCACCATCAGTGCGGCGATCAGCATGGGCGCGAACCCACAGGCTGTTGCCGTCGCTACGGCGATCGGCTGCTCGGCTTCGTTTTTCACCCCGATCGCTCATCCAGTCAATATCCTGATGATCGCGCCGGGCAATTATCATTTCAGCGACTTCTTTCACCTGGGGTGGCGTTTGACCCTGGTTTGTTTCATCACCCTGATCATCGGATTGATGCTTTTCTGGGAAATCTGAGCTTGCAAGGGGAGTTTGGTAATGAAGAAAGGTTCAAAGACTAGCAGTTTTGGAACAGGCGCTCGGATCAGCCACGATTCTTCCCAATATTACCACTCCAGGCTTTACACAGAGCTGCAGGCTGGGGACGATTCAATCACAGTCCCAGATAATTCGTTCCCAAAAGAGTATATCAACAAGATTCTCCCCACCAGCTCTGAGAAGATGCGAGAGATCCCCGATAGTTCTGTCCACCTGATGGTAACTTCACCACCCTATAACGTGACCAAGGAATATGACCGAGATCTTTCGCTCGAAGAGTATCTACGGCTGCTCAGCCAGGTCTTTTCTGAGACATATCGCGTACTGGTTCACGGGGGGCGTGCATGCATCAATGTGGCGAATCTGGGGCGCAGACCTTATATCCCCTTATCCGATTACATATCGATGTTGATGATCCAGGCAGGATTTCTCATGCGAGGGGAGATCATCTGGCATAAAGGCGCTGGGGCAGGTGTTTCTATGGCCTGGGGCAGCTGGCAGTCCGCAGCGAATCCTGTCCTGCGCGACACCCATGAGTATATTCTGGTTTTTTCGAAGGGATCCTTTTCTCGAAAGAAAACCGATCAGCATCTCGATACAATTACCCGGGAACAGTTTCTGGAGTGGACAAAATCAGTATGGAGCATCAACCCCGAATCTGCCCGCAAGATCGGACATCCAGCGCCGTTCCCGGTCGAGTTACCTTTTCGGTTGATCCAGCTTTATTCGTTCAGCGGAGATATCGTTCTTGACCCATTTATGGGGAGCGGCTCCACGGCTGTCGCCGCATTGAAATCAGGCCGAAGTTTTATCGGTTATGAGACCAATCAGGAATACATCCGATTGGCGGAGGAGAGGATCGCCTCCTGGCGGATGGAGAGCGATGGAAGAGCATCTTAAGGAGCACCACCAACGCTACTCCATTTAGTGATAAAATGAGATTACTTTGCGCAGGTGACGGGGGATATGAAAACTGTACAGGTATTGTGTAACCCATATCGGTATCCCTGAGTGCTGGCTTATTGTTGGCGAAATAAACGCTATTTTCAATCCGATTTCCGATCCGTTGATTATTTCGGTTACACGAGGATTGGTTATCAGTTATTCAAATGCAGAACACATCATCACAGGTGTGTTCGCCCTGGTCTTCTTCAGTAGCTGCCTGCGATCGACGCCGATCCCTGAGAGCGAAATAGTGGGAACCGCAGCGTCAGCCGATGAGTCGGTCTCGTTCATTGAAGACCTCCAACCGATCTCCTTTCAGCTTCTTGGCACGCCAGCTCAATACCGAAACGTTGGGTATCATTCTGCGCTCTGGGACTTGCAACTCTGGCATGATCGCATCTACCTGGCGCACGGTGATTGGTATGTCAACACCGGACCATTGAAGATGTTATATTACGATATCCAAACAGGAGAATTCGTTCATGATGATGGATTCATTCTGGAAGAACAGGGCATGGAAATCTTCCGGGTGTATGAAGACGAGCTGTATCTCCCCGGCACTGAAGCCATGGAAGAACTGGATAATGGATACCTCTATCATAAGACCACGGAAGGTTTATGGGAGATATCCTCGCCTGTGCCGAACAGTGTTCATCTGTGGGATGTCGTTCTCTACCGCCCTTATCTGCTCCTCATTGGGCTGACCCGGGAAGGAGGTGCCCTCTGGTTATCCACCGATGGGGGATATTCCTGGGAAAATGGGCCGGATTTTCGAGCGCGGGGATATACCATGCCCCAAAGCGGATTCGTGCTGGGCGGCAGGCTTTATGTCACTACCGTGGGAAGCGGATGCCTGGTTTTCGACGGGCGTTCCTGGGAATCCTCAGACTGTATCCCGGCAGATGTCTTTGAAGGGACTGCAGCGGTTAAGAAGACCACCTTATTCAGAGGTGTGATCGCCTTAGCACCTCACTGGGCGAGCCCAGACTCGCACTTGTATTTTTTCGATGGCCAGAGCCGATGGAAAGTGGAATTCCCGGAACCTGTCCATGATGTGATCGCTGCAGGCGAGAGGCTCTTTGTTTTGACCGGTGATCCGTCGGGCAGGGGATATATTTACACGGCTGAGAATCTGGGCTGTCGCTGCGCGGGGGATTTCCTGCGCCTGGTTGCGCTGGACTTTCGCGATGAGAAGATACCCCCGGAAAAGGACGAATTCATGCGCCAGACGCTTGGGAGCACACCGCACTCCCTTGAGTTTGCTGATGGCCGTTTCTACATCGGCCTGGCCGATGGCCGTCTGTTCCAGTCATCAACTTTTCAGCCTTGAGGATCGAACCTGAGAACTGCCAGGTGAGTCTCTACAATGGAGTTATACATGAACAAATCCCCTTTCATAACCTTGGTGTGTGTCTGGGCAATCGCGCTCAGCGGCTGCCAGGTGTCACAACCGGCAGGAACAGCTTTGCCTTCCGCCATCACTCTCACGCCGAGGTCACCCTTGTCTCCTGTGGTTAGTTCCGTACCAGCGAATGAGTTACCCGAGACCACCCAAACACTTATGACCGAGGAGGCATTCAAGTCTTTACTGCCGGCTAAGGCAGATGGGAACATCTAATCCTTGGAGGTGATCACGGATACCAGAGCTACAGTTTATTACGAGCTAACGTAATGGAGTGACGGGCTGCGGGTCAAAGGTTTGCTCGGATTTCCAAAAGGGTCTGGTCCCTACCCGGCAATCATCTTCAACCGGGGCGGTAACCGTGATGTAGGAGCTTTGGGGGGGTGGGAGCTGATCCCTTTCGTGGAGAGCGGATACGTGGCGGTCGGCTCGCAATGCAATTTGGGCAGCGAAGGCCGGGAGAAATTTGGCGGCAAGGATGTCAACGATGTCCTCAACTTGATCAGGCTTCTGAAATCTTTGCCGATGGTCGACCCGGATCGGATCGGGATGGCAGGCATGTCACGCGGTGGGATGGAGACCTACATCGCCCTCAGGCGCGATCTCAAGGATGGGGTTCAAGACATCAAGGTGGCTGCTGTGGTGAGTGGTGTGACCGACATGTTTCTCTGGAGTGAGGAAAGGCCGGATGTCCTGGAAAGAGTGATGATCCCCTTAATCGGCGCCTCACCGGATGAAAGACCTGAGCTCTATCAAGAACGGTCGGCGACGTATTGGCCGGAATTGATCGATGTCCCTCTGCTCATTCAGCATGGCGCGAGCGACGAACGTGTCTCCGTCGCACAGGCGAGAAAACTCGCTGAGGGTCTCCGGAAGGCGAGGAAAACCTTCGAGCTGATCATTTACCCAGGGGAAGACCACACCCTCTCCAATCACAATAAAGGTTTTCCAGAAATCATGGCCTGGTTCTAGAAATACCTCGAGCAGCCTGGAGAAGACCTCTCTCTTGCTTCCCATCGGGAAGCCATCAGGATAGTGGCGGAATGGTTCATGAAAAACCATCCACCTCCCCAATAGAAGATAATGAATATGATCACATCCCTCATTGTCGCTCGTCTGACACAACCGGATCTCCGCCGGATTCGAGTGGCGGCGGTTCTGGTCGAACAGCGTTATATTCGCCCTGATCGAAGAGACGCTTTTTCGTGGAATGATTCAAACCCGGCTGTCTCCCCTTCTAGGAGTTGCACGCGCTTGGGTAGTTTCGGGTTTGTTTTTTGGCTTTTATCATTACTATGTCCATTTTTTGGTGCACGGAAAAGCGCCCAACCTTGAAAATGCTCTGGCGCTGTTCTTCACCGCTGCACTCGGTTTGCTTCTGGGGGTTTTGTTTAAAAAGGCAAGAAGTCTGATGCCAACCTTTTTGATCCACGCGGTAAATAACCTGTGATAACCCTACCGAGGGCGATTTCAGCCTTCTCTTGCCAGACAATGATACCCACCTTATAAAAAGGAAATACGATATTCAACTTGAATACCGATCGCTTCAAGGATAATGTTTATGCCGGGCAAGTGGACTACCCAAAATACGAGGGCGGTGATAATTTGCTTCGTTGCTTCACTGCCCAGGGATTGGGGGTTTTCGCTTGACGACGATGGGAAATTCTTGCAAAACCTGGGTGCTCGGACAGCCTCTCCGGGATGCCCGAAGATCATATAGGAGATCTCAGGCAGCAAGATGCTCATCTCCGGCCCCACTCCCAAGATTCACAAAGGGATCGAGACAGGATCAGTGTATATAGCATCTTCTACAACGCCTGCAGCCAGGATGAGACGACTGTGCGGTAGTGGAGGCCGACAAGTGTCCTTTTCCTCGATTATAAAAGTTCAATTCAGGCATCGTGTAGACCTTTGGGCAGGCTCCTTCGTGGTGATCAACCTCAGATGCCCTGGCTTGTAGAGTAAAATACCATTTATCCAACGACGCCTTGTGTTTGAAGGCTCGAGGGCTGGATATTTGCTCGAGCTGAGAATCCCGACTGGAGGTAATCATGGAAGATCTTCTCTCCCAGGTGCTTGCCGTGCTCTCTACTACACCAGCCCGCTGGCTTACACTCACCCAATCTCTTCCGCGTGAAACCCTGAAACGCCCGCCAGCTGTTGGTGAATGGTCAGCTGTGGATTGCCTGCGCCATCTCATCGATACCGAGCGATATGTCTTTCCTCCCAGGGTGCAGGCATTCCTGGAAGGGCGCGACATTGTGGCGTTCAATCCAGACAGCGAGGGAACGCCAGCCGGTGAGGACGATAATCCGGCAGAATTGGCAGCAGAATTTGCTCGCATGCGGGCTGAGACGCTGAAAGCTCTTTCCCATCTGACATCTGCGGACCTCTCCCGCACGGTACGGCACAGTGAACTGGGCAGCGTGACACTGGGTGAGATGCTCAACGAGTGGGCAGCCCACGAATTGATGCACGTTGTGCAGGCAGAACAGGCTTTGATGCAGCCTTTCATCTCAGGAAGCGGTCCCTGGCGCGTGTATTTTGCCGACCATGATGTCGAAGCCCGACAGCGTGCAAAATAAGCGAATCGATTGGCTTATTCGATAAACTGAATCACTGCCCAGTTCCCATTGACCAACCAGCCGGGATCGGTCGCCTGCAGTTGGGATACCTGTTTTTCTGTCAGGCCCAACGCCAGTTCGGCTTTCAACACCCTCAAAGCCAGGAGAGGGGCGGGGAAATAGCCGGCGACTGCTTCGAAGGGGGTAGTGGGTGGCCAGGCTCGATCACCAGCCAGCCTCCGGTAGTTGACATCGCCCTTGCTGATCACCAGGCTAGACTCGCTCAGCTCCTGGCGCAGTGCAGCTGGCATCTCCCAATAACTCAGTGGTGCTGTCCAAAAGAAATCATCGATGATGCTCAGGCGCTTTTGTTTTATGTGCGCAGCAAGCCGGTATCCCAAAGCGGTGAGAGCCGGCTCCGGATCTGTCGAGAGTTCCTGGATGGTATTTATGACATCTACGGTACGCGCGTCCGAAACGAAATAAGGATAAGGTTTGGCGTGCAGCCGCACCGATTGGACCAGATGCGTGCTGAGTAAATAATCCGTCAGGGCGAGATCATGCAAAAGTTCTGGATTGCAATTGTCCACCAGGATATCCACCCTGCGGGCGCGACCTTTTCGCCTTTGAAGATATTCGATCGCTGTCCGAGCCTGGTCGACGAGCAGATGGGAGCGCTGAACGGTAATGTCCTGGTGATCCGGGCGGGTTTCGGTAGCTGACCACATGCTGAGATCAGCCTGATTCCCCCATACGTTCGAGATGAGCAGATGATAGAGATCATGCTCCTGTCGTTCGAACGAAGGATTCTTATCCGCGAGTGCCTTATCGAGCAACCTTGCCAGTGAGATCATAGAGGGTCGGGCGACATTACTCGTGAGCTTTTTTTGCCCCTGATAGGGATCATAACCCTGAAAAGGACCCGGCGTGAAATAATGAGTGGCTTCCACGATGCGGCGGTAGAAATAGGTCTCGGCAAATAACCAGGGGATTTCCAGCCAGTTGCGTCCCCGATAAGGTTCGAGATATTTATGCCAGCATTGTAAATCCGGACCCAGACCGCGCAGTTCGCGCAGCGGGCTTTCCGGGATTTCGGCGATCAATAACTGGAGAGCTGCGGTGATCTCTTCAGGGAAACGGTTGTCTTCGATCACCTGACGGGCTATCTTTGGCAGACGTACTGTAATGGTGTGATGGGCAAAGGAGCCAAACACCCCACCGCTTAGAGGCTCAGGCAAGGGAAGTATGGGTCTATCTGGTTTTGACATGATGGATACACTCACGGGATTGACCGATCTCTTTGATTATCTCAGAGCAAGCTTTGTAAAAGCCACAGCGTCAGCATTCCAGACAGAATGGTGAGCAGGACATTACGCGTCCGCCCGGCGACCAGAACAGCGATTGCGCCAGCGGCCAGGCGAGGGTTGACTGGAACCAGGCTCAAAGCCCCATTGTCCAGAAGCAGCTCCGGCAGGATGATGGCAGACATGACGGTCGGTGGGACAAAGCGTAAAGCTGTCCTCGTCCAATAGGGAAGATTCAATTTTTCGAAGAGCACGATGAATGAAAGCCGGGTGGTGTATGTGAGCAAACCGGCGGTGAGAATGATCATCCAGACGGTCATATCCTTCTCTCAAGCCACATTCCCACCAGGATGCCGCTGACCGAAGCAAGAAACAATCCCAGTTTGTAAGGGAGAGAAAACAGGATCACCGACAGTGCGCCAGCGGTCAAAGCAGCGCTCAGGCTAGGCCGGTCTTTCAGGGTGGGCACGACAAGCGCAATGAACGTCAATGCCAGGGTGAAATCAAGCGACCATCCGGGCGGCACAGCAGCACCCAGGAATATCCCGGCTGCAGTGCTCAGCTGCCAGCTGAGCCATAAGGTTAATCCGGCACCCAGAAAGAACCAATGTTGGTTAAGTGATGAGGATCCTTCCTTCAGGCGGGTGATAGCGACCGCGTATGCCTCATCGGTCAACAGGTAAGCCAGTAAGTATTTCCACCGCGCTGGAAGACCATTGAGATGGGGAGCGACTGAAGCGCTGTAGAGCAGGTGGCGCAGGTTGATGACGCCGACCGTGGCGACAATCACCAGACCCTGCGTGCCGAGGGCGAAGAGCTGCGCGGCGACGAATTGAGAAGATCCAGCGAAGATGATGGCTGACATGGCTTGAGCCGCGCTCACCGGCAAGCCTGCAGCCAAAGCCAGGATACCGTAAATCATGCCAAAAGGGATGACACCCAGCGTGATAGGCAGCTCAGCTCTAATCCCAGCAAGAAATTCTTCGAAAGGCGACTTCATGAAAGACGGATTGGGTTTGCTTGTGTGCTGATGAGTGGTAAAACACCAAAAGTATATCACAGGCAAATCCGCAGCAATGCAAGTTATAATTTTGAGGACTTTTCCTGTCGAAATAATCCACTCACACTGGATCGGTCGATTGATTCAAAGTTCCCAGGAATAAGTCGCTGCGGTTGGTTCTCACGCGTTTCAGAGCAGTTGATCGGGGATCTGTCCATGAGAAATTTCCTCCAAAAAGGTCTCACGCTGCAGGTTCAACCTCCAGGTCTTCCTGACAATGGGCCGCTCACTCCCTGTTTGAAAGCCATGGCTGCAATAAGCCGCGAAGGGCAGCCGGTGTCCCCGGTTGGCAGGGATATTGCCATTCTATTCGCGCGCCGAAAGACGCGGGTGGTTTTCACCCACACCGCGGGAAGCGGCATCACTCCCTGGCGGGGACTGATCATCCTGGATGCAGAATACAAAGGAGCAGGCCAGATCCGCTTTCCCGCCACCATCGGTTTGGTGGCGCATGAGCTGACCCACCTGTTGCAGCGCGAGCTCGATCACCCATATTACTGGCCGAGCGGCGGTTTTCGCCCCGCATTGGGAAGACTATGGATCGCCGATTCGACGAATTATATGGAAGTGCTGGCCTACCTTGTCGGATGGACAGTCGAGCACGACCTGCTGCTACAACGGATAAATCAAGGTCAGCTACCACAGAATGACAGAGAACGCACTCGGCAGGCTTTGAAAACCCTGCGGGATCGCATCGCAACTCTTGCCGGTCCGGATGCACGCAACGCCTGTCGTCTGGTGCTGAGCACTTATCCAGATAACCCAATCTATCGACGAAATTATGCCCGCGAGAGCCGACTTCCCGATGGGCGTATTCCGGGCGGAGCGTGGCATACCTGGTTGCGGGAAATCGGGTTCTCGCGTTCAGCTGTGGATCACATCATGATTGTGGCTGCGCAAGGGCAGATCGAGGTCTTCCCCGAGTAATTTACAATCTGATCTCACTCACTGGATTTGATCGACAGAGCAATTGCAGCGTATTATTGTGACCAGGAGGTTGGTGTGCGATCCCAGCGATGCGCGCGCAGCGCTCTATGCAGGTCCTCGGGCAACGGACCTTTATCGCTGGCGGCGAGATTGGCTTCGACATGCGAACGCCTGCGCATCCCCGGGATGGTCGTGCTGACATCCGCATTGGACAGAATGAAGCGCAACGCCATTTCCGGCAAGGTCATCCCTTCCGGCAGAAGGGCTTTCAAACGTTCGGCGCGCTCGACGCTGGCTTTCAGGTTCTCGGGGACAAAGTAGGTGTTGCGCCAATCACCGGGAGGCCATTTACTTTCCAGGGTGAGGGTCCCAGTAAGCGTGCCCTCGTCGAAGGGGACGCGGGCGATCACCGCGACATCCATCTCCCGGCAGGCTGGGAAAAGCTCGTCTTCCGGGTTCTGGTCGAAGATGTTGTAAATCACCTGGACCGCATCGACCAGACCGCTGCGCACGGTTTGCACGCCATTCCACGGCTCCCAACGGTTGAGGCTGATGCCAGCTGCCCGGATCTTCCCTTGCTTGCGCAGCTGCTCGATCTTCTCAGACCAGCGCTCATCCTGTAGCCAGCTGTCCTCCCAGGTGTGAAACTGGATCAGGTCGATGCAATCGACGCCCAAATTCTTCAGGCTGCGGTTGACATAGTCTTCGATGTGCTCCGGCGGATAGCAATCGTCGAGCGTGAACTCACGGCGGCTGGGCCATCTGAAGTTTTTCGGAGGGATTTTGGTCGCCGAATAAAGCGTTACACCAGGGTTCTGCCGCAACAACTGTCCTAACAGGCGTTCGCTATGACCATCCCCATAAGCCCAGGCGGTGTCGAAGATATTGCATCCAAGTTCGACTGCGCGCTGCAATGAGGCGAGCGATTCGGCATCGTCCGACCCTGTCCAGCCCGCCATCCCCCACATCCCGTACCCAATTTCACTGACCATCCATCCCGTGCGTCCAAAGCGTCGGTATTTCATGGTATTCCTCCATCGGTTTTGTAAGGCATCTAGATTAGTGTTGTCAGGGTTAAGGACGGGTATGTTCAGAAATTAATTCGGTTGTGATGCAAATATATACACCCGTGAAATAACAAAGCTTGCTTCATAGCCGGCGAAGCTCATGCGCATTATACCCGGTACCTAAGTTCCATTGACTGATACAATGCAGAGGGATATTCTACTTGCCGCAAAGGAAATATAACCAGGAGCACTATGATACAAACGGTTAAAGCAAAGCGAAATGCATATTTAAGATCTGGGGGCGCAGTCATTTTGGTTATCAACCTGGCACTCATCCTTGTCATCAACACTCGGACAACCCTTGCCCAGGTGCCGGACAAAGATTGTTCCCGCACCTCAGTAGGACTGACGCCTCTGAACGATTTCGCTGTGGGAGAGGAGTATCACGGTGAGGGGGGCGGATTGTATGGGGCGGGGATGGACGAGCTGCCACCCAATCACGCTCACTGGCACAGGGCTTACCAGGCCACCCTCGCGATTTTGCCGCGCACTCCCGATGGGGCAGTCGATCGAGATCACGGAAAGATCGGGCTGATTTCGATCGGGATGTCCAACGCCCGTTATGAATTCGATAAATTCATGGATATGTCTTACCCGATCAAATCACCACAGGTTATCCTGGTCAACGGCGCCCAACCGGGCAAGGTGGCCAGCACCTGGGCTGACCCGGATCCAAACGACGATCCCTGGCAATTTCTGGCAGCGGCCATTCGGGGAGCAGGCCTGACACCCGCCCAGGTGCAGGTGGTCTGGTTGAAACAGGCCAACGCAGCACCTCAGCCAGGTGTGGATGATTTCCCTGTGTACGCCCGGAAACTGCGGGATGATATGGCAGTGATTGTTAAACGGGTCAGACAACTCTATCCTAATGCAGGGCTGGTGTATTTCTCCAGCCGTATCTACGCCGGTTATACCCAGGCGCCACTCAGCCCGGAGCCATTCGCCTATGAAGGCGCTTTTTCGGTGCGCTGGCTGATCCAGGACCAGATAGCCGGTGGCGGAGACACCGGGGTGACCTATGCCAATGCCCCGGTCCTTATGTGGGGACCTTACCTGTGGGCAGATGGTACCCGACCGCGCAGCGATAGCCTGGTCTGGAATTGTGATGACGTCGTGGATGATGGCGTCCATCCCAGCGAATCGGGAAAACAGAAAGTCGCCAGTATGATGGTGGAATTCTTCACCGGTGATCCGCTCGCCAGTGTTTGGTTCTCAGGTGGGACTTTACCAGAACCACCGGAAAGGATCGTTTATCTGCCGATCACGATCGCCGGGCGCAAATGAGTGAGGATCTTCAACCAGCCGAGGATGTGAACGACACCGTGCTAGGTCTGCACCAGCAGCACCGGGACGACGGTGAACTTGTCCCCTCGAACGTGTTCATGTCAGCACCTCAGCCTGGAACGCCTCTCTGCAGGCGCGAGTATAATCGCCTATTATGAGAAATTTCTTCATCGCACACCTTGTCTTCGCACTGAGCCTGACATGCAGCGCCTGTACCGCTGTTCAGTCCCCTGCTCCTGTATTAACGAAAGCGCCTCAAGATCAGATAGCCACACAGCGTGCGACCCTGACGGTGACAGCGCTGCTGTCCCCCGAAATGACATCAACCCAGGTATCACAACCGAGCCTAACAGATACTATGGTTATAACTCCTCCAGCGGCGACCGTGTTTTTAACTCCCCAGGCCAGCCCTTCGGCGCCTGAAGCCACGCAGGAAGGACAATTCAGGGATTGCTCCCGGGGATCGACCGGTTTGATCCCCCTGATGGACATGTCTGCCAGTGAGACATATCACGGTGAAGAAGGCGGGCTATATGGAGAAGGCGTCAACGAACCACCGCTATCGCACCGGCAGAGGGCGGAACAGGCAAGCATGGAAATTTACCCTCGCGACGCAGCTGGCCGACGATCTCCCGATGGTAAGATCGGTTTGATCGCCATCGGAATGTCGAACGCCAGAGTCGAATTCGACAGTTTCATGGGGCAGGCGAGAGGTAATACTGCGCCTTCAGTGGTTCTGGTAAACGGCGCCCAGCCCGGAATGGTGGCAAGCCTGTGGGCTGATCCCGATCCACGTAGCGATCCCTGGGAGTTCCTGGCGCGCGCTGTGGCGCGGGCGGGTCTTTCGCCAGAGCAGGTACAGGTTGCCTGGCTGAAAGAGGCAAACGGCAGCCCGCGCCCGGGCAGAGATGATTTCCCTGTCTATGCCCAAGAGTTGCGGGATGACATGGCGGTGATGGTGATCAAAGCCAGGGAACTTTACCCCAACCTGCGCATCCTTTACCTTTCCAGCCGCATCTATGGCGGATACAGCCTGATCCCGCTCAGCCCGGAGCCGTTTGCCTACGAAGGGGCCTTCTCGGTGCGCTGGTTGATCCAGGACCAGATCCAGGGGGGAGGCGCGACAGGAGTGACCTACGCGAACGCCCCCGTCCTTCTGTGGGGGCCTTATCTGTGGGCAGATGGCACCAATCCGCGTAGTGATGGCCTGACCTGGAGCTGTGACGATTTAATGGGGGATGGGGTCCACCCTTCACGCTCCGGCCGGCATAAAGTCGCCGCGCTGCTCCTCGATTTCTTTACCAGCGATGCGTTGGCGAAATCCTGGTTTGGGGTTTCCCCGTAGCTGTTAGTCAAAAGAAAGGAGCGTTTTGCGGAGGCACAGCCGCCGGAAAACACCCCAGTTTATCCAGTGGTGTAACGCGCCTTAGCCTGTCGAACTGATGCGGTTGGTTATGGGAGATCCCACTGGGACACTTCCTCGACCTCGACTTTGAAGTTGGCGGTATTGGCTGAACCGATGAAGACGCCAAAGCGGCCAGAGGCATGCGTATCATCGCTGGTTTCTTTCAGGAGAACTCCGTTGGCGTAGAGTGAGAAACGATTTCCGTTGGCCATCACGCCAATGCGGTTGCCTTGTTGGGAGCCGGAGTTGAGGATGTCGCTCTCTGTCCAGTCGATCAGCTTAATGAAATTCTTGCCATCCCAACGGCGGAGGGAATAGCGCCCATCACAGGATACACCGAAAAGATAACCCACATAGCCCTGATCAGTCGATACCGAACGGAAGACCAGGCCATACCGATCGAGTCCAGAACACTGTCTGAACCTGGCGGTCATCTCCAGATAGAAATCATCGGCCGTTGGATTGGTCAGCATAAATCCATCCCATTGCTCGGGCTTGAAGGCAGTCATGATCAGCTGGGTCTGATCGTTAATCCGGAAGGAGACATGATCATCCTCATAAAGCGGCCAGTTGGCTCCAGAAGCAAAGTTGTCGTAGAAATCAGGGTTGCCAAGGCTAAGGCGGGGATCGCCGCTGGGGAAAGTGGGAGTGGCGGCAGGAGTGTCCGTCGCGGGCGGAGGTGTGGCTGTCTCGGTGGGAGGCTGTTCAGTTGGGGTCTCGGTCATCTCTGGCGCTGCCAGCTCGGTGGGGGAAGGAAGAGGCTCGGTGACAACAACCGTCGGAGTCAGCGTTTGGGCCACCTCTGTCAATTGAGCGATGATGGTTTGCGCGGCGATCGTATAAGCTGCCTCCGGATCGGCAGGCGTAGGGGAGCTCGGGGCGGGAAGGTTACAGGCAGTCAGAGTGATGATCAAGAGGATTACAACAGCGGGAAAGTGGATAATACGCATGGAGAATTCTCCCACGATTAGAAAATAAGACCTGAAAATGAGCCAGGCACCTGCAGCTACATCCTGTTTTATTTATTATAAAACGGGATTCGGCATCTGCTTGTTCCCAATTGAGCATGAGGGCTTGTCAGGAAATCCACTTTCAAGCATAATGATAATCGTTGCAATATTGTATTTCTGGGGATGGGACAGTGCAGATGATAATTGAGAGGCGAGACCAATGGCAGTTGATAAGATGCCCACATTGAAAACGCCCGTACACAGCGGGCCGCCGCCCCTGGTGCAGGTGTCTGGCTCACATCGCGAGATGGGCAGGCAGATCGGTAAAGCCTGCCAGGAACAGGTGCAGCGCAGCATCCAGACAGCGCGCAGCCTGATAGAGAGCATCGCCGACCGTTTGCAGCTGGACTGGGATGGCGCCCGCATTCAGGCGCGCAAGTATATGCCGTTCGTCCAGGAACGTTACCCGCAATATATCGAGGAGTTGGAGGGCATCGCTTCCGGCGCCGACGCCGAATTCGACGACCTGGCTGTTCTGAACGCTATGGAAGCGGTCACCATGGATGCCCTGCATCTCTCGAAATGCACCTCGCTGGCGGTCAATGACGAGCGTACAGCGGATGGCCATGTCCTGGTTGCCCATAATGAGGACTGGATGCCGGAAGACGAAGCGGATGTCTATGTGATCCATGCTACGCCCAATGATGAACCCCCCTTCCTCGCCATGACTTATGGCGGGCTGCTGCCCAATGTCGGCTTCAACGCGAATGGGATCGCCCAATGCTGCGATTCTGTTTATCCAACGGATTCACGCATTGGCATCCCGCGAGTCTTTGTCTCCCGCGCAGTGCTGGCGGCGCGCATCCCGGCAGAGGCGATCGAGAGAATGCTCGTCCCCCATCGCGCCGCGGGGTACAACCATTTGTTGGCTCATGAAAGCGGCGAGCTCTACAATGTCGAGGTTTCAGCTAGGCGTTTTGCGCTGCTCTATGCCAACGAGGGTTCGCTGGTGCACACCAATCACTACCTGGATCGGGGGATGCAGGCGATCGAGAGCGAGCCAGATGAGCTGATCTCAACCCGTGTGCGCTACTTCCGTGCCTTGAGAATGCTCAATGGCACGAAAGAACATACGGTGAAAACCCTGCAGGTGATCCAGCGCGATCACGTGAATTTCCCCAATTCAATCTGCAACCACGCTGTGGAGGATCTCGTCCCGCTCGATCGGGAAAAGACCATCAACGCGCTGGTGATCGACCTGACGGCGCGCAGCATGCATCTGGCGTGGGGAAATCCCTGTGAGAACCCCTATCACACCTATTATCTGGAAACCTGAGAAGTTGAGTCCCATCCCATGATCGCTAGGGCTCTCTGAAGGTCAGCCAGACCTCCCTTTCCGGCGCGCCAGGCGTCGGCGTTGCTGTTCGTGGATCTCGGCTACATGTTCGACCTTCTCTGTAATGGCTGCTTCGAGCCAGTATCTCCCGTTGTCAGCGTCACCCAGGCTGCCTGCCCCATAAGCCCCGGTGCGGGTGTCGTCCTCCCATGGTGGGTTGGCGATCAACGCCCCACCCTCCACCCAATCCATGTAATATGAGGCTGTGGCAATGAAGTCGGTCTCATCGACAGCTTTATCCATGTGTACCAGATCGGGATGCAGGTGTAGCATCAGCGAGGTTTCGAGTTCACCGGCATGTCCCATACCGCCGATAGCCGAGCGGCGGCGGGCTTGCAATGCTGCGATCCCCCGCGGGCCAGAGAGATAAAGCCAGGAAGTGGCGCAGAAGATCCCGGGATGCCTTTCCCCGGCATATTTGACTACATTGGTTAGAAATGAGCAGTTGCCCCCGTGCCCGCTGAGAAAGTAAAAACGGTCGAAGCCGCGGCTGACCAGGGTATCGATGACGCTTAACCAGAAGTCTTCGAAGGCACGCCCACCCGTGTTGAGGGTGCCGGCAAAAGCCTGACGGTGTGTGCTCACCCCATAAGGCATAACCGGCAGGCGCCCCGCCTGCTGTGGGACTGCCTGTATTATCCCTTCTGCGATGGCATCTACGATGAGCGTGTCCGTGGAGAGGGGGAGATGAAAACCATGTTGCTCGGTATGACCGATGGGGATGATGATGACCTTGCCTCGCTCATCCTCCGAGGGGAGCGGTTGTGCCTTCTGCTGCGTACTGGGTAGCGCGATGAAAGGGATATACCTACCGGCTGCTCCACCCCATACACTCCAGTTCATCCCCTGAGGAATCAAAGCCCAAACCCGGGTGAAGCCATCGTCTCTGAGGCCAGCCAGGAGGTTGGCGAGCAGGTCGACCAGGCTCCTCTCAGCGACATGTAAGCCGCTGCCTGGCCAGCCAAAAGGGAGAGGGGGAAGCAATCCAATCCGGGGAGGATCCTCGAACGCGGAGGCCAGACGGTCGAGCGGATAGCCTCCGCCGAGGGGGATGACGAGCGGAAGATGGCGTGGGAGGTCAGCGACCTGCGGCCAGGTTAACCTCTCATAAGCGAAAAATTCGGTCACAGGCGGGCGAGCAACTCGCTCTTTTTCTGATTGAACTCTTCCTCGGTGAGCACCCCCTGGCGGTGAAGCCGTTCCAGACTGGCGAGCAGCCCGGGAATGTCATCTTCTGGGTAACGGCTCTCCTCGCCGCGCTCCAGGTTCTCTTTGGCATTGAGCATGGCGGTTTTGAAGCGGATAGGGTCCTCGATGCGCCGGAACAGGTTAACTCCCAGCTCGCTGGCGGTCAGAATCTCCACATCCCCGTAACCGAACAGACGACCCAGAACCGACTGGACCATTTTGACATCATTGACTTTTTCCAGGGACGAGTCAGTCACGTTCTTGTTAAAGATGCCTGAGATCTGCATCACGCGCCGGTTAGTCACAATGTACTGGCGGTTAGCCCAGTCCAGGATGTCGCGGGTCATCGTGGCCGCCGGGATGAGAATCAGGATAGCGCCAAATGCCCCGATGAGCAGGGCAAACTGAGGCAGGGCGGTTCCCCCGATGATGGTCAACACCACCAGGATCAGGATCAGGATAACTTCCAGCGCAACAGCGCTAGCGATGGTGAACCAGTGTTGTCGGGCGATCAAGACGATCTTTTCGCGTTCACCAAGCAGGCTTTGAATATATCCGGGCATAGGACACCTCTTTCTCGAGACGCAGGGATGAATTTTTACAGTCCGCTGGGTTAATTATAATCTTCCATTCGCCGGTCTTTACCGTTTGTTTGTAACGGACTCTTGCTTCGACCTTATCCCACCTTTGTCATATCATACCAAGCGACAGCGAGTCATCTCTGATATCACAGCTTTAGTAGCCTGTTCGAGGATGAAAGGTGAAAAAAAACCGCCTGGCGCGCCGAAAGTGAGCTATCTAGCCCACCCGTATCTCAGTCCGGTCTGACGTCTGCCCTTCTCCTGTGGCAATAAGCCGGAAGCAGCAATAGCAAGGGACCGAACAGGTCAGTTCTTCTGCTCGCCCTGGGTATCTTCCTGTTGGTTCTTGCCTTGCAACCCTTCCTTGAAAGCGCGGATACTGCTCCCCATCTCATGGCTGATCTTGCTGATGCGGCCCACGCCAAACAAGATCAGTACGATAAAGAGAATGATGAGCAACTCCGTTGGACCGATGTGTGGCATACTGATCCTCCAAGATATTCGATTCCTATCCCGTGGCTTTAATTCCTAGTCTGTCGACCGACAGATGCGTCTCAACGGGTTCAAGCCGTGCAGGACATTTCGACATATCCCACATCCTGCGGGATGCAAATTTGATAAATATATTCTGCAACGTACTCATTTTGATCCACGATGAAATGAATTACGGAGGTGAATGTTTGCTGAACCCATTCGATCTCGAATGTGCGGATCTTACCGACAGGCACAGCCAGCTCCACCTCCTCCAGTTCCTTTGAAGCCTGTTCATACTTTTCCTGAAATGCCCGCTCCACTGCTGAGATTAACCGATTCTCGAGTTGAGGAGAAATCCGGATATGACCTCCAGAAGCAGGCGAGGTCGCAGTTGGAGAAACTGTGATGACTTTTTCGATCTCCACCAGCGAATCAAGGGATTTGTGCAGCTCCGTTTTCGATTCACAGTTACGTAGCTCCACCTTCTGGGTTTCCAGCTGCTTCTCAATTGGCACAGGGATATCGATGCGGATCGGTTGTTCCCCGCAACCTGTGAGCAACCAGAAGATCAGGAGCGTGAGGCTCAGCCAAGAGATACCAAAAGATTTATTTATATCCACTGTCTTTGTGCACAATCCATGATAGTAAGTCGAGAACTCAACTTGATCTACTGAGCCGCGGTAGGTGTGAAACCCGTCATGCCGGTAAATACTCGCTCCTCATATTCGAACAGGATGGTGATCGGTACAAACTGACCAGGTTGAAAATCCCCGGCAGCAACAGTACACACACCCGATCCATAGATGACTAGGACGAAACAGTCAGGTATGCCGGTTGTCAGGGCATTTTCAGACCATCTGGCCTGCATCATGATTCCGCCCAAACGGACGCCGTTCTTGAGCAGGCTGCCAAAGACCGTGACCTGCTCATCCGGACGCGGCGCAGGTTTGTCCACCCAGGCCTCTACTTCGTACATATCCCCGGAGGTCGACCGGGTTCCCGTCCCGAATGGTTGACTCTGGTTACCAAACGGTCGACTGAAAAGATCCTTTCTGGGGACGCAGGAGAGCAGCAAAGTCAAACCCAGAATAATCCAGAACAGGGCTTTGCTCACTCCCGGTCCGCTCATTCTTGAATCACTTCCAGCAGATCTGTCACCTGACGGACCTCTTTGTGCTCGCCTCTGTACACACACATCTCGTTATCCCGCAGACTGAGTCCAATAATGCTACACCCGAGCTTCTCCCTGAGAATGCAGACAAATGCAGGCGAAAGGTCGATCCCGGGATCATCGTAGTTGATCACGACGACATCTGGGCGCTTCGTCTGAATGCACTTAAAAACAGCGTCCAGGTCTGTCCCTGGACTGATGATTTCCAGCTCGGTCTCCTGTGAGAGCAGTTTGAGAACACCCTGACCGAAGATCGACTCTCGAGAAAGCATCAAAACCTTTTTCACGGACACGACTCCTTTCCCCAGGCTGCTTCGAGTT
>FWPU01002985.1_pt1 | contig 24800 bp, 17 predicted proteins | sample 2228361 | NCBI WGS metagenome assembly FWPU01 (sample SAMEA103939777, study PRJEB20133) | metagenome | reverse complement strand
AGGATCTTGATCTCGCCGTCGCGGAAGGCCCGCTTGATCTCCTCCTTCGTCGCGGGCGCCCAGGCGACCCCGCCCCAGCGCTCGCCGCCCCGCCCCGTGAAGCAGGCGACGTGGTGCCCGTAGACCCCCCGGAGCCGCTCCTTGAGGTGGTCCACGGTGTCCGTGTACTGGGTGAAGACGACCACCGAGTCCCGCGCCGCCAGGGCCCGGTCCAGGTCCCGGCAGAGGTGGTCGAACTTCGTGTCGGTGCCGAGGTTCCGCAGCTCCCGGAGGAACGCCTCCACGTAGGCGATCTCCTCGTCCTGGATCCGCGCGAGCCTGGCGGGCGCGGCCTCGGCGAGGGCCTCGGTCGCGTCCTCCGAGAGGTCCTGCTCCTCGGTGTCCTCGTCGGTGAGCCCGAGGTCGGGGGCCTCCCCCCGCAGGAACGCCAGGCGCCGCTCCAGGCTCCGCTCGAGCGCGTAGAACGAGCTCGTGAGCCGCCTGCGGTAGACGGTCATCACGAACCCGAGGCCTTTGCGCTCTCCCTCGTAGCGCCGGTAGAAGTCGGAGATGTACTCGTCGATCCGCCGGTAGAGCTCCTCCTCCTCCTCCGTGAAGCGGATCCACCGCTGCTCGGGGTCGCGCTCGGCGATCCGGCCCGGCAGCAGCCCCCGCTCCTCGTAGCGGCGGAGCAGCGCCCGGGTGTGGCGGAACATCCGGCGCCGGAGCGGCGTGAGGTGCCGCAGGAGCGCGAGCAGCCCCGCCCGCTGCCGCTCGTCCATCGCGAGGGCCTCCCGGCGGGGGTCCGAGGTGTGGGGCCACTCCCGCAGGCGCGCCCACCCCGCGAAGCCCAGCCGGTCCTCGAGGGCCCGCTCGACCTCCGGGTGGACCGGCCCGCCGTGGGTGAGCTCGTCCCGGGCCATCCCCGCCAGGAACCGCCAGTCGGCGTCCTCGGGCGACGCCTCGGCCCGGCGGAGCTCCTCGAAGTAGCGGAGGAAGTTCCCGGCCGAGGACCCCCACCGCCCCGCGAGACCGAGCTGGGCGAGCAGGTCCCAGACCTCCACGGGGTGGACCTGCATCGGGGTCGCGGTGAGCAGCAGCAGCCCCCGGGTCTTCGCCGCGAGCCCCGGGAGCCCGTTGGGGCCCTCGAGGAGCTCGAGCAGGCGGTTGGGCCGCCGGAGCGAGAGGTCGAGGAAGTCCTTGCGGCGGGCGTGGTGGGCCTCGTCCACGACGACGAGGTCCCAGTCCGGGCCCCGCAGCAGCTCGCCGCGGCGGTCCTTCCGCTTGAGGAGCTGGCTCGAGGCGAGCACCACCCGGACCTCGTCCCAGGGGTTCGAGCCCGCCGGCGCCCACGCCGGGCGGTCCGGGCCCGGCCCGAGGAGCCTCGCGCCGTCGTAGATCGGCACCTCCAGGGCGAACTTCTCCCGCAGCTCGTCCTGCCACTGGCGGAGCACGCTCGCCGGGGCGAGGATGAGGCACCGCTCGACCGCGCCGGAGACGAGCAGGTCGCGGAGCACGAGCCCGGCCTCGATCGTCTTGCCGAGCCCGACCTCGTCGGCGAGGAGGAACCGCTCGGGGAAGCGCTCGACCACGCCGGCCGCCACCCGCAGCTGGTGGGGCCAGGGATCGATCGCCGCTGTCGCCCTGCCGACCCGCTCCCCCGCGTCGAGCAGGCGGGGCACGTCGCGCAGGAACCAAGCGACCACCGCCTCCTCGTCGCTCGGGGCGGGCGGCGGGGGCGGCGCCGGGCGCTCCAGGGGGTCGCGCGCGGGCGGCTCGTCGGGGCAGAACCGGAGCAGCCCCTCGCGCACCGCCTCCGGGACCCCGATCGAGATCCAGTCGGGGTCCTCGTTGCGCCAGACCCGCCCGAAGAACGCCTCCACCTGGGCGAGGTGGGGCCGCTCGCCCGGCTCCCAGGAGCGGTAGACGTGGAACTCCTCGAAGTGGCGCCGCCAGGCGTTGAGCGACTCGTTGATCGAGCCGGAGAACCCGACCCGGTCGCCCGCGGCGTCGGTGAACAGGCCCTTCTTCGGGTGGTAGTAGCCCTCAGCCTCCTCGGCGGGGATCGGCAGGCCGTCGGGGCCCTTCGGCAGCACCACCCTGATCTCGAGCGCGCCCGAGGCGACCATCCAGGCCAGCGCCTCGAGCCGCCGGCGGGCGAGCTCGTCCTCGGGCTCGGCGAGCAGCCCCGCGAGGCGCTCCCGGGTGACCTCCTCCACCGGGGCGCCTTCCCGGATAGCCTCCACGTCCTCCCGGGAGAGCTGGGCCCCAACGAGCAGCCGCATCGTGCCGCCGTTCGCGATCAGCCGGGCGAGCCCCTGCCCGGCCACGACGAGCGCGCCGCTCGAGAAGTAGCCGGCGGAGCGGTCGTAGTGGACCGAGCGGGCGAGCGTCGGCAGGTAGAAGGTGTGGAGCGCATCGTCGCCCGGCCCGTAGGCGACCCGGAGCTCGAGCTCCCGGAAGCCCCCGGCCACGGCGCTACCCCGCCTCGTCTCCCCCGCCGACCTCGAAGGTCTGCTGCTCGGGCCCGGGCTCCAGGGCGGGTTCGGGCGGCACCTCGAGGTCGGGGAAGACCGCGCGCAGGTCCTCGAGGGCCCGGGCCTCGGGCCGCACGAACTCCCCCCTCACCTTGGCGCGGGGGATCGCGTTCAGCAGGGCCTGGAGCAGCCCCCGGAACCGGCCGTCCGAGCCGAGGCCGGTGCGCTTGAGCCACCGCTCGGCGCCGCGCACGCCGTCCTCGGCGACGACGAGCATGAGCGCGTGGGCGGCGTCGATGAGCCGCGCGTAGCCCTCGGCCTCGGGGTCGGCGAGCCCCGGGTGGCGGCGCTTCGCCGGCTCCTGGAGCTCGACCGTCCCGCCCCGCTTCGCGACGATCCGGGCCCGCACGAGGTCCTCCTGCACGTCCACCCCGAGCGCGAGGCCGAGCTTGCGGACCTCGTCGAAGGGGGCCTCGGCCCCGAACGCGTCCCAGGCGAGCAGGTACCAGTCGGTCACCGGGTCGAACTCGATCGGCCGCCCGAGCAGGAGCCCCCGGCGGCGCAGCGCGGCGACCTCCTCCCGGGCGAGCTCGAGCGCCTCCTCCGGCCGGAGCGTCCGGGGCTCCCCGGTGCGCTCGTCGACCTCGGCGGTGAGCACCGGCCAGCGCCTGGAGATGACCGAGAGGGTCGGACCGAAGGTCGAGATGTAGAGGTCGACGCCGGAGATGCCCGCGCCCTGGAAGGCCTCGGCCCGCTCGCGAGCCGTGCGCCGGACCTCGTCCTTCAGGTCGTCCCACCACGCGGGGTCCGAGCCCGCCTCGCGCTTGCGGCAGGTGAGCAGGATCGTCGAGGCCGCCGCGGCCTTGCCGGCCTGGTGCAGCGAGTGCTCCGACTCGGTGTGGATCGGCCAGGAGGCCTCGATCAGGAAGCCCGCCTCGATGAGCGAGCGCCCGAGGGCGTCCCAGGCCTCGGTCTGCTTGTGGGTGAACATGACCGTGAGGACCCCGTCTGCGCGGAGCACGCGGTGCATCTCGCGGAAGCAGGCGGTCATCTTCCGCTCGTAGTCGGCCCGGGCGAGGTCCTCGGCCTTCCGCTCATCGAGCCCCTCGAACCGCGCTGGGTTCGCGACCGCCTCCGCGTCCTTGTCGGTGAGCTCCGTTCGGAACAGGTCGGGGTAGAGGTGGCCGAGGGAGCGCTTCTCCCAGACGTAGAAGAAGTCCGAGAGCTCTGCGTACTGGACGTTGGCGTAGTAGGGGGGGTCCACGACGATCGCGTGGAGCGAGCCGTCGGCGAGCGGCAGGTCGGCGGCGCTCCCCTGGCGAACCTCGACGAGGCCCGCGGCCGCCTCGGGCCGCTCGGGGAAGAGCGCGCCCCGGGAGGGCTCCACGAGCTCGGCGATCCCCCGATAGGCGTCGACGACCTGGTCGACGACCCAGGGGAGGAGGTTGTGCGCCGCGTCGAACTCGCCGTAGCTCCACTTGAAGGAGAAGTCGTGGCGGTCGAACGTGTTCGTGACCTTGTAACGGGTTGCATCCCACTTGGTGATTCGGCTCGAGTAGTCCACCCCCTTGTCAAGCGCGAGCGCCAAGTACGTGAGCACCGCGCGTGCGAGCTCCTCGCCTCCCGCCTCCCGGATCTCCGGCTCGAGCTTGCGGAGCTCTTCAAGCGCCGTGACGAGCGAGAGGAGCTGGCGCGGGGAGAACAGATCGCACCAGCGGGCCATGCCGTAGATGCGCGGCCGGGGGTCGGTGCTGACCTCCGGGTACGGCTCGGTCGGGATCAGTCCCTCCCGCTCCCAGGCCTGCCAGCGCGCCTCGAGCTCCCGCTCCGCGGGCTCGAGCGCAGCGAGGTCGGCCTCGGTGGGGGCCCGGAAGTCGCCCTTCCGCCCCTCCTTGACGGCCACCGCGTACAACACCTGGCCCATCCGGCCGGCCTGGGCCTCGGCCTTGATGTACTCCGAGGGGATGACCGAGCCCGTCCAGGGGGATCGCGCGTCCCCGCGGGAGAGCGTCCCTGAGTCGGGGTCGGCTTCCTTGGCGCGCCTCCCCCGCACGATCTCGAAGGCGGGCTCGTCCATCCCCTCCTCGGCGACGAGCCGCACCGCGGCGGGGTCCGAGCCCTTCCGGAGCCACCAGTTCGGCGAGAGCGGGACGGGTTTCCCCGTCTCGGGGCAGGCCACGGTGCGGGCGAAGAGGTAGGCCTGCACGGACTCGCCCGCCCGGACCGGGAAGAAGGGCTCGAGGCGCCTGCGCACCCGCTCTGCCCACACCAGCCCCCACTTCTTGATCTCCTCCGCGAGGCCCGGCCCGAACCGGGTGGGGTAGTCGAGGGTCGCGAGGAGGATCACCGCCGCGACCGGGTTCAGCTCCCCGGCGAGGGTCCGGTAGCCGAAGCGGAGGGCCTCGAGCGGGATCGAGCCGCCGCCGGCCATGGGGTCGGCCACGGCGATCTCTTCCGTCCCCCAGGCCAGGAGAAGCAGGCGCCGCTGGAGCTCGAGGTTCTCCCGGTCCGGCGTGAGCGCGAACGCCCGCGGCCCCTCGTAGGCCTGGGCCAGCCTGACCCCGGCCTCGTTCGCCGCCTGGATGCGCCGGCGGGCGGCGACGGGGTCGCCGCGGATCCCGAGCTGGTGGACGAACCACTCCCGGTAGGCCTTCTCGTTCGGGAACCGCTCGAGGAGCTCCTCCGGCCAGTCCTCGGACCAGGCCGGGAGGGTGGCGCCAAGCAGCGCCGCCCGCGAAGCGACGAGCGGCCGCCTCGCCCACCACACGTGGAGCCGATTGGTGGGCGGCTTCTTCGCCGCCGAGCCCTCCCGCTGGCACTCGGCGCCGATCTCCGCAATCGGCAACCACTCCTCGATTAACACCCGCTGGAGTTGTGTCATCCCAATCGCCCTGCCCGCTCCTTCCGAAGGCAGTCGCTGGACCACCAGCGAACGAAGCTGCCGCACGACAGGTTGGACACCATCACCGCGCATCCCCCTTCTCGTCCGCCTCCTCGTTCCCTGGGTACCCGGCAGACGGGTGGGGGGGGCCTGGTTGCGGGGACACCGGTCCCCCCGGCGGGACCGGAATCTGGAGCGTGAAGCTCGTTGCTTGTCGTCCCCAGTGCACACCATGGGCGTTCTCGAAGAGCTTGAAGAAGGTGGTCTTATCGAAGAACAGGAGGTACTGGTTGAAGAGGCTCCGCACGAGGTCCGCGAACGGCCGACCGAGCGAATCGAGATCAGTGGCAATCAGCCCGAGCTCTCGCGCAAATGTCAGATCGATGCTGCGCCCGTGGCTCTTGTGGAGGTCGTAGTCGGAGAGGTAGTTCACAATCCCTGTGACCCTATCGTCTCCGCCTTGGCACTTGAGCATGTAGCGCGATAGCCATTGGGTCGCAAGCTCCCTGGCGAGTTCCTCGGCGCTCTTGCAGATTTCCAGCGTGTGGACGTCGTACTTCGCGAGGAGCGGGACGTAAGCGGTCAGGGAGGCCGGTCCCTCCTCTTCGAGCCTGCGCCGTACCTCCTCGAAGCCTCGGAGCATCGCGCGAGCTGGGACGCCGTTCACTTGCGGATCGATGGGTCCCAGTGAGCCTATTGTGTCGATCACGATCTCGTCCCCCGAGAGGCACAGGAGCGTTGCCGCACTGAACGCGTTGCCCGGGACCAGCCAACGGAGGTGATCAAACCGCCGTCGGAGGACTCGGACGATTCGCTCGGCCGCCTCCGCTATGCCGCCGTTGCTCACCAGCAGCACGTCGGCAGCGTTCCCGTCCACCGTCCGGCACAGATCGGCGATCCCGGTGAGATCGGCGTCGTCGATGTACGCAGGGCTGCCGGTCATCGGTCCCTGGGTCCGCATGACGTAGCAGAGGAGCGGTCGGCCGGTGATAGCCTCCACACGCCGCATCGTCTCTTCGCGAAGGGCGAACAAGTCGACCGACCCTCCGGAGGCGATGAAATAGTCCTGGAGAGCCTGGTACGTGACCGGGACCTCTTTTAGCTCTCCGGGAGCCGGAACCCTGCCACCCCCTGGCACTTCGACCGGGGGACTTCCTGCCCGCGTAACCCGTCCCCTGCGCTGCGACTTCCCCTTCCGCGCGGCCAACCCGCAAACGTCCCCGTTCAGGACACCCTATCGTGGGGGGAGAAGGACACGCGGACCTCGGCTGAGCTGCTCACGCTCTGCCTGACCTCGGGCAGGACGCCCATAGCCCGGAGGGTCCCGACGTACACCTGTTCGATCGCCGAATAAGCCTCCAAGACCCTAACGGCCTCGACGTCCGCCTCGGCGATCTTCCGAACGGCCTCCTCCACGTCGACCTCCGCCCTCCGGTCGTCGGAACCCCTACCGTGATTATCGGCCCAGCGAACTGCCTCCTCAACCCGAACTTGCCGTGGCCCCGACCACGCACGGTCGGATGGGCCTCTTGGACGTTCGCCTCTTGGACCTTCAAGTGCCGGCTGCGGCCCCGAACAAGACGAACGGGCGCAGGTGTCGCCCGGGGCGGTCCCGGCGGCCTCGTAGCCGACTGCGGCCTCCTCCGGATCCCGAGGCCGACGAACCACCCGATCACCTCCTCCGCGACAGCCGCCATCGGCGCGGGCTCGTTCATTTGTCGCTCCAGAGGTCCCGGAACGCCCGCTGGGCCCGGAGCCCGTGGTCGGGGTCGGTGCACTTGGCGAACCAGTAGTAGGCCTCGTCGTCGCTCATCTGCCGCACCGCGGTCGATATCTCCTCGATCCGGCGGATCTTCCGCAGGGGCTTCGTCGCGAGGATCGCAAGCGCGAGCCGGACCCCGGCCTGCTCGGGCACGGTGAAGGGCTTGGTGCGCGTCCGCCGGAGCTCCGAGGGCCGGTGCCCGGCCTGCCGGAGCGCGTCGAGCACGTGGTCGCCCACGGCCTGGAGCGCCCGTCCCGCCGCGAAGACGATCCTGCGGGGCTCGTCGGTGCGGCCGTTCGGGACCTGGCGGATCTCGATGCCGAGGTCCGCGTCCCCCACCGGGTGGACGACGACCTCGAAGGAGCTGCGGCGCCTCATCCCTCGGCCTCCACCGGCTCGGCCCGGAGCCGCATCGCGCCGGGGTTGAGCTGCACGAACACGTCCCGGATGCCGGAGAGCTCGGCGCCGTCGGCTCCGATCCCATCGCCGAAGGCGAGGTTGAGCTCGAGGCGGCCGGAGGCATCGGCGAGCTCCTCGGGCTTGATGCGCTGCACCAGGTCGTTGAGCCCCCGGTAGCGCTCCCACGGACCCTCGTAGCGCACCTGGAGGCGGGTCCCGTCGGAGAGGTCGAGGGCCGCGTCCATCGCCACCCGAACGGTCGCCTTGGGGAGCTGGGGGACGGCGAGGGCCATCGCCCGCAGGTCCCGGAGGAGCTCCGCGCCGACCCCGCTCACCTCCGCCGAGAGCGAGGCGAGGCGTCCCACCCCCCTGTCCTTGGCCTGGTCCGCCAGGGCCTGGAACGCCTGGCCGGGCGCACCCTCGGCGACGAGCATCCCGGACTTGGGCTCCGGCCCAGGGCCGCAGATGCACTGGCTGACCGGCCGGTGGCAGACGGGGCAGGTCTGCTCGGGCCCCGGCGTGGGCTTCACCTCCGGAGGGTCGCAGATGGGGATCCCCCGGGCGGCCTCGGGGAGGATGAGCTCCACGTCGGAGGAGATCTCGACGAGCGGCGTGGTCGTGGAGTCCTTCGACCAGGCGCACCCCTGGCGGGGGTCGTAGTAGAGCCATTGCCCGTTGCGGACCCCGAGCTTGATCGCCTCCTTCAGCTGGTCCACGTAGAGCAGCATCCGCAGGCCCGGGCGCATCGCGAACTGTTGACGCAGCTCGAGCGGCGTCACCCGCTCGGCGTTCGCCGGCCAGACCTTGTCCCGGAGGAACCGGGGAGCGATCGGCGAGGACTCGGCGGTGATCACCCGGTCGTGCTCCCGCAGGACGCGCAGCACGACCTCGGACTGGTCGCGGTCCACCTCGGCCTGGTCCTGCGCCGGGAGGCTCACGTGGGCGAGCCTACCGTGCGCCTCCGGCGCCGAGCCGTCGGGGTGGTACAGGTGCCGGTACATCCGGGTGATGGCGACCCGAAGGGTAAGCTCGCTCTGATCCCCCATCTGCCGAAGCCGCGCCTGCTGCTCCTTGGTGAAGTCGCCGAACCTGGCGGGGTCGCCCACGATCCGCTGGATCGCGAGGTAACGGCGGGCCTCCTCGACCGCGTGGTCCACCGCCGACTCGTCGGCCACGAGGAACAGCACGTTGTTGCGGAACCGCCGGAAGCCCTGGGCGGCGCCGGAGCGGCTGGCGAGGTGGACCACGAGCTCCGGTGGCGCCTCGTCCCCCTCCTTCGCGCGCACCGCGTCGTAGTGGAGCAGGACGAGCCTCGGCCGATCGAAGGCATCCTCCACGTCGGCGGGTTCGGCCGGGAAGAAGACGGGCTCGAGGGTCCCCTTCTTCCAGATCCTGCGGATCCGCTCGTCGAGCTCCTTCTTCGCCGAGGTCTTGCCGACCAAGGCGGTCTCGTCCTGGATGACCTTCGTGAGGGAGGGCTCGGTGGAGAAGCGGAACCGGTTCCCGCTGAGGTCCAGGAACCAGCACGTGTCGAGCAGCCGGTCGAGCTGCTTCTCGATCAGGCCGAGGTCGTCGCCCGGGGTGAAGACCGCGAGCTTGAGCTCGGGCGGCAGGACGCCCGAGCCCACGCCCTGGACCAGGGAGTGGAGGAAGGCCGTGGTGGCGATCCGGGTGCCGTAGGGGGGCCGGCCCGCCGCGATGAGCTCATCGTCGGCGAGGGCCGCGTGGGCCCGGGCCCCGGCCTTCGGGTTGGCGATGTCCGCCTCGACGACCTGGCGGAACACGGGCCGGTCGAGCCTCGAGGTGAGGTCGTTGACGATCCCCTCGTCGGAGAGGTCCACGTGGTGGGGATGGATGAGGTAGGCGTCGGCCGGGCGCGTCTGCCACAGCCGCCGCACGACCCGGGCGAGCAGGCGAAGCGCCCCGCGCGTGCGCTGGAAGTTCGGGATCGTGCCCACCTTCTCGTTCAGGGCCCGGAGCAGCTCGGGGTGGAACGGGTAGTCCTTCTCGATGTCCGTGGCGTACTCGGCCTTGGCAGCGTTGGAGGGGAGGTCCGAGGAACCCCGCTCGAGCTCGACGAGGAACGCGTCGTGGTAGGCCTGGGCGGTCTCCCTGGCCGCCTCCAAATCCACAGCCTCGAAGAGGCGGTGGCGCACGATCGCGGCGATCTCGTCCTCCTCCGTGGGGGTGATGACGTGCTCCTTGCGCGCCGAGACGGACCGGCTCTCGGCGAGGGCGCGGTGGATCTGCTCGGTCTCGTCGGCGAAGGCGTCGACGGAGCTCGCGAGGGTGTAGACGACGACGACCCGCTCGGCCGAGGCCGCCGCATCCAGGAGCGCCACGAGGAAGGCGTTGGTCTGATCGGCGAGCGTGCTCTTCCCCACCACGTGCCCGGAGGCGACCTCGAGGTACCGGGCGAGCTCATCGATCAGCACGAGCGCCGGTCCATCCCCGAGCACCTTGCGGAGCGTGTCGCTGCCGGGCGCGGTCCGATCCTCGTCGGCCTCCCGCAGCTCCTCGTAGCGCCCGAGCTGCCAGGCGAGCTCCCCCCAGATCGTCCGGGTCCGCACCTCCCCGTGGTCGAGGCCCACCGCGGGGTCCAGGGCGTTGCCGACGAGGGCCGCGACCGGGACCGGCTCGACGGGCAGGAGCCCGGGGTCGACGTAGCGCTCGACCCCCTCCGGCGGCGTGCCGGTCGCCAGGTGGTACAGCGCGATGAGGGCGTGGGTCTTGCCGCCGCCGAAGGCCGTCTCCAGGCGGATCGCGGGGGCTGCGGCGGGCCTGTTGCCGCTCACCCGCCCCAGGGCCTCGGCGAGGAGGTTCTGCAGGCCCCTGGCGGGGTGGGTGTTCACGAAGAAGCGTTCGGGATCCTGGTAGATGGGGTCGGCCCTGCCGGCGGCCACCTCCTCGAGCATCGCCGCGAACATCTCGTCACGGAGCTCGCCCGAGAGCACATCGGCCCGAGGTTCGCAGGTCTCGAAGATCGTCTTCACGGACGCACCACTCCCTCCGGCCGCAGAGCCATGTGGCCGAAGTGTAGTGCGTGGGCCGCGCGCCCCGTTGCAGGCGTGCAGAACCAGGGGGAGGTCCTCACGAGGGACAGTATGCCGCACCCCTCTGACACGAACGCTGGTTCGAGAGCCGCCGGGCCGCCTCTCGCTGCCTCCGCGGTCAGCAGCACCGGTCGGCTTCGATCCGGGTAAGGGGTTGGCCTGGATGGTCTCCTATCGCGCCGCCGCGCGGAGCAGGAGGCCCCGTAGAGATAGCCTTCCACCTGCGGTCGGTGGGCGCTGGAGGATTTGAACCTCCGACCTCTTCCGCGTCAAGGAAGCGCTCTCCCCCTGAGCTAAGCGCCCGTGACGCCGAGCATGGTACCCCATCGGGCGGCCGGTCGAGGCGGGGACCGGAATCGAACCGGTGTACAGGGTTTTGCAGACCCTTGCCTAACCACTCGGCCACCCCGCCGCGGCTCTCAGTGTAGCCGGGCATGCGCGAGGGGCCCAGCCGGGCCCCTCGATCCGAGCGGACGACGGGACTCGAACCCGCGACCCCCACCTTGGCAAGGTGGTGCTCTACCAACTGAGCCACGTCCGCGCGCATCCGAGTCTAGGCGCGGAGGCCGGGAGCTTCAACCGCTCACCGGGTCCCCGTGGAGCCGAACCCGCCCTCGCCGCGGCTGGAGGGCGGGAGCTCGTCCACGAGCACCGGCCGGACCTCCGGGACCGGCACGATCACGAGCTGAGCGATCCGGTCGCCCCGCGCGATGCGCACCGCGTGCTCCCGGTCGAGGTTCACCACGGCGCAGATCACCTCGCCCCGGTAGCCCGCGTCGATGAGGCCGGGGGCGTTGGCCATGGTGAGCCCGTGCTTGGCGGCGAGCCCCGAGCGGGGCAGGACCAGGCCCGCGTACCCCTCCGGGATGGCCACGGCGAGCCCGGTCGGCACGAGCGCCCGCGCTCCCGGCTCCACCACCACGTCCACCATGGAGCGGAGGTCCAGCCCTGCGTCCCCCGGGTGCGCCCGCTCCGGCAGCGGGGCGTCGGGGTCCAGGCGCTTGAACGGCAGATCCATCGCCCGCGACCCTACCAAGCGGACGGGGCCGGGGGACGCGGCCGCCCCCGGCCCCGCGCTCAGACCTACGAGCAGCCGCTCGTGCTCCCGCAGCTCGGGCAGACGTAGCAGGAGCCCGAGGGTTGCATCTGCGAGCCGCACGAGTAGCAGAGGGGCGCGTCCGCCGCCTGGGCGCCCGGCGAGCGGCGCAGCTCGACCGGCTGCGGCGCCGCCGATGCCGCCCCGGCCCCGTCGCCGTCCCCGGAGCCGTTCCCGGAGCCGTTCCCGTTGCGGGCGAGCTCCGCCCGCTCCGCCACCGAGCGGATCCCCAGGGCCTCCCGCTTCTCCGGCGGCAGGAAGTCCAGGGCCAGGCGCCGGAACACGTAGTCCACGAGGGAGGACGCGAACCGGATGTCCGGGTCGTTCGTCATGCCCGAGGGCTCGAACTTCATGTTCGTGAACTTCTCCACGAAGGCCTCGAGCGGCACCCCGTACTGGAGGGCGATGGAGACGGCGATGGAGAACGCGTCCATGAGCCCCGCCAGGGTGGAGCCCTGCTTCGAGGTCTTCAGGAAGATCTCGCCGAGCCCGTCGTCCGGGTAGGAGGACGCGGTGATGTAGCCCTCGGCCCCGCCGACCTCGAACTTCGTGGTGATCGAGGGCCGGCTGCGCGGCAGGCGCCGGCGCACGGGCCGGGCGAGCTCTGCCGGCTCCCTGTTCGTCTCGCCGGCCTTCGTCTTCCGGTCCGCCGACAGCGGCTGGGCCACCTTGCAGTTGTCCCGGTAGATGGCGATGGCCTTGAGGCCGAGGCGCCAGGCCTCGATGAACAGCTGCTCGACCTCCTCGACCGTGACGTCCTCGGGCATGTTCACGGTCTTGCTGATGGCGCCGGAGATGAAGGGCTGCACGGCCGCCATCATCCGCACGTGCCCCATGTAGTGGATCGGGCGATCCCCCATGGCCGTGTCGAAGATGGGCAGGTGCTCCGGCGCGAGGTGCGGCGCGCCCACGACCGAGTTGTGCTCGGTGATGTAGGCGACGATGTCCTGCACCTGCTCCGGCGAGTAGCCGAGGCGCTCGAGGGCCCGCGGGACGGTCTGGTTCACGAACCGCATCGAGCCGCCCCCCACGAGCTTCTTCGTCTTCACCAGCGCGAGCTCGGGCTCGATCCCGGTGGTGTCGCAGTCCATCATGAGCCCGATCGTCCCCGTGGGCGCGAGCACCGTGGCCTGGGCGTTGCGGAAGCCGTGGCGCTCGCCGAGGGACAGGGCCTCGTCCCAGGCGTTCCGCGCCGCCGAGAGCAGGGCCTCGGGCACGAGCTCGCCGTCGATCTCGTCCACCGCCGCCCGGTGCTTGCGGATCACCCGCAGCATGGCGTCCGCGTTCGGCGGGTAGGCCTCGAAGGGGCCCATGGCCTCGGCGATCTTCGCGCTCGTGCGGTAGGCGTGGCCGGTCATGAGCGCGGTGATGGCCGCCGCCCAGGCCCGCCCGGCGTCGGAGTCGTACGGCAGCCCCCGGGCCATGAGCAGCGCCCCGAGGTTCGCGTAGCCCAGGCCGAGCTGCCGGAAGGCCCGCGCGTTCCTCGCGATCTTCTCCGTGGGGTACTCGGCCGGGCCGACGATGATCTCCTGCGCCGTGAACACGATCTCGATCGCGTGCTTGAAGGCCGCGACGTCGAAGTTCCCCTCCTCGTCGAGGAACTTCAGGAGGTTCAGGGAGGCCAGGTTGCACGCGGAGTCGTCCAGGTGCATGTACTCGCTGCACGGGTTGCTGGCGTTGATCCGCCCGCTCGCCGGGCAGGTGTGCCACTCGTTGATCGTCGTGTCGAACTGCATCCCCGGGTCGGCGCACTCCCAGGCCGCCTCGGCGATCTGGCGCATGAGGTCCCGGGCCCGGACGGTCTCCACGACCTCGCCGGTCGTGACGGCCTTCAGCCGCCAGTCCTGGTCCTGCTCCACGGCGCGCATGAACTCGTCGGTGACCCGGACCGAGTTGTTGGCGTTCTGGTACTGGATCGAGTAGCTGTCCTTGCCGTCGAGATCCATGTCGAACCCGGCGTCGCGGAGCACCCGCGCCTTGCGCTCCTCCCGGGCCTTGCACCAGATGAAGTCGACGATGTCCGGGTGGTCCACGTTGAGGATCACCATCTTCGCGGCGCGGCGGGTCTTGCCGCCCGACTTGATCGTCCCCGCGCTCGCGTCGGCGCCGCGCATGAAGGAGACCGGGCCGCTCGCCGTCCCGCCCCCCGCCACGCGCTCCTTGGAGGACCGCAGCTTCGAGAGGTTCACCCCGGCGCCGGAGCCGCCCTTGAAGATGATCCCCTCCTCCACGTACCAGTTGAGGATCGAGGTCATCTCGTCCTCGACGGAGAGGATGAAGCAGGCGCTGGCCTGCTGCGGCATGTCGGGCACGCCGAGGTTGAACCACACCGGCGAGTTGAAGGAGGCCTTCTGGTTCACGAGCAGGTGGGTGAGCTCCTCCGCGAAGATCGTCGCGTCCCGCTCCGTGGCGAAGTACCCGCCCTTGCGGCCCCATCCGGTGATGGTGTCGACGACCCGGGAGATCATCTGGCGCACGCTCGACTCCCGCTGCGGGGTGCCGAGCGTCCCGCGGAAGTACTTCTGGGCCACGATGTTCGTGGCGTTCTGGGACCACGTCTTGGGGAACTCGACGTCCCGCTGCTCGAAGGCGTTCCCGCCCTCCTTCAGGTTCGGGATGACCGCGTCGCGCCGCTCCCACTCGATCTCGTCGAAGGGGTGCACCCCCTCCGTGGTGAAGTAGCGCTCGAACCGGAGGCCCTCGCGGACGATCCGGACCTCGTCGGTGGTGTGCTCCGTGGTACCCATCCGAGCCCCTCCTTCCCCGGGAATCACAGGACTGTGATTCTGCCCCCACCGCCCCGACCCGTCAAGAGGACGAGGGGCAAGATATCGCGCTCGTAGCGCCTTGCAACCACAACATCTTGTGGTTTGAGGCGTTCGCGCAGGTCAGCGGCCGCGGGTCTTGGCGGGCTCTTTCTTGGCGAGCAGGACCCCGAGCTCGCGCTCGAAGTCGGTGAGCTGCTGGAAGTCCTTGTACACGCTCGCGAAGCGCATGTAGGCCACCTGATCCAGGCGCTGGAGGTGCTGGAGGACCTCCAGCCCGATCTGCTGCGAGGTGACCTCGGGCCCGCGCCGTCGCATCCGCCCCTCGATGCGGTCCACGAGCTGCTCGACCTGGGCGTCCGAGACGGGACGGTTGACGATCGCCTTGCGGATACCGGCGAGCACCTTGGCCCGGTCCCACGGCTCGCGGCTCCCGTCCCGCTTGCGGACCATGAGCCCGACCCCCTCGATCCGCTCGAAGGTCGTGAACCGACGCCCGCAGGCGACGCACTCCCGACGCCGGCGGATCGCGGTCCCCTGCTCCGCGGGCCGGGAGTCCACGACCCGCACCTCCTCACCGCCGCACCACGGACAGCGCACCGGACGCTCCTTCCCCAGCCCGGGCGGGACGGTACCACGCCGGCGGGTCCCATCCACCCCTCCTCAGCGGGGGAGGACGAGCGTCTGGCCCGGGACGAGGTTCCCGGGCGCGACACCGTTCGCCGCCGCGATGGCGTCCACCAGCGGGCGGGGGTCCCGACCAGGCTCGAGGCGCTGGGCGATCGCCCAGAGCGTGTCCCCGGGCTGGACCACGTACGTGCGGCGCTCGCCGCCCGCGGGCGCCCGCTCCGGCGCTCCCTGGACCCCGCGCCCCATGGCCACCACGAGCCCGGCCCCCACCGCGGCCACCACCAGGAGTCGGGCGATGCCGAGCGGGCGAACGCGCGTTCGGGTCATGGCCTCATCCTACCGAACGTCCGTTCGATGTCAAGGGTCCGAACGTATGTTTGCCTCACGCCCTGCGCCGTGGTAGCGTCCGACCGAAGGCTAGGAGGAGGCACCGACATGGCGGTCGACATCCGGGGGCTCACGCCCAGACAGGCGCGGATCCTGCGCTTCATCGAGCGCACGATCCAGGAGCGCGGCTACCCGCCCACCGTCCGCGAGATCGGCGAGGCCGTGGGCCTGACCTCGTCCTCGAGCGTCCACGCGCAGCTCGAGAACCTGGAGCGCCGCGGGCTCCTCCGCCGGGACCCCACGAAGCCCCGCGCCATGGTCCTGGAGGCCCCCCGCCCCCAGGGCGTGGCGGTCCCTCTGCTCGGCCGGATCGCGGCCGGGGCGCCGACCCTCGCCGACCAGGAGGTGGAGGAGTACCTCACCATCCCCATGGGCTTCGCGGGCGAGGCCGAGCACTTCGCCCTCCGCGTGCGGGGAGACTCCATGGTCGGCGCGGGGATCCTCGACGGGGACCTCGTCGTGGTCCGGGCCCAAGAGGACGCCGACGACGGCGACATCGTCGCCGTGCTCCTGCCCGGGCCCGCGGAGCCCGAGGCGACGGTGAAGCGGCTCCGCCGCCGCGACGGGCGGGTCCTGCTCGTGCCGGAGAACCCCGCCCTCGAGCCCTTCGAGATGGACCCCGAGGGCCGGATCCTCGGGCGGGTTGTGGCGGTGCTGCGGAGGCTCTAGGCTCGCCGCGACACCGAGCGAGCGGAGGGCCCCATGTCGGCAACGCACACCACCGAGCTCGAGCGCGCCATCCACGCGCAGGCCGCCGAACTCACCCGCCTGCTCGAGACGCCCATCCCGCACGGGATCGTCGAGCGCCTCCGCCAGGCCCGGCGGATCTGGGTCGTCGGGACCGGCACGAGCCTGCACGCCGCCGAGCTCGCCGCCTCGATGCTCCACGACGCGGGCCGGGCGGCCCAGGCCACATCCTCGATGCGCTTCGTGAACTGGGCCCCGCCGGTGGATCCGGCCGACGCCCTCCTGCTCATCAGCCACAACGCCGGCCAGGAGACCGCCTACGCCGCGGCCGCCTTCACGATGGCCATGGACGCGGGGCTCCGCGTCGTCGCCGTCACCCGTCGCGGTGGGGGTCTCCCCGACAGCGTGGAGACCGTGGAGCGCGAGCGCTCCCACACGTACACCGTGAGCTACACCGCGGCCCTCGTGCAGCTCGCGCGCCTCGCCCACGCCCTCGGCGCCGAGACGTACGCGCCAGAGGTCCTGGCTCGGATCCCCGCGGCGGTGGAGGCGGCCATCGCCGACCCCGGCACCCAGGGCATCCCCCAGCCGGAACGAGCCCTCGTGTTCTTCGGCGAGGGGCCGGCCGCGGTGACCGCTCGGGAGGGGGCCCTGAAGGTCCGCGAGGCCTCGCGCGTCCTCGCCGAGGGCTACGACGTCGAGCACCTGCTCCACGGCTCGGCCGTCCCCCTCGACGGCAGGGACCACCTCGTCGCCCTGTTCCCCCCCGACACCGACGGGCTCGTCGAGGCCGTGGCCCGGGCGGGCGAGCTCGCCGGGGTCCCCGTCACGAGGGTCTCCGAGGGCGCGGACCTGCCGCCGATCCTCGCGCAGATCCCCCTCACGGTGCGCCTGCAGCTCCTCGCGCTGCGCTCCTCCACCGAGCGCGGCACGAACCCCGACGTCGCCATCGATGGCCCCTGGGCCGACGAGCACCTGTGGGCGATCGGGATGCCGCCGGGGTTCCTCAGCGGCTGAGGGCGCCCGGGGCCGAGCGGGCGGCGGCCGGCGCGAGGTGGTCGGCCACGAGCGCGCGGACCCGCTCGTCCACCCGCGCCCGCACGAGCACCCCCTCCGGCAGGGCCCGCTCGGAGAGGACCTCGGCATCGCGGTGCAGGAGGGCGAGCAGCTCGCCCCGCTCGTGGGGGATGAGGAGCTCGACCTGGATGGGCGCGCGGGGCAGGCGCTCGGCCACGCGCTCCAGGAGCTCGGGCAGGCCCTCGCCGGTCGCCGCGGAGATCAGCACCGCCTCCGGGTGCCGCCGCGCGAGGCGCCGCCGCTCCACCTCCCCCACCAGGTCCACCTTGTTCAGCGCGAGGAGCTCCGGCACGGAGCCCGCCCCGATCTCGGCGAGGACCGTGCGGACCGCCTCGATCTGCGCCTCCAGCTCGGGGCTCGCGGCGTCGGCCACGTGGAGGACGAGGCTCGCCCGGACGACCTCCTCCAGGGTGGAGCGGAAGGCCTCCACGAGCTCGTGGGGGAGCTTGCGGACGAAGCCCACCGTGTCCGAGACCGTGGCCCGCCGCCCGTCGGGCAGGACGATCCTGCGGGTCGTGGGATCGAGGGTGGCGAACAGCTGATCGGCCACGACGACGTCGGCGCGGGTGAGGGCCCGCATGAGGGTGGATTTGCCCGCGTTCGTGTAGCCCGCGATCGCGACCTGCGGGATGCCGGAGCGCTCGCGCCTGGCCCGCTTCAGGTCCCGCGTCCGCGCGAGGTCGCGGAGGTCCCGACGGAGCTTCGTGATCCGCCGGCGGATGTGCTGGCGGTCCACCTCCAGCTTCGTCTCGCCGGGGCCGCGGGTGCCGATGCCGCCGCCGAGCCGGCTCATCGCCTCGCCCCAGCCGCGGAGCCTGGGCAGGAGGTAGTTCAGCTGGGCCAGCTCGACCTGGGCCTTGCCCTCTCGGCTGCGGGCGTGGAGGGCGAAGATGTCGAGGATCAGGGCGGTCCGGTCGATCACCTTGACCTTCAGCCGGGCCTCGAGGTTCCGCAGCTGCCCCGGGGTCAGCTCCGCGTCGAGGATCACCGCCTCGGCCCCGGTCTCGTGCAGCGCGCGGTGGATCTCCTCGAGCTTGCCCTTGCCGACGTAGGTGGCGGGATCCGGCTCCTGCCGGCTCTGCACGATCCGGGCCACCACCTCCGCCCCCGCCGAGTCGGCCAGGGCGGCGAGCTCGTCCAGGTCCGAGGCCTGGGCGCCGGGCCCCACCCCGACGAGCACGACCCGCTCCGGCACCCGCGGACGCCAGGTCGCCGCGAGGGGCGACTCCAGGGTGGCGTCCTCGACCCGGGGGCGACGCTCGGGACCCATCTCAGCCGAGCAGGCGGGCCAGCCGGTCCATCGCCTCGGCGAGCCGGTCGTCGGGGACCGTGAGGGAGATGCGGACGTAGCCCTCCCCCCGCTCCCCGTAGCCGCTGCCCGGCGCGACGAACACGCCGGCCTCATCCAGGAGCCGATCGGCGAACCCGGCGGAGGTCTCGCCGTCCGGCACCGGGACCCACACGTAGCAGGAGCCCCGGGGCGGCGCGAGGGACCAGCCCAGCCCGTTCAGCGCCTCCACCACGAGGTCCCGACGCCGGCGGTAGGTCTCGCGCAGGGCTTCCAGATGCTCCGCCGGCCCCTCCAGGGCCGCGATCGCCGCCCGCTGGATCGCGGTGAACTGCCCGGAGTCCAGGTTCGTCTTGATCACCGCGAGCGCCCGCAGCGCCTCGGCCGAGCCGACCGCCCAGCCGATCCGCCACCCGGTCATGTTGTACAGCTTCGACGTGGAGCCGAACTCAACGGCCACCTCGCTCGCCCCCGGCACCTGCAGGACCGAGGGCGCGACGTACCCGTCGAAGGTGATCTCCGAGTAGGCCGCGTCGTGGAGCAGGAGGAGGTCGTGCCGGCGGCAGAAGGCCACGGCCTCCTCGAAGAACCCGAGATCCGCCACGGCCGCCGTGGGGTTGCTCGGGAAGTTCAGCCAGAGCACCTTCGTGCGCTCGCCGACGGGGGCCGAGCCCAGGTCGGGCAGGAACCCCCGCTCGGGGAGCATCGGGAGCGGCACCGGGGTGCCCCCCGCGAGTCGCGTGGAGACCCCGTACACCGGGTACCCGGGGTCCGGCACGAGGGCCTCGTCGCCGGGGTCCAGGTAGGCGAAGGCGATGTGCCCGATACCCTCTTTGGAGCCGATGAGCGCCATGACCTGGGTGTCGGGGTCGAGCTCCACCCCGAACCGGCGCGCGTAGAAGCCGGCGACGGCGCGGCGGAAGGCGGGGCTGCCGACGTAGCTCGGGTACCGGTGGGTGGCGGGATCCAGGACCGCCTCGCGCATCGCCTCGACGACGTGGGGTGGCGTCGGCAGGTCGGGGTCGCCGACGCCGAGGGAGATCACGTCCACGCCCTCGGCGCGCTTGGCCTCGAGCTTCGCATCCAGCGCGGCGAACAGGTACGGCGGCAGCGACTCGATCCTCCTGGCGACCCTCACACCAACCCCCTCGCGTCCATCCAGCGCTCGTCCAGCGTGCCCTCGAAGACCCGCTCCGCGGGCCCGGTGAGCAGCACCTCCTCGGAGGTCCGCTCCACGATCACGGTCCCGCCGGGGAACCGGACCTCGGCCCGGGGCGGCGCGAGCCCCGCCTCGTTCGCGGCCACGAGCGCCGCGCAGGCCCCGGTCCCGCAGGCCATCGTCTCCCCCGAGCCCCGCTCCCAGACCCGCGCCACGATCCGGTCGCCCGCCGCGTGCACGAGCTCGACGTTCGTGCGCTCGGGGAACCGCTCGTCCCGCTCGACCCTGGGGCCGATCGTCCGCACCTCCTCCACCGTGGGCTCGTGGTCGAGGAAGAGCACGAGGTGGGGGTTGCCCATCGAGACGGCGGCGGCGGTGAAGGTGCGGCCGTCCACCTCGAAGGGCTGGGCGACGAACGGCTCGTCGGCGGGGCCGTCCATCGGGATCTCGCCCCGGGCGAGCGCGGGCGGCCCCATGCCCACGGTGACCGAGGCGACGCGCCCCCCGGCGAGCTCGAGCCGGAGCCGCTTCGTCCCGGCCCGGGTCCCCACCGCGAGCTCCGTTCCGCCGATGAGCCCCTCGTCGTGCAGGAGCGCGCCGAGGCACCGGATGCCGTTGCCGCACATCTCCGCCAGGGACCCGTCGGCGTTGCGGTAGTCCATGAACACGTCCTCCCCCGGCCCGCGCCCCGGGGCCACGCGGATCACCCCATCGGCCCCCACCCCGAAGCGTCGGTGGCACAGGGCCGCGGCGAGCTCCGCCGTGAGCGGCCGCGCGTCGGCCAGGTCCTCGAAGAGGACGAAGTCGTTGCCGGTCCCGTGGTACTTGAAGATGCGGAACCTCACCGCAGGTACTCCACCAGGTCCTCCACGATGGCGACCGCCCCCTCGGCGCCCGCGCGGAACCAACGGATCCGAGGATCCCGACGGAACCACACCATCTGCCGCCGGGCCAGCTCCCTCGTGCGCCGCACCGTGCTCGCCACCGCCTCCTCGAGGCTCAGCTCGCCCGCCAGGTGCCGCGCGAACTCAGCGTACCCGATGGCCTGGGAGGCGGTGAGCCACCCGCCGAGGCCGCGCTCCACGAGCGCACGGACCTCCTCGAGCAGTCCCCCCTCCAGCATCCGCCGCACCCGGGCCTCGATCCTGGCGGCGAGGATCTCCCGCGGGATCTCCACCCCGGCCGCGCGCACCCGCCCCGGCTCGTAGCGCTCCCAGTCCGCGGCGAAGGCCGAGAAGGGCCGGCCGGTCACCGCCGCCACCTCCAGGGCGCGGACGGTCCGTCGCACGTTCGCCGGCTCGATCCGGGACGCCGCGGCGGGGTCGAGCTCGGCCAGGCGCGCGTGGAGCCGCTCCGGCCCGAGCGCCCGGGCCTCGAGCTCGAGGAGCGCGCGCGTGCGGGCATCGGTCCCCGGGAACGCGAGCCGGTCCACGACCGCCCGGAAGTACAGGCCCGATCCCCCGACGAGGAGGACCCGCCGGCCGCGCTCGCGGATCCCCCGGATCGCCCCCTCGGCGAGCTCGCGGTACCGGGCGACGGTGAACGGCTCCGAGGGCTCGACGACGTCCACGAGGTGGTGCGGCACGCGCGCCCGGTCCGCCGGTGACGGCTTCGCCGTGCCGACGTCCATACCCCGGTAGACGAGCATCGAGTCCACGCTCACGATCTCCGCGCCGATCGCCTCGGCCACGGCGATCGCCGCCTCGGACTTGCCGGAGGCGGTGGGACCGACGATCGCGAGCAGGGGCTCCTCGTCCGGGCTCATCGCACGGCGGCGAGGGACCGCGGCGCCGGGGCCTCCGCGGGGACGGGCTCGCCGACGAGGTGGTGCGGGTGGGCCGAGACGATCCTGGCGAGCACGAACGTCCCCGGCGCGAGGTCCCCGGGGAGGTGGACGACCTTGTTCGTGCGGGTCCGGCCCTGGACCCCGCCCTTGCGCCCGGTGCCCTCGACGAGGACCTCGACCGTGCGGCCCACGTGCTCGCGCATGACCTCGAGGGAGATCTGCTCCTGGAGCGTCACGAGGCGCTCGAACCGGTCCTGGACGACCTCCTTGGGGACCTGGTCGGGCATCGTCGCCGCCCTCGTCCCGGGGCGGGGCGAGTACTGGAACATGAAGGCCTGGTCGAAGCGAGCCTCCTCCACCACCTCCAGGGTCCGCTGGAAGTCCTCCTCGGTCTCGCCGGGGAAGCCGACGATGATGTCGGTCGTCACGGCGATGCTGGGGATGGCCGAGCGGATCCGCTCCAGCCAGGCCAGGTACCGTGCGCTCCGGTAGGAGCGGCGCATCGCCCGCAGGATCCGGTCCGAGCCCGACTGGAGCGGGAAGTGGATGTGCTCGCAGACCTTCTCGCACTCGGCCATGGCCTCGATGACGTCGGGGGTGAAGTCGTGGGGGTGGGGGCTCGTGAAGCGGATCCGCCGCAGCCCCTCGACCTCGTTCACCCGCCGCAGGAGCTCGGCGAAGCGGGGCCGGCGGGACGAGCCGGGCACGCTGAGGTCCCGCCCGTACGTGTTCACGTTCTGCCCGAGGAGGGTCACCTCCACGACCCCCTGGTCGGCGAGGCTCCGCACCTCGGCGAGGACGTCCTCGATCGGCCGCGAGCGCTGCGGGCCCCGCACGAGGGGCACGATGCAGAACGTGCAGGCGTTGTCGCAGCCCACCGAGACCGACACCCAGGCGTGGTGGGCGACCTCGCGCCGGGCCGGGAGGGCGCTCGGGAAGACCTCGGTGTACTCGCGGACGTCGAGCTGGGGCCCCTCCTCCTCGGCCGCGCGCAGGAGCCGCAGGAGCTCCGGCAGCGCGTGCGTGCCCACGACGACGTCGACCCAGGGGGCCCGCTCGAGGATCCCCGCCCCGTCCTTCTGCGCCAGGCAGCCGGCCACGACGACGCGCAGCCTGGGGTTCCGCTCCTTGAGCGGGCGCAGGTGCCCGAGGTTCCCGTAGAGGCGGTTGTCCGCGTTCTCCCGGATCGCGCAGGTGTTGAAGACGACCACGTCTGCCCGGGCCGCGTCGTCGGTGGGGACGTAGCCGTCCGCCGTGAGCAGCCCGGCGATGCGCTCCGAGTCGTGCTCGTTCATCTGGCACCCGAAGGTGCGCAGCAGGTACCGTCGCTCCACGTCCCGCACCTTACTTCGCGTACTCCACGGCCCTCGTCTCACGCACGACGGTGATCTTGATCTGCCCGGGGTACTGGAGCTCCTCCTCGACGCGCTTGGCGATGTCCCGGGCCATGATCTGGGCCTGGACGTCGTCCACCTCCTGGGGCTTGACCATGACCCGGACCTCCCGACCGGCCTGCATCGCGTAGGTCTTCTCGACCCCGGGGTAGGAGGTGCAGATCTCCTCCAGCCGCTCGAGCCGACGCACGTAGGTCTCCAGGCTCTCGCGCCGAGCGCCCGGCCGTCCGCCGGAGATCCCGTCGGCCACCTGGGCGAGGACGGCGTCGATCGTCCGCTGCTCGACCTCCCCGTGGTGGGACTCGATGCAGTGGACGACCTCCGGCGCCTCCTTGAGCCGGCGGGCGATCTCGGCCCCGATGAGGGCGTGGCTCCCCTCGACCTCGTGGGTCACGGCCTTGCCGATGTCGTGGAGGAAGGCCCCCCGCTTGGCGATCGTGGGGTCCACCCCGAGCTCCGCCGCGAGGGCCGCCGCGATGTGCGCCGACTCCACGAGGTGCTTCAGCACGTTCTGCCCGTACGACGTCCGGTACTGCAGGCGCCCGAGGAGCCGGATCATCTCCGGGTGGAGGTCGGTGATCCCGACCTGCATCGCGGCCTCCTCCCCGGCCCGCTTGACCTGCTCCTCGAGCTCGCGCAGGGACCGCTCGTGCATCTCCTCGATCCGCGCGGGGTGGATCCGCCCGTCGGCGACGAGCTTCTCCAGGGTCATCCACGCCGCCTGCCGGCGCACGGGGTCGAAGGAGGACAGGACCACGGCCTCGGGGGTGTCGTCCACGATGAGGTTCACGCCGGTCACCGCCTCGAAGGCCCGGATGTTGCGGCCCTCCCGACCGATGATGCGACCCTTCATGTCCTCGCTCGGGAGCGTGAACACCGAGACCGTGGACTCCGCGGTCTGCTCCGAGGCCACCCGCTGGATCGCGATCGTCACGATCTTGCGAGCGCGCTCCTCGCCCTCCTCGCGGGCGCGTTGCTCGATCTCGCGCACCTGGTGGAGGGCCGCTCGCTTGGCCTCCTCCACCATCTGCGAGACGAGGAGGTCCCGCGCCTCCTGCTGGGTCATCCCCGCCACGCGCTCGAGCTCGGCCCGGTGCTGCTGGGCCGCCTGCTCGAGCTGCTGGCGCACCTTCTGGAGCGTCCGGTCGCGGTCGTCGAGCTCCGCCCGACGCTCCTCGAGCTGCCGCGCGCGCCGCTCGAGCTCCTCCTCCCACTCGGCCAGGCGGCGCTCCTGCCGCTCCACCTCCTCGCGGCGGGCGCGGAGGACCTCCTCGGCCTCCCGCCGCAGCGCCGCGATCTCCTCCTTGCCCTCGCGGATGGCCTGCCGCGTGATGCGCTCGGCCTCACGCTCCGCCTCGAGGACGACCTTCTGGGCCAGGGACTCCGCGCTCTGCGCCCTCGAGCGGGCCACCGCCCAGCGGATCGCGAAGCCGAGCCCCAGGCCGACCGCCAGGGCCACGGCCCCCACCAGCGCCGTCTCCATCGAACCTGCCTCCGTCGTACGTCAACGATGAGGCAAGGCCTTCTTAGGCCCTGTTCGGCCGTGCGGGTGGACGGGTCAGCGGATCCGGCCCGGTGGGCCTCCGCAGCCGCCGATCGGGTGGTCTCCCTTGGGTTTCGGGTCGTTCACGGTTCCGGTCGAACAGTTGCGCTTCGAAGTGACCTTGCTCCTGCTCCCACGATACGGCCTGCCGGAGCCAGAGGCAAGGCTCGCTACACTGCGACCCGTGCCGCTGTGCGAGTTCGAGTGCAGGGACTGCGGGGCGCGCTTCGAGCGGATCCTCCGCGCTCAGGCCCCCGCCCCGGCCTGCCCGGCCTGCGGCGGTGGGGCGGTGATGCGGCTCGTCTCGCGCTTCGCCGCCCCGGGGGCGGCCCCGGCCGAGGGCTCCGGCTGCGCGTGCGGGGGCGCCTGCGCCTGCGGCCGCCGCTGAGGGAGCCCCTCGTCCTCGAGGCCGAGCGCCGCCCGCGCCGCCTCCCGCG